>Ga0326733_1000132_pt1 | contig 25059 bp, 27 predicted proteins | sample 14_GP2_308_FD_207946 | JGI IMG/M metagenome (GOLD analysis project Ga0326733, IMG submission 207946) | Glacier ice microbial communities from Ngari, Tibet, China - 14_GP2_30.8 | ecosystem: Environmental > Aquatic > Freshwater > Ice > Glacier | place: China: Ngari, Tibet | collected 2018-07-17
GATGCGCCATTAAACGAAGCATGGGAAATTCGCGAACGCTTAGAAAGCCAAGTAGATTTAGTGATAGATTCAGCCATTAGCTTGGCCGGCCTTACTACCGTGATAGATTTAACCGCCGCCGAGCCTACCTTGATTCGCCAAGGCGTGGCAGATGCGGGGCCATTTGGGCTTTAGTCATTCGGTTTTTAGCCTTTTAGTTTTTAATATAAATTTATAAAAAGAAAATAATATGGATTTTTTTAGCCTTTTAAATTCACTGCAATCGTTTACCACCGTTCAGCGTATTGCGGTTACGGCCATCCCCATGGTGTTAGCCATTACCGTGCATGAGGCCGCACATGGCTATGCCGCGCGCTATTATGGCGATATGACCGCGCATAATTTAGGCCGCATTTCACTTAATCCTATCCGCCATATTGATTTAGTTGGCACGGTAATTGTGCCCAGCATTACCATGCTGGTTGGCGGCATCTTTTTTGGCTGGGCCAAGCCAGTGCCGGTTAATTTTATGAAATTGCGCCATCCCAAGCGCGATATGCTTTGGGTGGCCGCCGCAGGGCCGGGCGCTAATTTAGCCATGGCAATTTTGTGGGCAATTGCCATGCAGTTTGCGCATTTTTTGCCAGAATACGCCGCTTTGCCATTTGCCTTAATGGGCGCGGCAGGCATATTAACCAACACTATTTTAATGGTGCTAAATTTGTTGCCACTGCCACCTTTAGATGGCGGGCGCATAGCGGTGAGTTTGCTGCCCAATAACTTGGCGATTAAATACGCGCAAATTGAGCGCTATGGTTTTATTATTTTGATTCTGCTGTTGGTCACCCATATTCTTGATAAAATTATGTGGCCGTTTGTGATGATTACTTTGCGTACCATTTCAGCAGTGTTTTTCTAATTTTAATAATATCAGCAATATACAAGGTTAAATATGGCGTTAGAACGCGTTTTATCGGGCATGCGCCCAACAGGCAACTTGCATTTGGGCCATTACAATGGCGTGCTTAAAAATTGGATTAAGCTGCAACATGAGCACGAATGCTTGTTTTTTGTAGCCGATTGGCATGCGCTCACCACCCATTACGATACTCCAGAAGTGATTGAAGAATCGGTTTGGGAAATGGTGATTGATTGGCTAGCCGCAGGCGTAGACCCAGCCAACGCCACCATTTTTATTCAATCACGCGTGCCAGAACATGCCGAATTGCATACCTTATTAAGCATGATTACCCCGCTTAGCTGGTTAGAGCGAGTGCCTACTTACAAAGACCAGCAAGAAAAATTATCCAGCAAAGATTTATCCACCTACGGCTTTTTGGGTTACCCACTATTACAAAGCGCGGATATTCTGATTTACAAAGCCACCCAAGTGCCTGTAGGCGAAGACCAAATTCCGCATATTGAATTCACCCGCGAAATCGCGCGCCGTTTTAACCATATTTATGGCAAAGAAATTGGCTTTGAAGAAAAAGCCAAAGCCGCTATCAAAAAATTAGGCAGCAAAAAAGGCAGCTTGTATGAAGAAATGCGTAGCGCCTACCAGCAAGCGGGTGATGAAGAAGCGCTAGAATCCGCCCGCGCCTTGATTGAAGAGCAACAAGGCATGAGCATGGGTGATAAAGAACGCTTGTTGGGCTACCTTGAAGGCGGCGGCAAAATGATTCTGCTAGAGCCAGATTATAAGCTAACGCCAGCCTCAAAAATGCCGGGTTTAGATGGCCAAAAAATGTCTAAATCGTATAACAACACCATTTCCTTGCGCGAAGACAAAGATACAATCAGTAAAAAAATCAAAACCATGCCCACCGACCCTGCGCGCATTCGCCGCACCGATCCGGGCGACCCTGCCAAATGCCCTGTGTGGCAATTGCACGAAATTTACTCAGACAAACCCACCCAAGATTGGGTACAAAACGGTTGCAAAACCGCCGCAATTGGCTGTATTGAATGCAAAGGCCCAGTAATTGAAGGCGTGCTAAAAGAGCTGCAACCAATACAAGAACGCGCCGCGCAATACGCCGAAGACCCAACTTTAGTTAAAAATATTGTGGCAGAAGGCTGCGAAAAAGCGCGTAAATTGGCAAGAGAAACCATGCGCGATGTGAGGGATGCGATGGGTTTGAATTACAGTTAGTACGTAATGCCTAAAATTTTGGATATTAATGGTTTTAAATTTTACTTCTTTAGCCATGAGCCAAACGAACCTGCACATATTCATGTCGATAAAGCAGGTAATACGGCAAAGTTCTGGTTAAACTCAATAGATTTAGCAAGAAATATTGGGTTTACTGCCAAAGAGTTAAAAGAAATTAGATTGTTGGTAGAAACGCATCAAGAGAAATTAACGGAGGCATGGCATGGGTATTTTGGCACCAAACGCTGATGAGCGTGTTAAAAATGTTGAAGTGACAGACGAATTAATTTCTGTCAGCTTGATGGATGGGCGCACCATAAGTGCCCCCCTAGTGTGGTTTCCGCGCTTATTAAACGCGAGCGTAGCTGATAGGCAGAAATGGGAAACTTGTGCGGCAGGCTATGGAATTCATTGGGAGGCCCTAGACGAAGATTTAAGCACAGAGGGTTTGTTGCGTGGGACCCCTTCTTTTGAATATGGCAGTCATTAATTGTAGCCAACTAGGATGAAATAAATAAAAAGGGTAACTGATGAATCATTGGCTAGCGTTAGCAATTGCAATATGTGGCGAAGTTATTGCTACATCTGCGCTTAAAGCCTCAAATGAATTCACACGGCTTATACCGTCTATTATTGTTGTAGCTGGTTACGGCACAGCGTTTTACTTTATGGCCATTAGTATGCGCGTATTGCCAGTGGGCATTATGTATGCCATTTGGTCTGGTATGGGCATTGTGCTAGTTTCTGTTATCGGCTGGTTGGTTTACAAGCAGACGTTAGATTTTCCCTCTATGCTTGGCATGGTCTTAATTATTGCAGGTGTTATTGTGATTAATCTATTTTCGAAATCGGTTGGGCATTAAAGGCCAATGCATACACAGCTCACATTAGGTATACGCGTTCACGGTGAAACCTTATCTGAGCTGCCGCAAGATTTATATATTCCGCCAGATGCGCTAGAGGTTTATTTAGAAGCGTTTGAAGGCCCGCTGGATTTATTGCTGTACCTGATTCGCAAACATAATCTGGATATTTTGGATATTCCCATGGCGCAATTAACCGCGCAATATATGGAATATGTCGACCAAGGAACCAGAGATAAGTCGAATGTAATTAAGCTGGAATTGGCGGCCGATTATTTGCTGATGTCGGCCATGTTGATTGAGATTAAATCGCGCATGCTGCTGCCAAAACCAGTAGAAGTGGCTGAAGAGGACGACCCGCGTGCGGAATTGGTGCGCCGCTTAATGGAATATGAAGCGATTAAATTAGCCGCTCAGCGCTTGGATGCCATGCCGCAAGTGGGTGTAGAAATTCAGGTTGCCGCCGCTTATTATCAGCATATTGCCGATATTAAGCCGCCTGAAGTGAGCCTTGATGAATTGGTAGAAGCGTGGCGCAATGTGCTCAAACGCGCCAAATTAACCACGCACCACAAAATCGGCAAAGCAGAATTATCGGTACGCGAGCATATGAGCATCATCCTACGCCGCTTAAAAGCCGATGGCATGGTGGAATTTTCAGCCTTATTTGATGTGGTGACTGAAGGCTTGGCGAAATTGGTGGTGCACTTTTTGGCGATTTTAGAACTGGCAAAAGAAGGCTTAATTCGCATCACACAACAACAAGCGTTTTCACCGATTTATTTGCAGGCAAATGGCATAGAGTAATTGCTAACTCCCATTTCCGTCATTCTGAGTCTAAGTTTTATCTAGGCGAAGAATCCAGATTTTAAGTGCCAGACAGCTGGATTCTTCGCTATGCTCAGAGTGACGGTAGTGGAATTTTAGTTTATTAAACATAAAGATTTGTACTGAAAATTGATTTCCACCCCAATAAAATTCGAGGGTATATTCTGCGTAAAAGTGCAAAATTTAAGGATGACTGCAATTGAAAGAGCCTGAAAATATCATTGAATTTAAGCAGATTCTAGAAGCCGCTTTATTAACGGCAGGCCAGCCACTAAGCTTAGATGATTTGCTAAAACTATTTGCAGGCCGCATGGAACGCACCACTTTGCGCATGCTATTAGATGAATTAAAGCAAGATTGGGCGCAGGAAAATACCACCAAAACGCTAGAATTAGTGCAAGTAGCCACTGGCTACCGTTTTCAAGCCAAGCCGCAATTCAGCGAATTTATTGCGCGTTTAAGTCCAGAAAAACAGCCAAAATATTCACGTGCCGTAATGGAAACGTTAGCGATTATTGCCTACAAGCAGCCGGTAACAAGAGGTGATATTGAGCAAATTCGCGGCGTGGCGGTTAACCCAAATGTGATGCGCCAATTGCAAGAGCGCGATTGGATTGATGTGGTAGGCCAACGTGAAGTGCCTGGTCGGCCATCACTTTACGCCACCACCAAACACTTTTTAGATGACCTAAATTTGCGCAGTTTAAGCGAGTTGCCGCCATTTGAAGATTTTGCGCAAACGGAAATTCCGCTAGAAAATTAATTCACATTCATTTTCAAACCATTTATTTATGCTGGATTTTGCAATAACTACTGTAAAATCATGGCTTAGCAAATAAAAGTAAGCTCATCATGGCACGTCCTTTCAAGCAGCAGCGCGACCCTCAAGCACCTATTCGCCGTCCTAGAACCAATTTTACCAAGTTGGCGGTAGATGAAAACGCGACACCAGAACCCACACAACGTTTGCATAAATTGTTGGCCACGCAAGGTTTAGGCTCGCGTCGCGATATGGAAGAGCTGATTGCAAGCGGCCGCGTGACCGTTAATGGCGAAATTGCCAAAGTGGGCGCGGGCGTTACTGAGCATGATGTGGTGCGCATTGATAGCCGTCCAGTTAGATTAAGTTTTGAAGCAGAATTGCCGCAAGTGCTGATTTACCATAAGCCAGAAGGCGAAATTGTGAGTCAGGATGATCCAGAAGGGCGCGCAACGGTTTTTGATAAGTTGCCAAAAATTAAACAAGGTAAATGGATTGCCATCGGCCGTCTGGATATGAATACCAGCGGCTTGCTGATATTTACCAACTCTGGCGAATTAGCCAACCGCTTTATGCACCCGCGCTACGAAGTTGAGCGCGAATACGCGGTGCGTATTTTTGGTGAATTGACCGATGAACAAATGACTATGTTAACGCAGGGCATTGAGCTAGAAGATGGCCCTGCCAGCTTTGACAGCATTTCGGCGCAAGGCGGCGAAGGTGCTAATCATTGGTATCAAGTGATTTTGCGTGAAGGTAGAAATCGCGAAGTGCGACGTTTGTTTGAAGCGTTTCAATTACCTGTGAGCCGCTTAATGCGCGTGCGCTTTGGCCCTGTGAATTTACCGCCAAGGGTAAAACGCGGCACCATGTTAAAGCTGGAACAAAAAACGGTAGTGGAATTATTAGAATGGGCTGGTTTAGAAGTGCCAAAAGCGCCATTACGGCAATTAAATCAGCGCGAAAAAGATAAAGCCACCGCCGTGTTTGTGCCTAAAGTGCGCAAACAAAGAATGAGCGCGCTAGATAGACCCGTGCGCGAATTGGGCGAAGACGGCAAACCAGTGTACCGTGGCCGTACGGTTAAACCAGAAGCTAAAAAGCCAGCTCCTAGAAAATCGGCTAACAGACGCGTGCGTCAGACTAGCGATTTGCCTGTAGCTAAACCAAAGAACAAACAAAAAAACTAGAATAAAAGCTTAGGGGTAGGTGCTTATGTATTTTAAAGTTGGGTCCGCTTTAAGGTTATTAGTACTGCTACTCATTTCTTTGCTTCCATCTTGCGGTTACAACGATGAGTTGCATATGCGCCACCATCAGCTTGGGCTGTTTTGGAATTACCGCTTTCAAGAGCTGGAAACTAGCCTTAACGAGCAATATGATTTATATAAAAAAGGTAAGCTTAAAGGCGCGCAGTTTACTAGGCAAATATTTTCGTTAGAGTGGGCTAATGAAGGCGCAGACAATCGCTTTTCAGGTTATGTGCAAGCCATGCCAGATTCAAAGTGGTCACATCTATTGTATGGCTTGTATCTGGTAAAACAAGCAAGTGATGCGCGCGGCAACGAAATTTTTGACAAAACGCCTCAAGCTAATTTGGAAAAAATGACGCAGTTGGCAAAGCAAGCCAAAGATTTATTGGAAATAGCTCACCGACATCAAGCCCCATTTGGTTTATATGCAGGTGGCGTACTCAGTGCAAATCTACTATTAAACATAGACGATGAAAATAAAGGCTTGGTCGATGAAGCAATGGCGCTTGATGCTGACATTTGGCGTACGCCGTTTTACTATTTCAGGTCATTATATCCGCAGTGGGGCGGGTCTGAATCTGCTATGTTGGCTTTTATTGATGAAGTAAAACCAAAAAATGCCAAGTTAGCAAATGCACTACAAGCAGATTTTTATTGGCGCAGAGGCAGGCATTTTGAGGTGCAAGGTCAATTAGATGCTGCCGTAGCAGAGCATCAAAAAGCCATCAGCTTGTACCCTGATACCCAGTCACTCAATGATTTAGGCAATATTTACAAGCGCACAGGTAAGTGTGATGCGGCGGTAGATTTGTTTAAGCGCAATTTAGAAGAAAACGACGAATGGGACTTATATACCTTGGAAAGTTTGATGCAAGCGCACAAATGCGCTGGCAATAATTGGCAATTTAGTCGAACTAGCTCTAAGCGTAGTGAGTTATTTGCTAGATATTCAGCTGGTGAGTAAACCAACGTTTTTAAAACTAAACTGGCTGTTGTGATAGCAACTGCTCTTTAGTCAGCAAAAATACATACTGATTGCCAGATTCTACCGTTAACCAAGTAAATTCCAAATCAGGATAAGCATCCAGCAAAGCTTCTCGGTTGTGGCCAATTTCGACCACTAAAATACCTTCATCGTTTAAATGTTTGGCGGCTTCGCGCAAAATGGTATGCGTGTGATCTAAGCCATCATCGCCGCTACCCAGCGCCAGTTGCGGCTCGTTGCGATATTCTGTTGGTAGTTTGGCCATGCTGGGGGCGTCTACGTAGGGCGGGTTGCTGATAATTAAATCGTAGGTTTTGCCCTGCAAAGCGCTAAACATATCAGATTCAATCGCGCTGATTTGCTCTTGTAATCCATAATTATTGATATTGATATTGGCTACCGCAATGGCATCTGGCGAAATGTCGATGATATCAATGGCGGCATCTGGGAAGGCATTGGCTAGCATAATGCCCAAACAGCCGCTGCCTGTGCAGATATCGGCGGCTGAGTTAATCAACTCTGGATGCTCAATCCACGGCTGCAAGCCATGTTCGCCTTCTTCATTAAAGTCTAATAATTCGGCAATAAAACTGCGCGGCACAATCACGCGCTCATCCACATAAAATTTAAAACCGCGCAGCCATGCTTCGCGCACCAAATAGGCAGTTGGCGTACGTTTGGTAATACGTTGCTCAATCAAATGCGCTAAGTGTTTGCGTTCTTGTTCGGTAATTACCGCATCTAAAAAATTGTTGAGTGTTTCGTGCGGCAAGTGCAGCGCGCTCATAATCAGCCAAACCGCTTCGTCATAGCTGTTGTCGGTGCCATGGCCAAAGAAAATTTCGGCTTCTTCAAATTGGCTAACGGTAAAGCGTAGCCAATCGCGAATGGTGAATAATTCTTCTGCTAATCTTGGAAAGTGCGTCATATTTTCTGCTTTTATTTAATCGGTTTTACTGTTTAATCAATTTCTCTATTTAATTAACTGTGCTATTTAATCAATTTTTCAAGCGTAAGCTTATACGTTTCTTTAAGCGGCTCAATATCCGCCACGCCTACGCATTCGTTTAACTTATGAATGGTTTTATTTAGTGGGCCAAATTCAATCACTTGTTGGCAAATATCCGCAATAAAGCGGCCATCGCTGGTGCCGCCAGTGGTGGATAATTCGGGTGATACGCCATAGCTTTCAACAATCGCTTGTGAAATCGCCTCAACCAAATTGCCGCGCGGGGTAATGTAAGGCGGGCTGTATTCCCACTCTAAATCGTAATCTAATGTATGGCCGTCTAAAATGGCATGTACGCGTTGTTTTAAATTGGCTTCAGTGCTACCGTTTTTAACACCATCCGCACCGCTTAATTCTGGGCAAAACCTAAAGTTAAATAAAATTTCCACTTCGCCTGGCACCACATTGGTGGCCCCTGTGCCGCCATTCATATTGCTGATTTGCCAAGAGGTGGGTGGGAAATATTCGTTGCCGTTATCCCACAAGGTTTCTACCATGTCTTTAATGGCAGGGGCGACCATGTGGATAGGGTTTTTAACCAAGTGTGGATAAGCAATATGGCCTTGCAAGCCTTTAACTGTCAGCTTGCCAGAGAGTGAGCCACGTCTGCCGTTTTTAATCATATCGCCAACGACTTTATTGCTGGTGGGTTCGCCAACAATGCAATAATCGATTAACTCACCACGGTTTTTTAATACTTCTACCACTTTAACCGTTCCATTTACGGCAATACCTTCTTCATCTGAGGTAATCAGCAAGCCGATTGAGCCTGCATGGTTTGGATTTTGTGCCACAAATTCTTCAATGCTGGTGACAAATGCGGCTAATGATGTTTTCATATCGGCCGCGCCGCGGGCGTATAGCATGCCGTCAACAATGGTTGGCTCAAACGGCGGTGTAAACCATTTATCCAGCGGGCCAGTAGGCACTACATCGGTATGGCCTGCAAATACTAATAATGGCGATGCGGTACCGCGACGCGCATAAAAATTGTCTACATCACCAAAGCGCATACGCTCAATTTTAAATCCCAGCGGCTCTAAACGCGCAATCATCGCCTCTTGGCAGCCAGCATCTTCTGGCGTGTTTGAGCGGCGTTTTAGTAAATCAATGGCCAGTTCAAGGGTAGGGGAATGGTTGCTCATGGCTTAATGACCTGTTTTAAGATTTAAAAATATCGGCATAACGCGTTTCGTCAAAACCCAGGCATAAAACGGTGCCGTCTTTAACCAGCACCGGGCGTTTAATAACAGAGGTTTTGGCTTGCATCAACGCAATAGCGGCGGCGTCGTTTGTAATGCTATTTTTAGTGTCTTCATTTAAGCCGCGCCAAGTAAGGCCAGCGCGGTTAATGAGTTTTTCGTGCGGAATTTGGCTAAGCCAATTGGTTAATTCGGCCGCGGTAACACCTTGTTTTTTAAAATCGTGAAACTCAAGCGCAATATTGCGCTCAGCCAGCCAATCGCGGGCTTTTTTAACGGTATTACAGTTTGGAATGCCGTACAGTTTCATGGGATTTTTGTGGCTTAAGGCTTAATTGAATAAGCCTTATTTTAACACCTACCAGCGGCTGGTGTCGTGATTATGCCGCTTCTGATTGATAATCTGACACCAAAAATTGGCCTGTGGATTCAGAATTCACATTAAGCTGTTTAAATAGCTTTAATAATTTTTCTTCTGATAACGGTTTTGAGAACAAATAACCCTGCATTTGATCGCAGCCTAAATCTGCCAATGCTTCGAGTTGCGCTTCGGTTTCTACACCTTCGGCCACCACATTTAAATCTAACGCATGTGCTAAGCGAATCACCGCATCGACCAAGGCGCGCGATGCTTTATTTTCGTTAATTTGCCCAATAAACACTTTATCTAATTTAATTTCATCAATATTTAAGTGTTGCAAATAGCTTAAACTAAATTGCTGAGAGCCAAAATCATCTAGCGCTACTTTGATTTCAGCCGCTTTAAATTGACGCAATAGCTGCTTAAATTGGTTTTCATTTTTAATGGCAGTGGTTTCTTTAATCTCAAACATTAAGTTTGCATTAGGAATTTTGAAACGCTTGCGCAACTGCAATATTTCATCCACCAAGTGTGGGTTTCTAAATTGTTGGCGCGCCAAATTAATCGATACTTTTAAATCTACGCCGCTATCTTTGGCGCGGCTAATCGCGCGGCAGCCTTCTTCAACCACCCAATCGTTAATTTGATTAATCAAGCCAAAACGTTCGGCCGCAGGAATAAACGTAATCGGTAAAATGACGCCTTTAGTTGGGTGATTCCAGCGAATAAGCGCTTCTGCGCCCATTGGCGATTGATTTTTACAATTTACTTTTGGCTGAAATACCAAGCTAAATTGATGGTTTTTAATGGCCGATTGCAAATCGCGCTGCATTTCTAACATTTGATCAGACGCTGATTCAATTTCAGAATCAAAAAATTTAAATTGGTTTTTGCCGTTTTCTTTGGCCTTGTACATGGCGGCATCGGCACAAATCATCAGCTTTTCCATATCGCCATTGCGTGGGTAAACCGCAATGCCAACCGAACAGGAAATATCAATTTGTTGCCCACCCACTAAAAATGGCTCTTTAATCGATTTAACTATGCGCTCTACGATGGGAATAATGTCTTCATCGGATTTAATCTCTTCAATTAAGGCCACAAATTCATCGCCGCCAATGCGCGCCACAGAATCGCAAACACGCACGGCCGAGTTTAAGCGCTGTGCCACAAATAGCAGCACAGCATCACCCACATGGTGGCCATAAGTATCATTAATCGGCTTAAAGTGATCCAAATCGATATACGCCAGCGCAATGGTGCTCCCGGTACGCGCGCTGCGTTTAATGGCGGTTTCTAGCTCGCGATGAAACGCGCGTCGGTTTGGTAATTGCGTTAATGGGTCTTTAAAGCCAGAGCTAGCCGAATCGGTATGCGTTTGCGTATCTAAAAAGCGATTTTTTAGCGTGCTAGCGCCAAATTTTTCGTAATATAAGGCCACCACAAAAGCCAGTAAAAACAGGCAAGTTAGGCCAAGCGCAATTGCAACCGCTGAAAACGTTTTATCGGTAATTTGCAATTGAGCTGCTTGAGCTAATGACGTTTGCAGGTAAACAGACGTGTTAAATGTAGCGTGAATTGTTAATATGGCAATGCCAGTAATGACTGAAAAAATGAGCTTAATCAATCGCTTATTTTCGCCGACATAATTTTTAAACCAAGCTAATGTAACTAGTGCCAACACGCCTGCGCCCAGCGCTGTGGTTAAAGCCACCAATAATGATATTGGGTAAAAAGAAATATCCGTATTTAAACGCCACAGATTATTGGTTTCGTTTAAGCCGCCAATCGCCAGATAAAACATCAAATAGCTACCAAGGCCAATCACTAAGCCGCTAAAGGTTAGGCGGTTTAATGACATGGTTTTTTTGCTGGTTGTGGCGCATAGGGTATAGCCAATGCTAACGGCCACTAACCAAGAGGCAAATATGGCCAGCGAAAATACCGTAAATGCTTGATTGCCATGAAAAATTAATAAATTAATAAAGTGAATCGCCCATAAGCCAGTGCCGATTGCAATTGAGTAAATGTTAAATAATAGTTTGCGGTGTTGGCTGGTGACGCGGTAAAGATGCTCAATAAAAACAAAGGTGACATACATGGCAAATGCACCCGCGGATAGCGAGAGCAGAATAAGCCAAATATCGTAAGATGCTTTCATTTTTATGATCTTTTTGAGATTATCAATGATGTTAATGCTCACAAAGCAACTACTGTGCCACATGGCTAAATGCTGGCTGAAGTGGTATAGGAAATATGGCCGAAAAAAAACCATACTGCGTGCGCAGGGGCGCAAACAATATGGTTATGGATGATTTTTAGTTATAAAACTATTTGTTAATATAACTAAATAATTTTTATGTGTTTAATTAAATAATTAAAGATTAGTTATTAATTGATGAAATATGAGCGCACTTGTTAATTTTTGTTAAATGCCACGCAGTAATTCGTTAATGCCCACTTTACCCAATGTTTTGGCATCTACTTTTTTAACAATTACCGCGCAATATAAGCTGTAACTACCGTCTTTTGATGGCAAATTGCCTGCAACTACTACAGAACCGGCTGGCACGCGGCCATAAAACACTTCGCCTGTTTCGCGGTCATAAATTTTAGTGCTTTGGCCAATATACACGCCCATTGAAATCACACAGTTGTCTTCAACCACTACGCCTTCAACCACTTCACTGCGCGCGCCCACAAAGCAATTGTCGCCAATAATGGTTGGGCCGGCTTGCACTGGCTCTAATACGCCGCCAATACCTACGCCGCCAGATAAATGCACGTTTTTACCAATTTGCGCGCAAGAGCCAACGGTAGCCCATGTATCGACCATGGTGCCTTCGCCCACATAAGCGCCAATATTCACATAAGATGGCATTAATACCGCATTTTTGCCGATATATGAACCGCGACGCACAATAGCGTTTGGCACAACGCGGAAACCGCCTGCTTTAAAATCGGCTTCTGAATAATTAGCAAATTTTGGCGGCACTTTGTCAAAATATTTGGTTACGCCATCATCCATTAACACATTGTCATCTAATCTAAACGATAACAACACGGCCTTTTTAAGCCATTGATGCGTTTCCCAGCTTTGTGTATCGCCAATGCGGGTTGCCACGCGCAAAGTACCTGTGTCTAAATCTTTAATCACCGATTCAACATTGGCTTTTAATTCGGCTGAGGCATTCGCTGGGTTGATGTTGGCGCGGTCTTCAAACGCGGTTTCAATAATACTTTGACGTGGATCCATAGTGTTCTCAGAGTGTGTTAATTAATCAAAAACGTTATTTTAACCTATATCAACATTTAGCAAAAACATTGCGCCCAAAATATAAAAAAGCCTTAATTACTTAATAAATGCTTAATAAAAAAGCGCACTGTGGTGAGCAGTGCGCTTTTAATTAGCTACCAATTAATGGTTAATTTAACTTTTTTTGGCCGCATTATATAAAGGCATTACTTTTGGAATTAATGCTTGTAAATCGGCGATACGATTGGCGTTTGCCGGATGTGTGCTAAAAAATTCTGGTGGCGCACTTTTAGATTGAGCACCCATTTTTTGCCATAAAGTCACTGCCGCATTTGGGTTAAAACCAGCGCGCGCGGCTAATTCTAAACCCATTTTATCCGCTTCGCGTTCTTGCTCACGGCCATTTGGCATGGCAAAAAATAGTTGTGAGCCAGCACCAGCCGCTTGCACCGCCGCACCGCCAACCGCAGAACCACTAGCCATTGCTGCTAGCGCTTGTAAGCCAAATTGTTGTACATAGGCTTGCGACATACGTTCGCGGCCGTGTTCACGCAAAGCATGCGCAATTTCGTGGCCAATAACGGCGGCTAATTCGTCGTCAGTTGCGTTAATTTTTTCAACCAAGCCAGATAACACCATGATTTTGCCGCCTGGCATGCAATACGCGTTTAGCGCATCATTTTTTTCAACGTTCACTTCCCATTTCCATTGCGCTGCATCTGGGCGAAACACGCCAACTTGGGCGATTAATCGATTTGAAATGCCGCGCACGCGGGCCAACATGGCTTTATCGGCGTTTAAGGTCTTTTTTTGTTCGGCTTCTTTTAAGGTTGCGGTATACGCTTGCGCCGACATGCTATCTACCGAGCTTGCTGGCATGAGTAAAAATTGTGAGCGTTTAACGCCAGAAGTACTGTCTTGCGTGGTGGTTGCACAGCCAGCAAGCTGTAAGCTAAGTGCGGTTAATACAAGGGCAGTGATTTTTTTCATGGGGATTCCTTAAATTGGATATGCAATGTAAATCTTAATGCAATAACGTTTAGTGTTTAAAATGGTTGATACCATTTTAAACACATTTGAATCGATTAAATTGCTTGATTAGAAAATTTAAATGGTGAACCCAATTGGCTATATCTTAAGTTGCGAATCTATTCGTCTATATTTTAAGTTGCGAACCCAGCTCAACAACGCGATTAGGCGGCAATTTAAATTGATTGGTAATGGTTTCGGCAGAGCGGAACAAGCCAACAAATATTTTTTTACGCCAAATGGCCATGCCTGTTTTTTCGGTGGGGATTAAAATCTCTTTACCAATAAAAAACGAGGTATCCATTGGGTCTACATTTAGGCCGCTTGCGGCGCACAGCACTAAATCGCGCGGTAAATCAGGCTCATCTTTAAAGCCATAGCGCACGGTCACGCGGTAAAACTCATGCAACATGGCCTCAACCGTTACGCGTTCCTCTATATTGGTGTGAGGCACATCTAAAAATTTAACCGTTAAAATCATCACTTTTTCGTGTAAGACTTTATTGTGCTTTAAGTTGTGCAACATGGCATGCGGTACGCCATCTGGGTTTGGCGTCATAAATACGGCCATGCCAGGCACACGTGCTGGCGGATGCGCGCCAACGGCTTCAATAAATGGCTCAATAGCCATTGATTCTGATTTTAGGCGACCATAAACTAAAGTACGGCCATTTTTCCATGTCAGCATTAGCACAAAAATAATCACGCCAATTACCAATGGCACCCAGCCACCATCAGGGATTTTTAATACGTTAGCGCCAAAAAACGCTAAATCGACCACTAAAAACAGGCTAATTAACAAGCCAGTTTTAAGTTTGCTCCAACGCCAAATCTCTCTAAATACCACGGCAGCTAGCAAGGTAGTAATGACCATATCGCCAGTAACGGCAATGCCATAAGCGGCGGCTAAATTGCCAGAGCTGCCAAAGCCAATCACTAAGGCCATCACGGCAATCATTAATCCCCAGTTTACGCGCGGCATATACACTTGGCCTTGTTCGCTTTCTGAGGTGTGTTGAATGTGCATGCGTGGCAAATAGCCTAATTGCAAAGCTTGGCGCGATACTGAAAATGCGCCTGTAATGACAGCTTGTGACGCGATCACAGTGGCTAAAGTGGCTAAAATAATCAAAGGAAACAGTGCCCATTCTGGCGCTAATAAATAGAATGGATTTTTAATAGAGGCAGCGTTTTGCAACATTAACGCGCCTTGGCCAAAATAATTCAGCAATAAAGAAGGCAATACAAAACCAAACCAAGCCAAGCGAATTGGGTAGCGGCCAAAGTGGCCCATATCGGCATACAGCGCCTCTGCACCCGTTACCGCCAGCACCACAGCGCCAAGTGCTACAAAGGCTATCCAAGGTTGGTTAACAAAAAAGCTAAATGCGTAAAAGGGATTAAGCGCTTTTAAAATAGTAGGGTCATGCAGAATATTGAGGACACCCAACAACCCCAAAGTACCAAACCAAAGCAACATTACGGGGCCAAAAAAGGCACCGACAACGGCGGTGCCTTTGCTTTGCGCCCAAAACAACACAAACAACACAACCAAGGTAATGGGCACAATGGCGCTGTGTAAGCTTGGCGCGGCAATTTCTAAACCTTCAACCGCCGATAAAACGGAAATCGCCGGTGTAATCATGCCATCGGCATAAAACATACAGGCGCCTAAAATACCCAGCAACATAATATTGCGTTGTTTGGTGCTATTGCCTTCTGCGTTTCTGGATGCTAGCGCCAGCAAGGCCATAATACCGCCTTCGCCACGGTTATCGGCACGCATAATAAAGGCCACATATTTAATCGATACAATTAAAATTAGCGCCCAAGTAATCAATGACAAAATGCCATATACATTCATGGCATTAAGCGGTAGCGGATGATGCCCGACTGAAAAAACTTCTTTCATGGTGTACAAGGGGCTGGTACCAATATCGCCAAATACGACGCCCAGCGCGGCTAATGCCATGGTAGGTAAGGCTGCTTTTTTTGTAGTTTGATTGTCCATGATGATACGCGGCTATTACGATTGCACATTATCAACCAATTAAATGGTCAAACCAAGCGCAAATAAGATTAAATTAGGTTAATTTTTAGTGCTAATCACTTTGGCCGCCGCGCTGCCTTTGTAAAAAGTGATGTTTAACCGCGTTTCTGGTTGGATTTGTTGTGCATCGGTAATCAACTTTTGCGGCAAAGGGTTGAGTAAATCGTTTTGGCTAATTTCGCTGTGCACAATGGCATAACCCCTAGCCAATACAGCGTTGGGATTCAGCTGCTCAATGCTGCTGCTTAAGCGCAATAGTTTTTGTTGATGCATTTGCAGATTCTGTTGCATGGCAAGCGTTAATCGGCGCTGCAACTGCCGCATTTGCGTGGCGCGGTTTTCAATTTGCTGCTTGGGCGAAATCAGCCTGCGCGCTAAAAAATCTAACTTTTGGCCGGTTTGATTCAGCAAAAATTGCATTTGTTTATTTAACCTGTTTTGCAAATTAACCAGTTGATTTTGCAATACTCTAATATCCGCACAAGCTAGCTCTGCCGCCGCTGTAGGCGTTGCCGCGCGCATATCGGCCACAAAGTCACAAATGGTAAAATCGGTTTCATGGCCCACGCCGCTAATGGTGGGAATAGGGCAATCGTCAATCGCACGCGCTACAATTTCTTCATTAAATTGCCATAAATCTTCCATGCTGCCACCGCCGCGGCAAATAAGCAGCGTATCTACTTCGGCACGTTGGCTTGCGCTATGAATGGCTTTGGCAATTAACGCCGCCGCGCCTTTGCCTTGCACAGGCGTGGGGTAAATAATCACTTTTATATTCGAATTACGGCGTTTAAGCGTGGTTAATACATCGCGCAAAGCCGCTGCATCGGGTGAGGTAACAACGCCAATGGTGTGCGGATGAGTAGGGATAGCTTTTTTAAACGCCGCATCAAACAAGCCTTCATGCGCTAGTTTGGCTTTTAGTTTTTCAAACGCCTCAAACAGCGCACCCAAACCGGCTTTTTGCACAAACTCAACCGTTAGCTGAAAATCGCCGCGTGCTTCGTATAGCGTCACGGTTGCTCTGGCTTCGATTTTATCGCCTTCACGCGGTATAAAATCCACATAGCTATTGCGGCCTTTAAACATCACGCATTTCACTTGTGCGGTATTATCTTTAAGCGAAAAATACCAATGGCCTGAGGCCGCGCGGGTAAAATTCGATACTTCGCCAGACACCCAAAATAGCGGAAAAGATTGCTCTAATACCTCGCGCGCTAAACGATTAAGCTCGCTTACTGTCATGATACTAGCGGGTAATTTTTGCGGGTCAGCGTGGTTTGTGGGTTCAGTCATGCGGCTTTATCAATTACAATTGTCCATTAATCGAATTATAGGCGTTAACACATATGTTACAAAAAATATTCCACACATTATTAGCCGGCAAACGCGGCTATTTGCTGGGCTTTGCCTTGTGTTTTGGCATTGTGGCGCTGGTTTTGGTGATTCAAACTACGTATAAATTAGAGCCGTGCCCTTTGTGCATTACGCAGCGCATGGTATTTATGGGCTTGGGTGTGCTGTTTTTAATCAGTGCGTTTATTCCGCCACCCAATATTTTAAAAAAAATATTCACGGCTTTACAAGTGTTAACCGCGCTGGGCGGCGCTGGCGTGGCGATTCGACATTGGTATTTGCAAGCCAATCGCGAAAGCATGATTGCTGATTGCGGCGTGGGTTTTGATTATATGTTTGAAAATTTTCCGCTGCAAAAAGCCTTTAAATTGCTGTTTCGCGGCACCGGGGATTGCGCGGCCATTGATTGGACATTTTTAGGCTTAACCTTGCCGCAACTGGGCTTAATCTCATTTTTGGGCTTTGCCGCACTGGCGCTTTATTTAGCGTTAAGAAAAGCCTAAGCATGTTAAATCATTGGAAAATTGGCTTAAAACGGGGCTTGCAAGCGTTTGCCGTATTTTTAGCCGCGCTATTTGTGTACGGCTTATTTAATAATTTTACCTTTTGGCATGCATTTGCCCATGCCGGCACGCAATCTGGCATTGCGCATATGATTTATTACGGCGTGTTTGCAGGGCCTGTAATATTTTTAATAGTGGCTTTTGCTACCATGTATTTAACTGAATCAAAAAGCCTAACTGAGTCAAAAAATACGGCTGAACCAAAAAAGTAACCATTTAAAAGAAAAAATAATATGAATATCAAAACATTAGACCATTTTGTTGGCAATACGCCGTTGGTAAAATTGCAGCGCTTAAACCCCAACCCCAGCAATACTATTTTATTGAAATTAGAAGGCAATAACCCTGCTGGCTCTGTAAAAGATAGGCCTGCTTACAGCATGATTATGCGTGCAGAAGCGCGCGGCGATATTAAGCCGGGCGACACATTAATTGAAGCGACCAGCGGCAACACAGGCATTGCATTGGCCATGGTAGCTGCCATGCGCGGCTATAAAATGGTGTTGGTGATGCCAGAAAATCAAAGTATTGAGCGCCGCCAATCTATGCGTGCGTATGGCGCCGAGTTGGTATTAACGCCCAAAGACGGCAGCATGGAATTAGCACGCGATGTGGCCATGAAAATGCAGGCAGAAGGCGAAGGCATTGTGCTGGATCAATTTGGCAATCAAGACAACCCGCTGGCGCATTATGAAACCACAGGACCCGAAATTTGGCGCGATACCGCAGGCGAAATCACGCATTTTGTAGCCAGCATGGGCACCACAGGTACCATTATGGGTGTTTCAAGGTATTTAAAAGAACAAAATCCTAATATTCAAATTATTGGCGTGCAGCCAGAAGAAGGCGCGCAGATTCCAGGTATTCGTAAATGGCCAATTGAATATATGCCAACCATTTTTGATGCAAAACGCGTAGATGAATTGCGTTATGTGAGCCAAAAAAATGCCGAAAATATGACGCGCAAACTAGCCACAGAAGAAGGCATTTTTGCTGGCATATCCAGCGGCGGCGGGCTTTATACCGCATTGCAGTTATCTAAAGAACTGAAAAACGCCGTGATTGTTTCAATCGTGTGCGATAGAGGCGACCGTTATTTGTCTACAGGCGTTTTCCCCGCCTAATAAATTATTAAGTAGATACAACTTGCTTCTTATCTATTTCGTCTTTCCCGCGTAGGCGGGAATCCAGTTTAGGTTGATGTGAACATAATCTTATTAGAATTAGCCGATGTTAAGTATTTGGTTTGTCTGGATTCCCGCCCCCAATTCGAGCATTCGAGGGCAGGCTCTGCGCGGAATGACGGCAGGTGGGTAATTTGCTTAGCTTAAGAATCCTTCGTTGTATTTTTGCGTTTGCATGGTTTTATTTTTTCACATGCTCAGCTCACGCAATTTCAAGCATTCAAATCACAGTAGGCGAGGTAGATGCACCCGTTGGCCAGCTTAAAAACGCCCAATTTCAGGTGGATTTAAAAGGCGCGCAGCCGACATTATTACTAAATGCAGACCTAAAACCCACTAGCGAAAAAGAATTTGCCCATTTTGATTTGAAATGCGGCCAATTTTTAACAGAGAAAATCGGCCAAGCGCAATGCTTAAACGGACAATTCAAATCCAAACAAATTGGCGCGCCTTTTTCGGTCAATTTTGTCAGTTACCCAGCCGATTTTGCCTTAGATATTGATTTTACAAACGCTAGTTTTAGCGATGAGGCTGGCTTGCACGCGGGTGAAAAGCTTACTGGTCAAATAAAAATGGCGGCAAAAAAGCCCACTACTTCAGATACTTGGGCTTGGAATGGCTTAATCAGCTGGACAGTAGGCGAATTGTATTGGCAACCGTTTTACTTTGGCAAAGCCGGCAATACGTTTGCAATTAATGGCACTTTTAAGCAAGATATTTTGAATATTCAGCAGGCAAGTTTGCTGGTGAATGAAGTGGGAAAAATGCAGGCCACGGCCACTATTAATATTAAAACTAAAATAGTAGAAGATGTAAAAGTAAACGCCAACGATGTGGATTTTGCTGGGCTGTACGCGGTTTTTTTAAAGCCGATGGCGGAAAAATCGGCCTTTGGCAATATGGATGTTTCTGGCAAGGCCGATTGGAAATTTGAAATTAAGAATTTTGCGCCAACCAGTTTTGAGCTGAGTTTGCGCGACGCCAATATTGAAGATAAAAACGGCAAATTTGCGTTTAGTCATATTAATGCGCATATTCCTTGGGATTACGACAACCCGAAAAACTTACAAATAGCCTACAAAAGTGGCCATTTGCTTAAATTGCCCTTGCGCGAAACCCAGCTTAAAGCCGAAATTAATCGCTTTTCGCTGACTGCGCCCAAGTTAGATTTACCCGTTTTAGATGGCGCTTTAAGCTTATCTGATGTGTCTGCCGTGCGTTTGGGCGATAACTGGGCCTGGCATTTGCGCATGAATTTAGTACCGATTACCTTAAACGAATTTAGCAAAGCGCTGGGCTGGCCAGAGATGAAAGGCCAAATTTCTGGCCAAATACCGCTGGTAACTTATGCCAATAAGCAGCTAAAAATGGATGGCGCCATGACGTTTAATGCGTTTAACGGCAGCATTAGCATGAACGATTTGATTATTAATGACCCGCTTGGCGTAGCGCCGCGTTTATATGCCGATTTGAAAATGCGCAATTTGGATTTAGGCGATTTAACGCGTACCTTTAGTTTTGGCGCGATTGAAGGCAAGCTAGATGGCGATGTGAAAGACATGGTGCTTGAAAATTGGAAGCCGGTACAGCTAATTGCGTCGATTCAAACTAGCGAAGGCGAGCATTTAAAGAAAATATCGCAACGCGCGGTAGAAAACATTACGGCTTTAGGCGGCGAAGGCACTGCGGCGGCTTTGCAGCGCACTTTTTTGCGATTTTTTAAAGAATTTAATTACGAAAAAATAGGCTTAAGCTGCAAATTAAGGCAAGATATATGCGAAATGGGCGGCGTTGAGTCAATCGACCCTATGTCAACGGCAAGTGGCTACATCATCGTTAAAGGTAAAGGCATACCCGCCGTAAACGTAAATGGCTATACGCAAAAAGTCAGCTTGCAAGATTTGTTAGGCCGCATTAAACGCATTACCGATAGCAATACAAAAGTGATTGTTAATTAGCCATTTGTGGCTAATTAATAAAATGAATCACGCATAAACTTAAGTGAAAGATGGGATTAAAAAAATGAAAAAAATAGGCATTATTTGGGCGCTAATCGCACTAATACCCGCTTGCGTCACCATTAATATTTACTTTCCTGCTGCTGCAGCCGAAAAAGCAGCCGATAAAATTATTGATGAAGTGTGGCAACTAAAGCCAGGTGACGAGCCGCCTGCAACGCCAGCAGTGACTAAACCTGCGCCAGTGCCAGCCAAGTAGCTTAATCCTCATATTTAAGGAATTATCATGAAAAAATTGATTGCCGTTTTTAGTTTGTTAGCCGCTACCTTGTTAAGTAGTAATTGGGTCAGTGCCGCCGCCGATTTGGATGTCAATACGCCAGCCATTACCGCCATTAAAAATAGCATGCAAACGCGTCACAACCAATTAAATCCGCATTACGATAGCGGCGCCGTTGGCTTAACCGCCGATGGTTTGGTTGCCGTGCGCGATGCTACCGCCGTGCCTTTAAAAGACCGTGGTGGCATTAATAGCTTGGTTGCCGCCGAAAATAGCGACCGCAATGCGCTATACAAAGAAATTGCCGCCGGAAACGGCCACCCAGAATGGGCAGGCGAAATTCGCAGCACCTTTGCCGGCCGTTGGGTAGATAAAGCGCAAGCTGGCTGGTATTACCAAAATGCGGGTGGCTGGGTTAAAAAATAACCGTTGATACTTTGAAAATAACGCTATGAAGCCAACCCTTGTATTTGATATTGAAACCATTCCAGACACTACTGGCCTGCGCGCATTGCTGGAATTGCCTGCCGATGTTTCAGATCAAGATGTGGCTAATATCGCGCTGCATCAGCGTCGCCAGCACAATGGCAGTGAGTTTTTGCCGCTGCATCAGCATAAAGTGTGTGCCATTTCTTGCGCTTTACGCGAAGGCAATAATTTTAAGGTGTGGACATTGGGCGATGCCAATTCTACCGAAGCCGAAATTATTCAACGTTTTTTTGACGGCATAGAAAAATATTCACCGCAAATTATCTCTTGGAACGGCAGTGGCTTTGATTTGCCCGTGTTGCATTATCGCGCCATGGCTAATAATGTGGTGGCGCCGCGCTATTGGGATTTGGGCGAAGACGACAAAGATTTTAAGTGGAATAACTACATTAGCCGCTATCACACAAGGCATTTAGATTTAATGGATTTGCTGGCCTTGTATAACGCACGCGCTAACGCGCCGCTGGATGATTTAGCTAAGTTGTGCGGCTTTCCGGGCAAGCTGGGCATGGATGGCAGCAAAGTGTGGGAAGCTTTTAAAGCCGGCAAAATTGAAGAAATCCGCAGTTATTGTGAAACCGATGTAGCCAATACGCACTTGGTATATTTGCGCTTTCAGCTGATGCGAGGGCATTTAACCAAAGTGGAATATGAGGCAGAAATTCAATTGGTGCGCGAAACTTTAACCAGCTATAACGCACCGCATTGGGCAGAGTTTTTAGCGGCTTGGCAATAATTTTGCTGGTTTGCCCGCTTACGATTTCCCATTCAAGACATTAGTTTTTTGCAGTATTTTTAATCAAGCGATTCGGTTAAAATGTCGGCATGAGAAGAAATCGCAATAATCGTCGCCTTGACCCCACTTTAAATCCAATTTTAACCGCCACCATTGAGTCGCTAGACCAAGAGGGACGTGGCGTTGCGCATGTGGATGGCAAAACCATTTTTATTGATGGAGCGCTGCCGAATGAGCGCGTGACCTATCAATCGCAGCACATCAAGCCAAGCTACGAAACCGCTAAAGTCATCGATATACTCAAGCAATCGAATCTGCGCGTAACACCAAAATGCCCGCATTTTGGTTTGTGTGGCGGTTGCAAATTGCAGCATTTAGATGCCAACGCACAGGTGGCCGCTAAACAGCGTTTGCTGGAAAATGATTTATGGCATATCGGTAAAGTGAAGCCAGACAATATGTTGCCAGCGTTGTACGGCCCAACTTGGGGCTATCGCCACAAAGCGCGTTTAAGCGTGAAATATGTTGATAAAAAGCAGCGCGTGTTGGTGGGTTTTAACGAAAAAGCCACGCGCTATGTGGCCGATATGAATTCGTGCGAAGTGCTGGTGCCAGAAGTGTCGGCCTTAATCGCCCCTTTGCAGCAGATGATTGTGCAGTTGAGTATTCGCGATAAATTGCCGCAAATTGAGTTGGCCGTTGGCGAGTGCAGCGTAATCGTGTTGATTTTCCGCATTATGGATGCGTTAACGATTGAAGATGAAGCCATCTTTAAAGCCTTTGCCGAAGGACATAACGTGCAGGTTTGGACGCAAACCAAAGGCCCCGATACCATTAAGCCGTTTTGGCCGTTGAATGGCGAGGCGCTTAGTTATAGCTTGCCAGAATTCGGTTTAAGGTATCCCTTTAAGCCCAACGAATTCACACAAGTAAACCCGCAAATTAACCAAGTGATGATTCGCCGCGCCATGCAATTATTAAACCCGCAAGCGGGTGAAAAAATTGCCGATTTCTTTTGTGGCATTGGTAACTTCACATTGCCAATCGCGCGCAGTGGGGCGGCGGTGTTAGGTTTAGAAGGTTTGGCCAATTTGGTGGATAGAGCCAATGAAAGCGCACAGCTCAATAGTATTCAAAATGTGCAATTTGGCGTGGGCGATTTATTCAAAATGACCACTGAATCATTGTTAGCTTTAGGCAAATTTGATAAATGGCTAATAGACCCACCGCGCGATGGCGCCTATGAATTGGTACAAGCAATTGACGCTGCTACAGCACCTGAATTAATAGTATATGTCTCTTGCAACCCTGCCACACTAGCGCGCGATGCAGGCGTGTTGGTGAATGAAAAAGGTTATATTTTAAGCGCCGCAGGTGTCATTAATATGTTCCCACATACTAGCCATGTGGAATCCATTGCTTTGTTTGTGCGTTTATAGCTTTACTTCAATTCGTCTGTCTTCATTGTCTGGCGTATCGCAAACAAGCGCTCGTTTTTCTATATCCCAGTGCATAGGTTTGTTGGTGAACGGATTGAAATGCTCACTGCCTGCGTTGTTTAAAAAAGCTTGAATATCGGCATCTGCAATTTTCTGCTGATGTATGTTGATTTTTAAATTGAGCAATTTAACTAACGCGCTTTTTGATTGCATGGATGCCACTAAATTAAAACTATTCAAAAAACTATTAATGACCATGTTTGAAATTAAACTGTGCTGCGGGTCTAGCAAGTCAAAATTCCAAAATTGATAGCGACCAAAATAGTAGCGTTTATGTAACTCGCGCTGACTTTTTTTAGAATTAAATGGCGACTTTTTTGCTTCAATTAAAAAATCTGCATGCACGCGATAAATCCGGTTGCGTAAGTAATTAACGTGAACATTTTGCTCGGTACTTACTTTTTTAAATAAATGGTCTTCAAGAAAATAGTACTCAGCCTTTAACATACCCTCCAAATTATATTTTTTTAGACCAATTGGCTGTAATAAACTCCTTAATTCTTTTTTGTGATTAGTCATTATCTGTGGTTGTTTCAATTACAAATACTCAAGCGAGCCCAAGTTCAAGCCTTCCATCACCATAAAAATTGCTTTTTCAATTGCAGTAGTTTCTTGTTTTAAAACATGATTAATAAATACAGTGTTGGCTTTCCATTTTTGATAGGCGACCTCATAATTTCCAGAATCAATGTCTAGCTTAATATCAGCGAACAGTAGTTTATTAATATCTATTAGTGTTTGCCCGCCAGTATCGATAGCGCCCTGCCAGCTAGTTATTTGATGCAACTTTTTATAACGCCCAATCAATAGCTTGTTTTCTTCTGACAACTCGCGAATGCGCTCTTTGCTAGCGCAGTTTTTTGATGTTTTTATTAAATCACTATCTATCCAGCAATCAAACTCTTCGCGATTACCAGTAAATTTAATACCAATATCGTTAATCATTTTCCTTTTAAGCGAGCTGCCGATTAGTTCTATTTCAAAAGCATTAATCACAAACCGACCGTGACTGATGATGTCGGTGCCAATAGGTGCATTAATGCCAGAAATTGCAACGGCAAGATTCTGACTATCTGGAATAACGGCTGCATAGCGTGTATAAAACGCATCTCGTCATCACCACGTAAATTTATGTAGGCAACCCAGCTAATCACCAATAAAACGATTAGTGCGAGAATGAATAATGCAATTTTTAAAATAGTCTTAAAGCGAGGGTTTAGTGGTTTCATGATGGCGTTATTATTAGTTATTGAAACCAAATTAT
>Ga0326733_1000133_pt1 | contig 24972 bp, 25 predicted proteins | sample 14_GP2_308_FD_207946 | JGI IMG/M metagenome (GOLD analysis project Ga0326733, IMG submission 207946) | Glacier ice microbial communities from Ngari, Tibet, China - 14_GP2_30.8 | ecosystem: Environmental > Aquatic > Freshwater > Ice > Glacier | place: China: Ngari, Tibet | collected 2018-07-17
GCCCGATGTCGATCTGACGAGTGACTTTCGTAAAGAATTGGCCGATCCAAAATACGACGCAATCAAATCCAAGCCGGTCGTAACCTATTGTACCGGCGGCATCCGCTGTGAGGTCTTGAGCATGCTGATGAAAAAGGAAGGCTTTCAAGAAGTCTATCAAATCGACGGTGGCATAGTTAAATACGGCGAAGAATTCAAAGATGACGGTCTGTGGGAGGGTTCGCTTTACGTCTTCGATGGCCGTATGGGCATGAAATTTTCCGATAAAGCCATTGATATCGGAGGATGTACCCACTGTACAGGCAAGACTAGTAACTTTGAAAACTGCGACAACAAGCAGTGCAACAAATTAGTTCTGATCTGTGAAAAATGTCGGGAAAGTCAGAAATTCTGTCCAGCCGACACGCAGTACGCCAAAGCCTAAACAATACTAGATACTTGACGAAAACACAAAAACGTAGTATAATCCTGTGAAAAGGAATATTACTACCATGTCATCAGCTGAAAACGACAATTATAATGTACCTGACTGGATAAAGACTGGTGCTGTCGTAGCCGTTGGCTCGTTAGTCGTAGCTGGTGCCATCCGAACGTTCGTAGGTGGCCTGCCAGAAGTTGACTCTGATCATGGCTACATCAAGAGTGAAGTTCAGCACGTTGCACCGCTTGATATTGAATTCAAGGGCATCATGGTGACTGATAATGAAGCTCACATCCGTAGTAAACTGTTCAAATTATTCGGGGGATTCAAAGCCGACTTAAAAGTCCCAACCGAAACATTATTCGGTGCTAAGGGTAGCGGCGTCTTGATTGAGGAAACTCCAGATGGTGCTACCAAAGTATCGATTGACGCTGATAGTATAACTTTATTCACTCGGATGAAAGAGGATGAGCGCGAACAAACGGCTGATAACGCTCGTGGTATTTCTGGCATGGGCGATGGCATTGCCGATCAGTTAGACGGTCTCAGTTTACCTAACTGGAAAGGTTTTGATAAGAATCAACAAAGCGATATCGCTAAGGAGCTAGCCGTCCGGGTGGTTAATCGTGTTGATACGAAATGTGCCGAAGCTATCTTTATGCCGACGGACTCGCCAATTACAGCTGAACTAGTCGCAGTTTGGACTGATCAAGTTCAGGCCCCGACAAGTTTAGCTGGCCAAGTTATCTTTAAGGCCTACCAGATCGAAGCCGAACGTAAAGGCCGGGATCCGCAAAAAGTCGAAGTCAGCTTTCGCGGTACGCCTGATTTTAAAGAGACTTATGAATCGACTTACGATTCAAAAGTTTTCCCGATCACAAAATTTGATTATGAACCGACCTGCAAAATCGCCCCGGGCGCTTTGGATCTTAGTGAAACCGAGATCAAGCCCTATGTCGACTCTAAATTAAAGGCTAGTGAGTAATGACTCAATTGGCGGGGATCGAGGCCGGCCCAGCGCCTCTTGGCAACGAGTCGCAAGTCGAGGATCTTAAGCTCAAAGAGTACTTAAATCGCTTTGCGCCATATGTCGACGCTTATGTCCAAAGTAATAACTTGGATATTGACGCTAAAGTCGACGCTTATCGTGAGTTGATCAACGATTATCAATTAATGAGAAGCGACTTAGATGAACTGAAAACCGATACCAATATCCAGACCTTCCTTGGGCAGAAAAAAGCAGTTGAAATTCCCGTTCACAACTCGATAGAAGACGAACTTAATTATTACCTGACAGTTTCTGGCAGTAAGGATTTGGCTAACTTTAAAGCTGAACAAGCCGCACTTGAAGCAGAAAAAGCTATTCATGAATCCGAGAAAGCATACTTAATTAGTCGATCCCAAACTAAAGCTCGCATCGATAGTCGCTTGAATTTGGCTACCCCGATCGTTCGGGGAAAAGCCGATAAGGCTAATCCTGAAACTGAAGTAAAAGCTGATCTCCGAGTAGAAATAGTCAAACCGGCCGAAACTGAATCAGTTATTGAATTCTCGGAAGTTAAACTGGAGTTAGTCGACAAGGCTATCACGCTTACAACTCTAAAAGATACCGCCCAAGATATTACAGCTCGCAGCTTAAACTACGCTCGTGAGAACCGGATAAAATCTGTTGCTGCTGGAGCGGCGGCATTGAGTTTAATCGGCATGTTGGCGACTTTGCCAACTAAGAACTCTGCCGAAGAGCAGGGCCGCGGCATCGCTAATTCGATTTCTGGTCGGGAAGCCTTTTTATTGAAAGAACATGGTCCGGTTGCTCAGGCGACAATAACTGAAATCGTATCGGTTGAAAATACTGAAAAGTCAGTTGAAGCCGCTCAAAAACTTCGTGAGTTCACTAACGCCGCTAAGGAATCAGTCGTAACTCAGCCCAGTATTACAGTCGCCAAACCTAACGCTAAATTCAGCGTAGGATTTCTCGAGATCTTTGCTGACGAAACGGCTAAGGAATCTGTCAATCTTGGTCTACCGATAGCTGTCCAAAATTCAGTCCAAGCAAATGCTGAGCTGCTTAAAGTGTTAGCACACCATCCAACAGCTTTAAAAAAAGATGCCCTCGTAGCCATAGCCAACCCGGAGAATTCGTTTCAAACTGAGCTGACGGAGTTCTTAGGCGTGGAAGGCATCATTCAGGACCCAGCCGTATACAGCCAGGAACAACAGGACGCCATCCTAGGTGTCATTGCTCGGATATATGATTTATCAAATAATAGTAAACAAGAAGCGGTCGTCATTAAAGAAGCCGAAAAGAACGCCCAAGATAACCTGAAGGACTTGCAGTCTGATCAGGCTGATGCAGACGTTTCACCTAAATCGGACGGTCCTGACTTGCCGAATAACGGTCGATTAAGTGGCGAAGACCTGCAAGCGGCTGAAGCTAATGCGGCGAAGCGCGCTTTTGCCAACCGAGTCAAGGATCTAGCCAATCAATTTAAGAATGACGAATGGTCGGCAGATCGACCAGTCAAGCCAATGGATGCTGAAACATTGTCGAAGATTATTTTCGATACTAATGCCCGATACGAGCACAGCATTTTTGGCCCGAAAGCTGCCATGGCGCAATTAGCCCAGGAGTCTAAGTTTGATGTTAACGCTGGATCGCACGCTGGCGCTCAAGGTATTGCTCAGTTCATGCCAGGCACTTGGCCGCAATGGAGTAAGGGCGGGGATGTGAACGATCCGATCGCCGCAATCGACGGTCAGTTCCGTTTCATGATTGCTCTTTGCGAATTGATGCAGTTAAGATTTCCCGATAAGCCGGATGGTCAGATTCTGCAGTTAGCACTTGCTGGGTACAATGCCGGACCAAACAACGATGCAGTCGAACAAGGCCGCATCCCGCAAAATGGTGAGACCAACGTTTATGTTGATAAGATCAATAAGATGATGGCGCGGACTAATGAGTGGATCAAAGTCGCTGTCAGTGAAGTCCAAGAATTAAACATGGTCGTGCCGGAAGGGGCACGAGACCTGGGAATACATAAGGGATATTCAGAGGGTCTTCCAGTTAATTTACACTTAGTCGGCATTCCAAATATGAAGAGTACAAGTGACGAAAGTTCTAAAAAGAATAAATATTATGTTGAAAAATCAAATGGTGAAGCTATCGTAAATATCCGCATAGCTGCCCAGTTGCTCGAGCTCCAAAAGGCTGCCCAAGACGATGGCATAGATCTAAATTTAGTCAGCTCATACCGAACTCATGAACATCAAAAAGATCTGTGGGATGCAAATCCTAATCGAGCCGTCGTCGCTGAACCGGGTCAGTCAAATCATCAGCAGGGTATGGCAGTTGATTTCAATTTGGATGGTTTACCAATTACGGCCAGCTACTATAAGACGGCAAATAAACTTGAAGTTACTGCTGAAAACCCAAGAGTAGCTCCAGAAAGCAAAACCTGGCGGTGGCTGAAGTCGAATGCTCCTAAATACGATTTTGAGCAGTATTACAATGAGCCATGGCACTGGTCACCAAACGGACGTTAATTGACAAAAGTAACCAGAACTGCTATAATATAGATAATCTAAGGATAAATATTATGTCGAATATGTCACCAGAGTTACCTAAGCACGATATTCTAGCGCTGATTAAGAGTGCTGAAGCTCAGAAAATTCCACCAGAGCACGTGTTTCCAGCTCCTTTTACAGTTGAAGCGACGGGACAATTTGTCCACGTTCTTCCAGCTGTTGATTATGTATCTGAAGCAGTTAAGTCTGTCGACTATAAAACTAGCCGAAACAGCAGTATGTTCAGCAAGATCGGTTTAATGGTAATTGGTGGCGCTATTTTTGCAGCCGGTTCTTACACCGAAGAGATTTCAACTGTGCTGTCGAAGCAGTCATCAGTCATTCCGGCCGTACAGGCCAATGAAAACTACGTCACGATAGCTGAATCGCCTTCACTTAGTCCTAGCCCTAGCCATTCAGCGAGTCCGTCGCCTTCACCAATTATTAAACCAAGCCCGACATCAATCAAAATTCCAAACAACGATATAGTAAAACAGCCGCCAGTCAAGCCCAGCGCCAAACCATCGCCGAAACCCACAGCACCATCATTTAACCAAGCTAAATTCGGACGGATGAAGCAGTACGCGGTCATCGAAAAAGATTTTGATATTATCGCTAAAGAGGTGTCTAGGATCTCGCACGACTATTACAAGCCTCTAACCTTAGCTCGCTTTAACGGAATCAAAGATGCGCGTAGTGTCCGAAGCGGTGACAAACTGGCTTATAGGGACTGTCCGACCAACGGCATATTAGTCAATGTCGACGACACGGTCTCTCAGCTAGCTGAAAAATACGGTACTTCAACTGCCAAACTACACGAACTTAATGGCGGCGCTGCGCGAGCCGTTGCCGGCTGGTGCTTACGACTTAAGCTGGTCACGACAGAGAGTTACTCGACTAGCCCAGTCCGGAAATAACGGTATAAATAATTGCAATAAACGCATAAAGATGTTATTGTCTAAATATGCCTGAACTCAATAAACCTTCTCCAGAAATCTTAAACGAAGTTGCCTTTGCGGCCGGAAAGCAAGTTATTGCGAAAGCCGTTGAGATGGCCATTCACGTTATCGATGAAACTGTCGACCCAAGTGTCAGAGCTGATCTCGAAACCGAGTTTCATGACAAACTTCTAGAATCTGGCGTACCTTTGATTATTCCCGCCCAAGAAAACCCTAATCCCGATCATCGCACAGGTAATCGAACTAAGCGAACCCGCGACGAAGTAATCATTGATACGACGCGTATTTTCTGGGCCAGACAGCGAGGCATGTTGCCCCGACCAAAAAAGCAGTCGTAATCCCTCGATAGTTGTAGACTATAAGGGTGGATATATCTAAGCAGCTGACAGAAAAATTAGCCGAACTACCGCGCAGCCCGGGAGTCTATTTTCATAAAGATAAATCAGGCCAGATAATTTATGTCGGTAAAGCGGCCGTCCTGCGGAGCCGTGTCCGTCAGTATTTCCAAAAATCCCGCGGTCGTGATCCTAAGACTGAAGCTTTAGTCCGGGAAATTTCCGACTTGGACTGGATGGTTGTCGACAGTGAAATCGAAGCTTTGTTTTTAGAAGCTGAAATGATCCGACGATACATGCCGCGCTATAACATTCTGTTACGCGATGATAAGTCGATGAGCTATATCCGAATCGATTATGACAGCGCCTATCCGACAGTCAGTACGACCCGGCGGCCGTTGGACGACGGAGCCCGCTATTTCGGACCATATAACAGCACGGCAACTATCCGTCAGGCCCTCAAGCTATTACGACGGGTCTTTCCATATGCGACCCGTCAGATCAGTGGCCAGAAACGGGCCACGCTGCAATATCACTTGGGCCTTGATCCTGGTTTAGAGGAAGGCCGGACGACACTGGAAGCCTATCGGGGCAATCTCCGCAAACTCATGGCGGTTATCGAGGGCAAGCGCCAATCAATTGAGAAAGAGCTTGAAAAAGACATGCATCAAGCGGCTAAAAAACAAGACTTCGAACTGGCGGCTAAAATGCGCAACCAGCTCTTCAGCCTGCGCAAACTTAGCCAGCAAGTCATATTCTCCGACAAAGAATTTATGGACATCAGCAAGGATCATGCCCTTAATGAACTGGTTGATCTACTAGGTTTGCCCCACTTTCCACGACGCATCGAGGGTTACGATATCAGCCACATGCAAGGTACGGATGTCGTCGCCAGCATGGTCGTATTTACTAACGGAGTTAGTGACAAGAGTGAATACCGTAAATTCAAGACCAAGATCAACCAGAATAACGACTTTTATAATATGAACGAGACGCTGAAACGCCGGTTAAGCGAGAAAAATATCAAAGCTTGGGGTGAACCGAGTATCGTCTTGATCGATGGTGGCAAAGGGCAGCTTGATGCCGCTATCGCTGCCCGCGATGAACTTGGCTGCAACAAGATACCGTTTATCGGTTTAGCGAAGCGCGAGGAACAAATCGTCATACAAAAAGGCAAATCGAACGTTGATTTGAACTTCGAAGCCCTCCACAAGTTGAATGGCTTCATGACAGAAACCGACGATTTCATTTTGCTTAATGTTCCGCACACATCAAATGTCATCAAGTTATTGCAGCGGATTCGTGATGAAAGTCATCGTTTTGCTATCAGTTACCACAGCACGCTCAAACAAAAGCGCCAAACCATGTCGCTGATTGAAGAGATTCCCGGGATAGGCCCGTTGACGAAAAAGAAAGTTCTGCGCACGTTCGGATCATTAAAAGGTGTCATGGAAGCTTCGGAGGCTGACATCGCAGCGCTGATTGGAAAGTCAAAAGCCCGCATCATCTGCCAGTATCTGCATGATAAAGCCAAAGCTAAACTTTAACTGTTTGCTATACTACCAACTAACCAATGCAAACTTTCTTTACTAGTGACTTCTTTCGAGGCAACCGTCAGCGACTGCGAGCTGAAGTTGGCACTGACGCGCCGATAGTTTTTGCTGCCAACGGACTACTCCAGCGCGGTGCCGACAGTAACTACAGCTTTTGCCAGGATGCTAATTTCTGGTATCTGACGGGCATCGCTGAACCCGACCTGTATTTAGTAATCGATGGCGCTGAGGAGTACCTGATTGTCCCGCCCCGCGACGACAGTCGAACGGCTTTTGATGGCATCGTTGACTTCAGTGATCTGACGAAAAAGTCTGGTATATCACAGGTCGTGAATACTGGCACTGGTTGGCGAAAACTGAAAGATCGGATTAAAGAAACTAATAAAGTCGCGACTGTAGCGGCACCACCGGCTTACATTGAACGATACGGCTTGTACGCTAATCCGGCCCGCCAAACTTTGCACCTGAAGCTAGCCGAAATCAGTCCTAAGTTAGAAATTAAAGATATCGGTCGGGACATAGTTTATTTGCGGATGATCAAGCAACCGAAAGAATTAGCGGCTATTCAAGCTGCGATTGATATCACGCTTAAAACCATTAAAGACGTAACAAAAAAACCTAAATTGGCCAAATACAGTCAAGAATATCAAATCGAAGCCGATATCTTTGCCGGCTTTCGTTCGCAGGGCGCCAGCGGTCACGCTTTCGAGCCGATCGTCGCGGGCGGCAAGCGAGCTTGTACGTTACATTACGTAGCTAATAACGCTGCGCTGTCAGAGGGCGAGCTAATCGTTATCGATGTCGGTGCCGAGGTCGAACATTACGCGGCTGACATCACCAGGACAGTTGCGAAAGGTGAAGTCAGTCCTCGGGCTCAACAAGTTCACGCCGCTGTCATCGATGTCCAGAAATATGCTTACAGCTTACTCATGCCAGGCGTACTACTGCGGGACTATGAAAAAAAGATCGAGAATTATATGGGTAAGAAACTAATTGAGCTGGGCTTGATCAAAGACATCGAGCAAGATAATGTCCGCGATTTCTATCCGCACTCGACATCGCACTTTTTAGGACTGAATGTTCACGATGTCGGTGACTACGATAGACCTCTTGAACCAGGCATGGTCTTGACGGTCGAACCGGGCATTTACGTACCGGCTGAAGCAATTGGTGTCCGGATTGAAGATGACGTCCTGATAACCGAAACCGGAATTAAAATCTTGAGCAAAAAGTCTCAACCCGAGCTGCTTTAATCACGCTTATGCTTGAGTTTTGGTATACTTAAAACATGAGCCGACCACTGTATAGTTTCTTAACTCGATGGTTAGTCTGTAGCCTAGGTTTATGGATTGCGGCCGGCTTACTTAGCTCTCGGATAAGTTACGACAACGATATCGAGGTAATCGTCCTAGCAGGGCTAGTCTTGGCGATAGTCAATATCTTCTTGAAGCCGATATTAGTCATCTTTTCACTGCCAGCTATCTTATTTAGTCTTGGATTATTCATGATAATCATCAATGGCCTGACAGTATTTATCGCCAGTAAGTTGTACGAACGCTTAGAAATAACTAACTTTTGGGCGGCAGTGTTTGCTGGTATGGTCATTGGACTGGTAAACTATCTAGTAACAGCTATCTTAGAAGAAAGACGAAAGCCAGCATGAGCATTTACAATTACATTACAATCGCATCAACCGCCTTCTTGATCTTACTGATCTTAGTCCAAACCCGTGGTGCCTCACTGGGCGCTGGTTTAGGTGGCGGTGGCGAAGTCAACACGACACGACGGGGTACCGACAAAACCATTTTTCAGATCACGATCGTAACGGCGCTCGTTTTCGCTGGATCACTGATTCTAAATATTATCGTAGAATAACCCAGCTATGAATAAACCGCGTTTTCGGCGAAGTATTACTCAAGGCCGTGAGCAAGCATTTGGTTTAGGTGCCCGGACCGAAAAGATATTCGAGCGATATCTCTTTAAGCGTCTCGACAGGTTAAAATCTGTCCGCAGATTTGCGTTCGGCTGGATGCTGTTGATTGGCCTCTCGATTGCCGGTGTCTTAATTCAAACTTACAACCTCAGCGGCTATTATCAAACCGTTCAAGCCGTTTCGGGCGGTACTTACCGCGAGGGGATTCTAGGAACTTTTAGCACGGCAAATCCACTATATGCTACAAACAACGTCGATAGTACAGTGACGCGTCTGATGTTCAACGGTCTGTATGATTATGACGCCGACAATAAGCTGGTCGGTGATCTTGCCGACAGCATTAAAGTCAGCCCGAATGGCGTTATTTACACAGTCAAATTAAAGCCGAATCTGAAATGGCATGATGGTACTCCTTTGACTAGTGCTGACGTCTTGTTCACCTATCAGTCAATTCAAAATCCTGACGCCCAATCACCACTACGAAGTAGCTACCAGGGCATAACTCTGGCAGCACCGGATGTCCAGACGATTAGCTTTACTTTACCTAGCGCCCTAGCTTCATTTCCTAATACGCTTACGAATGGCATCGTGCCTAAGCATCTGCTCGAAAAGACACCGCCAGCTGAACTCCGCACGGCTGACTTCAATACCATCAGCCCGGTTGGTTCCGGGCCGTTCAAATGGCAAGCAATCCAAGTCAGTGGCAGCGACCCGACTAAGGCTCAGGAGCAAATCGCATTGCTACCTTCCGAAAGCTACCATGCCGGTCGCCCAAAGCTAGATCGATTTGTCATACACGCTTTTGCTGACCGAACCGAATTAATTGAAGAGTTTAATGACGGCTCATTGAGCGGGCTGTCGGGTTTATCAAACGTGCCCGACAACTTAGTCAAAAATACCAATTTACAGTCTTATAACTTGATGTTAACGGCTGGAACTTACACTTTCTTTAAGACGACTCACCCGGTCCTAGCTAGTCAAAAAGTCCGCCAAGCATTGGTACAGGGGGCTGACCAGGCGGCAATTATTGGACAGTTAAGCTATCCGACCAAGCCAGTCAAAGGGCCTCTATTAGGAGGCCAATTAGCCAATGATGGTACCCTGGGACAACCAAAATATGATGTTGTCGCCGCCAAAGCTGCCCTCGATGCTGATGGCTGGGTCACCGGTAGCGATGGCTTCCGCAAAAAAGGTGATCAACCGTTAACTTTCGGTCTTTTAGCAACTGATTCATCTGAATTCAAAACGGTGGCTAAATCATTGCAGAAATATTGGAAAGATATTGGTGTCAAAGTTAATCTGCGTTTGCTGGGCCCGCAAGACTTCCAGAATGCCTTATCTTTTCATGATTATGACGCCGTACTTTACGGCATATCAATCGGCACTGACCCCGACGTCTTCGTATATTGGGACAGTACTCAAGTCGATATCCGATCGGCTAACCGACTTAACTTCTCTGAATATAAGAATGCTTCGGCCGACTCGGCTCTTGAAGCTGGCCGGACACGGCTAGACCCGGCGTTACGGACCGTTAAGTACAAGCCTTTCTTACAAGCCTGGCAAACTGATTTACCGGCACTCGGACTGTACCAACCCCGCATTCTTTACCTGACAAATGGTAATATCGCTGGATTTGAAGAACAGACGATCAATACTTCAACCGACCGATTCCGAAATGTCCACAACTGGATGATTCGCGAAGCCAAAGTGACAAATCCACGTTAAACTGTGTTAAAATAACCCCTGATAAAGGACATGCGGACGTGGCGGAATTGGTAGACGCGCTAGTTTCAGGTATTAGTGTCGCAAGACGTGGAGGTTCAAGTCCTCTCGTCCGCACCAAGTAAAAAGACTCAGCTTGCTGGGTCTTTTTACTAACCATAAGCATGAGCCCTTCAGGTATGCTATATTTGTTGTAGAACTAAAGAGTATTCTCAAGGGAAAACTATCTGCTATGAGTAAAATTGCCCATTATCTGCAAGAACATTTGACCGGTGAAGTCATGACTAGTACTGATGCCCGACGCTACTTTGCTACCGACGCAAGTATCATGGCGCTGCCGCCAGCCTTGATCGTCTATCCTCGCAATGAGAATGATGTCCGAAAGACCGCTCGCTTCAGTTGGCAATTAGCCGAACGGGGCCGAGTCATTCCGATAACTGCCCGCGGTGCCGGCAGCGACCAAACTGGCGCCAGCTTAGGTAGCGGCATCATGTTGATATTTCCGGCTCACCTGAACCGTATCCTTGAACTGGACACTAAGTCCGGCGCGGTAACCGTCGAAGCTGGTATCAATTATGGTAAGCTCCAACAAACTTTGCAGACCCATGGCCGCTTCTTGCCGCCGTACCCAGCCTCAATCGAATATTCCACCCTAGGCGGTGCCGTCGCCAATAACTCAAGTGGCGAAAAATCAGTCAAGTATGGTGATACCCGAGCTTACGTCCAAAGTGTCCGCGCCGTCTTAGCCAATGGTGAAGTCATCGAAACTGGTCGCCTGAGTCGCCGCGAGTTCGGTCGCAAACTTGGCCTGGCTACTTTTGAAGGTGAGCTATATCGATCTCTTGACACTTTGCTTGAAGAAAATAAGGCTGTCGTCGAAACTATGCCGCGAGCCGTCACGAAAAATAACGCCGGCTATAACTTACTCGATATCCGTCAACGCGATGGTTCGTTTGACCTGACACCATTATTAGTCGGCAGTCAGGGGACTCTGGCGGTAATTACGGAAGTAACCCTTTCAACTGAGCCTCTGAATCCTCAAACGACTCTTATGATGGCCTCCTTCGATAACCTGCAACACGCCGAGCAAGCCGTTCTTGAACTGCGGGCTTTAGCTGACCGCCCAAGTATGTTGGAGATGATTGATATCAACGTCCTTGAAATGGTCAATCAACAAAACCCTAATTTGCTGAAAGACGTAATACAAACACCTTTTCCTAACGTGGTGTTGTTCGTCGAGTATGATTCGGGCAATGACCGCGTCCAGAAAAAAGCTGTCAAAAAGTCGAGCAAGATATTTGAAAAATATGCGACAAGTTTAGCCACGGAGACGGAACCCGACCTCCAAATGAATCTCCTGAAAGTTCGCCAAGCAACCGGAACCTTGCTGACTAAGTCCGACGGCACTAGCCGAGCATTACCTTTAGTCGACGACGCCATCGTACCGTTGGATAAGCTCAAAGAGTATATTGAAGGCGCTTATGCCATATGCAATAAGTTGGCTATCAAGCCAGCTATATGGGGGCATATTGGTGAAGGTAATTTACAGCTGCAACCGACTTTAGACTTATCACAAATCGGTGATCGCCAAAAGGCTTTCCGGCTGATGGACGAATACTACTCAATGGTCATAAATTTAGGTGGAAGTATCAGCGGTGAGCGGAACGATGGCCGTCTGCGGGCTCCATACGTCGAGCGCCAATACGGTAGCGAAGTTTATGCGTTGTTTACCCGCGTCAAGCAAATCTTCGATCCATATAGCATACTGAATCCCGGAGTTAAACTCGGCACAAGCGTCGAAGACATCAAATCACTTGTCCGAAGCGATTTCAACTTTGGTCATATCTACGATCACCTACCGCGCAGCTAACAAGCAAGTATTGAGTTTTGAGCTTAAAACAGATAAGATAAACATGATCTGATGGCGTGCGGACGTGGCGGAATTGGTAGACGCGCTACCTTGAGGTGGTAGTGGGCGCAAGCTCGTGGAGGTTCAAGTCCTCTCGTCCGCACCATTGTGATACAATATTTCAGTCCTGGATCAGGGCGCTTAGCTCAGTTGGCTAGAGCACCTCGTTTACACCGAGGGGGTCGGGGGTTCGAGCCCCTCAGCGCCCACCAGACTATTAAATAGCGGCAGAAATGCCGCTTTTTTGATAAATATTTATATAATAAACTTATGTCATCATCTTCTAGCGAAAATTACCACGATAGTCTTGCAGCTAAAGAGTATAAAGAGTTATCAGCTGCAGCCGCTAAAATCGGTATGCGATTAGTTTCTATCGACTCTAGCCCAGAATCAGACCAAGCCATAGTCACGTCTAGAGAAGACCTGTTAAATTATGCCTCAGATAACCAAGTGCCAAAGGCAGTTGCTTTCCGAGGCTGGCGCCGATTACAAGAGCTCTATACTGCCAAGGTTCAGTTCGAAACTTTCGGCATAAAATCACAGATACCATTCAGCACGCCGCTAAGATTCATTAATACTCCACCTCTGCCTTTCTTTCGAAAAGAGTTGCCCGAGAGCTGGGTCGCGTGGCGTCAAACGTTAACTGATTTGGACGGGGCAAGTTTGCAGCAGTTCGTCGTGCAGCTCGATAATGCTGAGTCGCGTTTCGGCCGCAATCCTCAGGCCGACCTGCTGGGTAAGGGCAATGGAACAACTATGTTCAACCTGCTAAAAGGCTTTGCCGAACAGGTCAATGCTGACCACTCAGTACTCGACTGATTGGTTGCCCAACTAAACAATCCGGTCTACAATTAAGACATTAACCGTTAAGGAGTTTTTATGCCCGGATTTGTCGTATTCGTAATTATAGTCGTCGCCATCTTTATTCTCTCGGGACTGAAAGTTATCAACCAATTTGAACGTGGTGTCATCTTAACTTTAGGCAAGTTTACTGGTACTAAAGAGCCAGGTTTAAGAATCGTCGTCCCAATTTTCCAGCAGATTCGAAAAATTGATATGCGCTCAACACCTATCGACGTTGCACGTCAGGAAATAATCACACGCGATAATGTTACCTTAAACATTGATGCTGTCGTCTACTTCCGCGTCGTCGACGCCCCAAAAGCTTTCTTAGAAACTGTTAATTACACTTATGCGACCAGCCAATTTGCTCAAGCTGCTTTGCGTGACGTCACCGGTCAGGTCGACATGGATGATTTACTTGGAAAGCGCCAAGAAATCAGCCAACAGATCAAAGACATCGTTGATAGCGAAACTAGTAAATGGGGCATCGATATCGAGAATGTTAAGATTCAGAATATTGAGTTATCCCAGGACATGAAGCGGGCTATGGCCAAACAGGCTGAAGCTGAGCGTGAACGCCGCGCTAACTTGATTAACGCTGACGGTGAAAAACTAGCTGCTAAGACCCTAGCCGAAGCCGCAGCCATGCTGTCGGGCACACCAGGTGCACTTAACCTGCGTACCCTGAACACACTAGAGCGAATCAGCACCGAACCGTCTCAGAAAACGATGTTCTTATTCCCCGTCGAATTAGTCGACGCCTTACGCGGACGTGGCAATCTCTAATTCTTCACTCAAACAGTACCAGCGGGACGTTGATGAGTGGCTGCAAGGTTACGAAACACCATACTGGTCTATTTGGTCGCAGTTCGCGCGATTAGTCGAGGAAGTCGGCGAGCTGGGTCGCGCATTGAATCACGAGCATGGCGATAAGATCAAGAAAAGTAGTGAAGAGCCTGATGACATCGAAGGCGAGATGGGCGATATCCTTTTCGGAATGATATGTTTGGCCAACACTAAAGGCGTTGATTTAGATGAGGCGCTTCAGAAAGTAATCAATAAGGCTCAAACAAGAGATAAGGACAGATTTCCTAAAAAAGTATGAGCAAGACTTTTGAGCCGGATCTACCCAGCACATTCTATCGGGTAACTTCACGGGCACTGATCTTCGACGGCGATGATAGTTTAATAATTGGCCAGGACGAAGCAGGCGGCTGGCAACTTCCTGGTGGCGGCATGGAAGATGGTGAGACATTCGAGGCGTGTCTGAATCGAGAAGTCAGGGAAGAGTTGGGCGTTGAGGTATCGATGATCGGACCAGTAGCGTTCATTTACACGGCACCAAGCGCGAGAGGCTATACCATACTAAGAATCGCGGCAAGAGCCGAAGTGATGTCGTTAGATGTCAAACTAACTGATGAATTCGTAAGCTATAAAGCAGTCAGTAAGCTTGAGTTCTTGCAGCAGGAATTTATAAGTGCTGAAGGCAATATCCATGATTATGTTGACCAGATATGGCCAACTTTGGTAAAGAGTTGATTATCTGGTCAGTAATCTGTAAAATGATTTGAGTTCGTTACTACGGTATACGGCTCTTTAGCTCAGTTGGTAGAGCAGTGGCTTGAAGAGCCACGTGTCCCCAGTTCGAGTCTGGGAGGAGCCACCAAATTACATGCGGGTCTAGCTCAGTTGTTTAGAGCGCGTCCTTGCCAAGGACGAGGCCAGGGGTTAGAGTCCCCTGACCCGCACCACGAACGAATTAATAGAGACGGTTAAAACCGTCTTTTTTTGTTACGATAATTACATGACTGTAAAAGACCAAAATATAAAATTGATTGTGAAAGCACTTGAACATGAAGTGCGTGATTACTGGACCTTAGTATTTCTTCGACCAGCGGGTTTCGACTTTAAGGCAGGCGACTGGATTGACGTTGAATTTAGTAATGGACCGCTTAAAGGTGGCAAAACATATTCAATTTCTTCTTCTCCAACAGAAGCTGATATTAGGATTACCTTTCGCGAGGGTATGAGTGACTTTAAAGGCGCACTAAAAAACTCACAGCTAAACGACGAACTGTATATATCCCAGTACGGAAACGACTATAACTTTCAACTAAACAGAAACCGTTCGAGTGTTCTCATCGCAGGCGGAGTTGGCATCGCTCCATTCCGGAGTATGTTGAAAGAAATGGCTGATAACCATGGGGCGAATGACGTGTCTATCATCTACTTAAACCAGAATGAAGACTTCCTATTCAAAGACGAGCTAGACAGATGGTCTGCTGAACTACCTAATTTATCAATTTCATATATCAATACAAAAGACATCAACCGAAAAAAAAGAGAAAAATATATTCGTTTCCTGGTTAATGATGTCGACCAAAATTTTTATATATCTGGCCCTCCCGCGATGGTTGAAGCAAACGAGCACCTACTTATTGATATGGGCGTAGAAGTAAGAAATATACGAATCGACAGTTTTAGCGGATACTAAATGAATTATTATGCCGAGTTTGTCCAGGTCATTAATTTCGTGGCGCGCACCGATCTACCAGGTTAATACGAACAAATTCGTCGTCATAATGTATATTCGGGCAGTCTTTAATTGGGCCAAAAGATAGGTTTATTACAAACAGGCGCTATAATAAAACACGTTATGCAGTACTAATCAATTTAAAAGGGGATAGACATGGCAACAGGATATTGCGTTAAGTGTAAGGAAAAGGGCGTTGATTTGTCAGCACCAGAGATTCACCAAACTGCTAAAGGTGGTTTTATGGCCAAGGGCAAGCACGAGAAGTGTGGAACGACTGTTTGTGCAATGATGTCCAAAGACAATGCTGAGAAAGCATTAGAAGAAGGCGCTAAAAAATCTTACTAAGATTCTTACCATGAGATCCGATTAAAACTCGACTTTACTTATGGAGCACCACAAAAAAAGAGAGGTCAGATGACCTCTCTTTTTTAGTGGTTGACGTGTGTTACTGAACCCAGTCAATCCTAACTGTGCTCTTGTTCCATTCGTCATCACAACCGTTGTTGTTGCGGTCGTAGTCGATCAGCTAATTAATAAAGATTTTTAAGAATCTTAGTAACGTCTTATAAAAAATCTGACCAATAGATTGGAAATATCGTTAATAATTTTACAGCGGTTAAGCAGTTAAGCAGTAGACCTTTTTAAGATGAGGGCATATTATCAACGATAGAAAAGGAATATAAACACATGACTAAAATCAACAATCAACAGGGTTTTGCCCACGTCCTAGGTCTTGGCTTAGGCGTCTTAGTAATCGCCGGCATCGGCTTTACCGGCTACACGGTAATGAACGCTCAACAAGACAAAAAACAACTTAACAGTTCCGACCAAGTAGTAGTAGTCAAAGAATCCTTACCAGTCAGCTTGGATGGGTTATTAGAGATCAGCGCAGTCAAAGAGCTGGCTGTCAAATCTAGTACCGCTACAGTAACTGGCCTTGAGCTCGAGAGCGAAGATGGCGTCTTGGTGTATGAAATAATGCTCAGTGACGGCACCGTACTAGTTCTGAACGCTAAAACCGGCGAAGTACTAAGAACTACTGTCGGCCCGGTCATTAACAATGACGACGACGGTGACAGCCTTCCAGCAGATTTCACTTCGAAAGTCACATTTGAACAAGCCCGAGCGACAGCCCAAGCTAAATTCCCAGACAGCAAGATCAACAAGATTGAGCTTGATCTTGAAGGCGGTATAGTCGTCATAAGCGTCCGTTTCGCCGACAAAGCTCGGGTTGATGTTAACGCGGCGACAGGCGAGATTGCCCGGACTAAGAATCCAAAGGGTGTCGAGACCGTTGGAGATAAGAAGAAAGACACTAGCTCTAAAGCGGATGCTGGTAAAGTTGACGAGCAAGACGCTCCAGACGCCCCTGACACCGACGATTTTGATATCGAAGCTGATGAAGCTGATGAGGTTGATATGCCTGATCAGCCAGATCAACCAGATTCACCTGATACTAACACCGATTCTGGATCCGGCAGTTCAGACAGTGGTAGCGGATCATCAGGAAGCGACAGCGACTCTTCCGGCAGCGGTTCGTCTGGTCGTCGCGGTTAACTACATATCTAATAGTCAATAAAATTTCCCACCTGACAAGGTTGTCTATATATGTTATACTATTACACTTGATAACGTAAATACAAAGTGTGGAGACAACCAATGGAAAAAGATCCGATTAATTTGGCACGAAATGCCGCTTGGTACGCCTTGCATAAGACTGGTATAGCTGGGGTAGCGCGGGCAGCCATACACTGTTTCGTTCCATCGCGACAAGTTCAGGATCTGCTTCAATCACAGGCGGAAAGGCAAAAGCGCCGTGAGGCCATCATACTGCAGGGGGCTGGCGAGCTTGAGCTTCAAGTTCAAAAAGGTTTGGTGGTCTTGGACGAAGAAGTCCGACAGCAGCTTTGGACAGCCGTTAAGTCAGTCACGGCTAATGTCGAATTCAGCGACGTCTTCGATCCGCATGCCGCACATATTTTGGAAAATACGACACCGGGTAACGCTTTAGACAAAAAAGTTAGCTCTCGCGGTGAATTCTAGTATAATCTATCTCGTTGGCGCCTTGGCGGAGTGGTTACGCAGCGGTCTGCAAAACCGCGTACACCGGTTCGAACCCGGTAGGTGCCTCCATATAATATGAAAACAATTGAAATTGCTGGTTGTGTAATCCTGGATGACTACGGTCGCATTTTGTTAATTCATCGTTCTGATGCTAAAGAACCGCATTGGGAGTTGCCTGGCGGAAAGCTGGAAACGGATGAGACGGCTGAAGAAGCTGCCGTCCGCGGACTTAGAGAAGAACTTGATATTGACGTACGACTAGTTGGATCGTTGGGCAGTGAGCTATCTGAACAGGGCGACAGGGTTTATCAGTACAATTGGTTCCAAGCAGTCATTGCAGAAGGATTGCTGAATATCATGGATACCCACTCCCACGACGATGCTGACTACTTTGATCTTGAAGACATGCCCAGTATTGCCTTATCAAACAATATGTTGATTTTATATCCGAAAATCTACTCCGGTGAGATTTCAATTGATACTTCGGCTGATTAGATGTTAGAATTCAATCTGTACTTAACAATTTAACGGGCAAGTGGCGGAATTGGTATACGCGACGGACTTAAAATCCGTTGACCTTAACGGTCTTGAGGGTTCGATTCCCTCCTTGCCCACCACTAAATCAGATCACCTAGTGTGATCTTTTTTATTACAATGGATGAGTCAATCGCCACGCTAAACTTGGCTGGCTGAAGCTTCCGGTCAAGGCAACTGGTACTTTATGAGCGATACTGACCGGTGAACGGGGCACTTGAACTGATCCAACGACTTGGCCGGATTCAGCGGTGGCCGAGGTCGCATCAATCTCAACGTTAGTTGGAACCATTGAGCCTTTCCAAGCCAAAGTCGATAATGGTTTCGTCGTCACGGCTGTGACTGTGTCACCCCACTGACTTTTGTAGTGGCCTACTACAGAGCCTTTAGACAATACCTTAGTCTCAGCGAAGTTATTTTGAACGGATTTTAATAATGGTACGCTTTCAACTTGAGCGTTAAAAGTATTTTCGGCGCCGACGATGGCACTAACCAGCGTTAAGGGCATACCGTTTATCGTCACTTGTTTCGCAGCTAGAAACACACCGCCAGCTGCGACCGTTGTACCGGTTTTGATACCAGCCAGGCCGTCTGGGCCCAGTAAGAAGTTCCGGTTCTGAACACTACCGGCAACGGGAAGAACAGCAGATGGCTGCCCGACAATTTCGGCTATGACAGGTTCCTGCATAGCAGCTTCACCCAATAAGACTAGGTCATGGGCCGTACTAACGGTGCTGGCATCATATCCACTGGCGTCGCTGCCGATGACGGTGTTGGTCAGACCAAGCTGGCGGATATAATCGTTGGCAAACTTAGTGTAATTCTCTAATGAGCCAAATGCCCAGATGGCCAGACTGTCGGCCACATTGTTAGCTGATGGTAGCATGATAGCCTGAAGCATCTGGTACTGGGTCAAGTCCTCCCCGACTTGAACCGGAATGACTGAGCCGTCACCAGCTAAATAATCCCGGTAAGATTGAACGTCGGCTTCTGTGATCTTAATTATCGGTCCGGTCTCTCCCAGTTTTATTGGCCTTTTCTTTAGGACCATTAATGCAGTAAAGACTTTAGCGACACTTGCCGTCGGCACCGGCTTCTGTTCGCCGAAAGTAGCTAACACGCCAGATGGATTAGTACCAACGGCAGCTTGTCCTTTACTAGGCCAGGCTAACTGATTACTAACAGTCATGCTTTCCAGCTTCAAACTGCTTTTCACCGGCTCGATAGGGGCTAAGGGGCGGCCTAAGGCCCATAGGCAGTAAACGCCGATCAAAATAAAAGTAATCAATAAGTTTGAAACGGCGAAACGGCGAAAGAGAGTTCGATTCATAAGCTCTTTAATGATACATGAAACCTTGACGACTGTTTAAGATATTCCAGAAGTAAATAACCCCCAAATACTGTATAATTAGAGTATAAATTAAGGAGTACCTTCAATGTCAGCTGTAACTATCACTATCCTCATTGTCGTTGGGTTATTGGGCTTATTTGCCGTCACTGCTTACAACGCATTAGTTCGCCTCAACCAACAATCCGAGGAAGCTTGGAGCGACATAACAGTCCAGCTTAAGCGCCGTTATGATTTAATCCCGAACTTAGTTAACACCGTCAAGGGTTATGCGGCCCATGAAAGCGGCGTCTTCCAGAAGGTTACCGAAGCCCGTTCTAACGCTATCAATGCCGAAGGTGTCGCTGCTACTGCCGAAGCTGAAAACATGTTCACTCAGACAATGAAGAGCCTGTTTGCTGTCGCTGAAGCTTACCCTGACTTAAAAGCCAGCCAGAATTTCCAAGATTTGCAAGCTGAGATTACTGATACTGAAGACAAGATCCAGGCATCTCGCCGTTTTTATAACGGAGTAGTCCGTGATTTCAACACTAAGCGCAAGACTTTCCCAACCAACTTGATTGCTGGAATCCTAGGTTTTAAAGAAGATAAAGAGTTCTTTGAACTTGATGACGCTCAAACCGCAGCCGTCGCTGAACCCGTAGAAGTCAAATTCTAGATATTAAACTTTCGATAGGAAGTCACAATGTACAGTCAAATTGCTGCCAATAAACGTAAAACCGTTTACATAATGATGTTCTTCATCGCCCTCATCGCCGGGTTAGCTTTTCTGATGAGCGCTTATTTCGGCGGTAACCGCAGTATCTTTTACGGTGGACTGATTGGTGCGACCGCATACGCGTTGTTTACCTACTTTGCCGGCAGCCGGATGAGCTTAGCCGTTAACGGAGCTAAGGAAATACAGAAAAGCGATAATCCTCGCCTGTGGCGAATAGTTGAAAATTTGTCGATTACCAATGGCATGACAATGCCTAAGGTCTACGTCATGGACGATCCGGCGCCAAATGCGTTCGCTACTGGGCGCGACCCAAAGCACTCAGCTGTCGCTGCTACGACCGGTCTGCTTGATATCATGGACGATTCTGAACTTGAGGGTGTTATGGCTCACGAGCTTGGACATGTCAAGAATTACGATATTCGTGTCAGTATGATCGCATTTGCTCTGACCGCCGTAATATCACTGATTGCAGACATCCTGCTGCACGCTACGTTCTTCCGTAGTAATGATGACGACAGCGGCAGCAACCCTCTCTTTCTCGTGCTTGGCTTGGCGGCTGCAATCATTGCGCCTCTCGTAGCTTTGATGATCCAAATGGCAATCTCTCGCCAACGTGAATACTTGGCAGACGCGACCGGCGCTTTGACGACCCGCTATCCTGACGGTCTCGCCAGTGCCTTAGAAAAAATCGGTCAATACGGCAGCACTATGCGCAAGCAAAATTCTTCAACGGCTCATTTGTTCTTCGCCAATCCACTTAAAGGAAAAGGACTGGCAAATTTATTCAGTTCACACCCACCGGTTGCTGACCGGGTGGCTCGATTACGAAGCATGGGCGGCAAAGCTTAATCAGACATGCCGAAAGTTCGCAAACTCAAACAGCCGACTTACACTTCGTTCAAAGTCAGTAAGCGGATCAAGCATCTGGTCATATTGCCCAGTGCTTGGAAACTGACTAAAACGACCGCTGAATTGTTATGGTCTAATCGCCGGATCTTTACCGGGCTGACGCTGATTTACGGTTTGCTTAACGTTGTTTTAGCCCAAGGTTTGGGCGGTACGGATGTATCAGAGCTAAAAAATCAACTTGGAGAAATTTTTACCGGTAATTATGGTAGCTTAGCTTCCAGCCTGATTATATTTACCAGTTTAGTCGGCTCGGCTGGGAACAGTTCCAGCGATTTGGCCGGAGCCTACCAGCTGTTCTTAGCCTTGATTGCTAGCTTGGCCATCATCTGGGCTCTGCGACAGATTATCGCCGGATCAAAGTTCCGACTGCGCGACGCATTCTACAGGGGCATGTATCCGCTTATACCGTTCATCCTTGTTTTGTTAGTCATCGGTTTACAACTGATACCATTAGCAATCGGATCGACTCTGTATAGTTTAGTTATAAGCAATGGTATCGCCGTCTTGGCTATCGAGAAAATACTTTGGGCTGTATTGTTCGCACTTTTGGCCCTGCTATCCTTGTACATGATTTCGTCCTCTATTTTTGGCTTATATATCGCTACGCTTCCAGATATGACGCCCATCAAGGCATTACGCAGTGCCCGGCAGTTAGTCCGCTATCGTCGCTGGACGGTTTTGCGAAAAATTTTATTCTTGCCAGTCGTATTGTTGGCTGTTGCCGCCGTAATCATGCTGCCGATTATTATCTGGTTAACACCATTAGCTAAGTATGTCTTTTTCTTATTAACGATGTTCTCGCTGACTGTTGTTCACGGCTACATTTACACGCTGTATCGCGAGCTCTTGAATGAATAATGCTGAGGCAGTCGATCGGGTTGCCAAACTCAAGTCTCTGATCAACGATTATCGCTATCACTATCATGTGCTTGATGAATCGACGATGAGCGAGGCGGCCGCTGACAGTCTCAAGCATGAACTTTCGAAGTTAGAAGCCGATTATCCTGAACTTCTGACGGAAGATTCCCCGACCCAACGAGTGGCCGGTGAACCACTGAATAAATTTACCCAAGTCAGTCACAGCTCACGAATGTTGAGTTTGAATGATGTCTTTAATAAAGAGGAAGTCTTGGCTTGGGTGACACGGATTCAGAAGCTACGACCTGGCGAAGATTTTGAGTATTTTGCGGATATAAAGATGGATGGACTGGCTTGTGCGTTAATTTATGACGACGGCAAATTAGTCCGCGCAGTCACGCGTGGGAATGGCTTCATCGGGGAAGATGTTACCTCAAACGTGCGGACCATAGAAAATGTGCCGCTCGAGTTGCGTAAGTCGGATAGCTTTTCAAACTTATTAACCGGTACTACAGAAGTCCGCGGTGAAATCATCATGCTCAAGTCGGATTTCGAAGCTCTAAACAAGCAACGCTCTACTGAAGCTAAGCCTTTGTTCGCTAATCCTCGAAATTTAGCCGCCGGCACGATTCGACAACTTGATCCAGCTTTGGCGGCTGCTCGGCCGCTGCGCTTCCGGGCTTACGATATGAAGCGTAATAATCCGGCCGAGCTGCCGACCAACGATTATGTTTACAAAGCTTTGCGGGCAATCGGCATAAGCGCTAATGTGCAGGCCAACAAGTTTTCGTCTATTGAGGAGATTATTAAGTTTGCCAACAAATGGGACAGCGACCGTCACGACTTGCCGTTCAATACGGACGGATTAGTCGTAAAAGTGAATAACCGGGCATTGTTCGAAGACTTAGGAGTCGTCGGGAAAGCGCCTCGCGCTGCCATCGCCTACAAATACGCCGCTGAAGAAGCTACTACTATCGTCAAAGACATTATCTTAAGCATCGGACGGACCGGTACGGCTAACCCGGTGGCCGTTTTCGAACCGGTTGTCGTCGCGGGTAGTACCGTCCAGCATGCGACGTTACATAATGCGGACGAAGTCGCCCGTAAGGACATCCGCGTCGGCGACACAGTCATAATATATAAAGCCGGTGATATCATTCCCCAGGTGCTCAAAGTCTTGACTGAACTGCGACCGGCCAAAACTGCACCGTTTGATATGGAAGCTGAACTAAAACGGCAGTATCCGGAATTAGATTTCGAACGAGTCGTAGGTGAAGCCGCCTATCGCATGAAAAACGTCTCGGGGCCGTTGCTGCTCAAGCGGGCTCTAGAGCATTTCGCTAGCAAAGGCGCAATGGACATCGATACCCTCGGTGAGAAGAATGTTGCCGCTCTGGTCGACGCCGGACTAGTTAATTCTTTAGCAAATATTTATGCACTGGATGTAGATCAAGTCTTAACGGTTGATCGCTTCGCTAGATTATCGGCTCAAAAGCTAGTCGGGGGAATCCAAGCTACTAAACAGCCACCGTTAGCCCGCTTTATCTACGGCTTAGGCATACGTCACGTCGGTGCCCAGACGGCACTTGATCTGGCCGATGCATTTGGCGATATGACTAAATTAGTTATTGCGACACTAGAAGAATTGCAAGCCGTTGAGGGAATCGGGCAAGTAGTCGCTGAATCAATATTGGCTTGGTTTGCTGACCCTGATAACGACAGACTTTTGGAGCAGTTCAGGGAGTTAGGTCTTGTTCCAATCTACGTTCGCCACGATTCTGGCCCATTAAAGGACCAGAAAATTGTTATTACCGGTTCACTTGACTCAATGAGCCGGGACCAAGCCGCTGAAAAGATTAGGAACCTGGGCGGCGTTTTTCAAAGCACCTTAGGCAAAGACACGACTCACTTAGTCGTCGGCGGTAATGTCGGTGCCGCCAAATTAGCTAAAGCGGTCAAATACGGCACTATCCAAATATCTGAGGACGACCTACTTAAAATGATCGGAAACTAATTTGCCGCATTTAAACGAACTGTACGATTTCACTATAACGGTATTTATTGTTCATGACGGATCTGTGTTGTTGGTTAATCACCCACGTTATAATAAATGGATTCCTATCGGCGGCCATATCGAACCAGACGAAGACCCAGAAACAGCATTGTTTCGGGAAATCAAAGAGGAAACGGGACTCGAAGTGTCAATTATGAGTCGACGACCAGACTTTGCTGCACCGGGCAACAAAGCGCTACTGACGCCCAACTATTTGGATGTTCACGAGGCCAATCCACCACATCAGCATATTAGTCTCACTTATTTCGGGATTGCCCAGACCGCTGACTTCGTTATCTCTGACGAACATGATGACATGAAATGGTTTACTGTCGACGAGCTAGCAGAAGAGCAGTATATACTTTCGTCAGCCGTTAAATTCTATAGCTTATCGGCAATCGAACTCGCTAAAACCTGGTCTTAACACCAGTTAGTGTCGCGGTACTTTTAGGCACTCTGTCGGCCGACAGGGTTTATCTATGGTAAGCTCAAGTTACAGATATGATTAAGTATTATTACAAATCCATCCGGGACAGTGAGCTATCGGAAATTGAGGCGCCGACTAAAGGGACCTGGGTTTACGTCGAGTCGCCGACCGATGAAGAAATCCAGGAGCTGGCGGCTAAATATAATCTCGAGCCAGGTAACTTAGACGACGCCCGTGACGACGACGAAATGCCGCGCTTAGACAGGCAAGATGGCCAAACCTATAT
>Ga0326733_1000134_pt1 | contig 24968 bp, 24 predicted proteins | sample 14_GP2_308_FD_207946 | JGI IMG/M metagenome (GOLD analysis project Ga0326733, IMG submission 207946) | Glacier ice microbial communities from Ngari, Tibet, China - 14_GP2_30.8 | ecosystem: Environmental > Aquatic > Freshwater > Ice > Glacier | place: China: Ngari, Tibet | collected 2018-07-17
GCCGTATCGGCGGCGCTGATGTGTTGGGGTCAGCGGCGCCTCCGCGTCAGCCGGTTTCCAATTTCAACGCCTAAGGACCAGGTTTGTCGAAGCAAAACGACCAGATATTTCAGCTGTCTCTGACGGAATTTGCCTTCACTATTGCCTTCGTTCTGCTCCTTTTACTGGGCTATCTTGTTTTCAAGGAGCAGTCCGAAAGACTAGCAGCGGAAGCCGAGTTGGCGAAGGTGCAGTCAATTGAACGCTCTGCGGCCGCACTCGCCGATGCCAAGAGCTCGTTGTCGGTTGAGCTTGCCAAAGCTGGGATACCTAATTCTGACGAAGTCCTAACGAAACTGGTGGCCGTACAGGAGGTTCGTGCAGAACGGGACCGGCTACGCCAACAAGTTGAGGACCTGGACGCAAAGTTGACGGCGCTTACTGAACTGCAGGAAAGACTCGAAACGAGTGCCAAGGCGGAGAGAGGCGAAGTGACGAGAGATGAAGTGGTTTCCGCACTGGCGCTCCAAGAGCAAGTCCGGAGAGCGGTAGAGCGGGATGTTGCGGAAAACGTATCCATAACTCTACCGGCTGCAAGTACGGCTATGGCGACGAAGTCGCAGCGCGACCGAGATGCGCTTGCCCAAGTGAAGCATTCGCTTGCCACAAGAGGTGAGTTGCGCATGCAGCTCAAGGCGCAGTTAGATAAAGACCTAAAGGTGGGCGCGGAGGGCCCAGTAATTCGGGAGGTCGTTGCGGCAGCCAAGGGCTATATTGAACTTCAGAAAACTGGAGGAAACCCTGAGGTCATCAAGAAGGAGAACGCTGACCTCCGCGGCCAGGTTGCGTTTATGAAGATTAAGCTCGATGCTCGCGGCGGCAGGGACTATCCTCCATGCTGGGCGGATGAAGAGGGCAAAGTTCAATTCCTTTTCGCTGTTGAAGTGAAGCCTGATTTAGTGTTAGTCGCACCCGCGTGGCCGCCACAGCGAGAATCCGACGCACGTGCTTTGGGGGGACTTGCCGGCGTTCTCTCCGACAGTCCTCACTCGAATCAAAAATTCATTAGCGCCATTCAGGGCATCTTCAATTCGAGCAAGGCAGCGGACCCGCAATGTCGTCACTACGTCCAGCTGAAAAGCTCTATCTCGGATGCGGTTCAGTCAGACCGAGCACGACTGATGGTTGAAAACTACTTCTATAAGTCAGAGGTGCGGCGATGATTCTTTCCGAGGGGTTGGTTTTACTGCGTCTTCTTTCACCAGCAAACCGAGTGCGGCATCGCTCAGCTCGAGGCTTGGCGATTGGGTTGATTCTTTGCATTCAGTGTTTCATCAGCGATTTGAGTATCGGTGCGACGCTCCAGGGTGAAGTGGTGGGCATCGCTGACGGGGATACGCTCACCTTGCTGGACTCGAGCAAGACCCAGTACAAGATTCGGCTGGCAGGAATCGATGCTCCAGAAAAGACTCAACCTTTCGGTAATCAGTCTAGGCAGGCGTTGGCGAGATTGGCATTCCGCCAGCACGTGGTAGTGGAGTGGACTAAGTACGACCGCTATCGGCGAATCATTGGAAAAGTCCGTCTTGACGGTCATGACCTCAACCTTGCGCAGGTTACTGGGGGCATGGCTTGGCACTATAAGGAGTACGAGCGCGAGCAGACACGTTTGGAGCGCAGCCAGTACGCGGCGGCAGAGAGTAAAGCGCGCGAGGCCAGGGAGGGGCTCTGGCGCGACCCTGCGCCGGTTCCTCCTTGGGACTTTCGACACTACAAACGAGCAGCTCGATGACAAGGCAAATACTTCGTAAGGGCATTGGCGAAGAGGAGGCGCCGAAATCTGGAACAGTTAGGGCTCCTATTAAGCCTGCCTGAGCTTTGCGCGATGAGGAGAAGCAAATTGGGTTTTAGATTTATACACGCGGCCGACATTCACCTAGACAGCCCGCTACGAGGGCTTATAGCCTACGAGAATGCACCTGCAGAGCGCCTTCGCAAGGCGTCTCGGGACGCATTTAGGGAGCTAGTTCGCAGGGCCATCGATGACCAGGTCTCCTTCTTCGTCATCTCCGGCGATTTGTACGACGGCGACTGGCGGGACTACAACACAGGCATCTTCTTTGTCGGTCAGATGGGGCTCTTGGCAAAGGCCGGCATTCGCGTTTACCTGTTGCACGGAAACCATGATGCTGAAAGTGAGATGACGAAGAGGCTCACACTTCCTTCAAATGTCACCGTCTTCTCGGCCAAGTCTGCAGAAGTACACAAAATAGATGATTTCAAGGTTGCCCTGCACGGCCAGAGCTTTGCCAGTAGAGCCGTTGTCGAGAATCTGGTGACGAGTTACAAGCCTAAGGTGGGCGGCTACTACAACATTGGCGTGCTACACACGGCCCTGGAGGGCTACAAGGCCCACTCGAACTACGCGCCCTGCACGGTCAACGAGCTGCATGCCAAAGGGTACAACTATTGGGCTTTAGGGCACGTGCACGAGTATGAGCAGTGGGATGGTGCCTCCACCATCGTTTTCCCAGGAAACCTACAGGGTCGGCATGTGCGTGAGACAGGCCGCAAAGGTGCTGTGACCGTCACCGTGGACGACTCGGGCCATTCGGTCGTCGAACGTCTTTTCTTGGATATTTTGCGCTGGGAGGTACTTGAGGTCGATGTCAGTAGGTGCTTGAATCTGGATGACGTAGCCCACAAAGTTGGTGCTCGCCTAACTAAGTTGCTCGAGGCGGATAACGTGCCGAGGGCAGTCCGCGTAGTCCTTGAGGGCCAGACTAAGATGCATGGGGTGCTGACCTCAAACCCGGCGATGGTGCGAGCACAGGTCCTTGCACAGGCCCAAGCGATTGACTCCGAGCAACTCTGGGTCGAGAAAGTCAAAGTAGCGACCTCGGCTGTCGACTCAGTGCAGGCAGAAGACTCGCGAGAGGCGCTCTTGGAGCTCCATGCAATCTTTGCTGAAGCTGGCGAAGACCCTGACTTCCTCGAGCAACTCCAGCAGCAACTGCAGCCGTTTTTGAACAAGGTGTCGGACGAGCTCGACGAAGAGGTACCGCTGTTGCAGCTTGCGAGGAGCAAGCGATTTGCTGACATGGTCCACGAGTTGTCTCCTGGACTGCTTGCGCAGCTAAGCGCAAAGGTCCTGTGATGCGGGTGGCCGAACTAAATCTGCTGGCATACGGCAAGTTCACTGACGAAAAGCTCTCTTTTCACAAGGCAGAACATGACTTTCACGTCATCATTGGACCCAATGAAGCAGGCAAGTCCACAGTGCGCCGCGCCATCACTGAACTGCTCTTCGGGATGGAGGTGCGCTCTCCGTTGGGGTTCAAGCATGCGCTGAGCGACCTTCGCATCGCAGGTGTGCTGGAGAGCGACACGTCCGCGTTTTCTTTCATCCGGAGCAAGCAACAAAAATCTCTGCGTTCGATGTCCGACGAGGTGCTTCAAGAGAGCTACCTCGCACCGGCCTTGGGAGGCTTGAAGCAGGACACTTTCGAGGAGCTGCATTGCCTGGACCATGGCAGGCTCCTCAAGGGTGGGCAGGGCATCGTTGACCCAAAGAATACTGTCAGTCAAATCCTCTTCCAGGCGGCGTCTGGCGTCGAGGATTTCACTGCGATTCGCGATGCTCTCGGAGAACGAGCAGCCGCGCTATTCGCCAAGGGTGGCCGGAATAACCAGTTCACCAAGGCTTCGGAGAAGCTTGCCCTGGCACAGAGGAGCCTCAGAGACGTTCAGGTGCGAACCAAGGCATGGGTTGACGCGCGCGATGCATTGCAGGCCGCCGGTGATGCTCTGGAGGCAGAGCGCAAGGGCCGCCGGGAACTTGACTTGAAGCGTACCACCTGGGATAGGGCTCGGCGGTTAGCGCCGGTGGTCGAGGCCTTGAAGCGCCTGGAATTGGAGGTGCAGGAGCTCGGTGATGTCATCTCGTTCCCGGTTGGTGCAGGCGAGGCTCTCAGCGCGGGCATTGAGCAGATGACTGCAGCAGCTGCCAGGCTTCAGACTCGTGAAGAGGACCTGAGACGAGCCCAAGCCGAACTAGAAGCAGTAAAGACCGACGCCTCGGTTCTACCGGAGGCCGGGGCTATTGCGCGATTAGGTGCCTTGTGCGGGCTACACCCCAACCACGCCCGCGACCTGCCCGTGCGACGTGCAGAGGTACAAGCATGGCTTTCTGAGATTTTCGGGCGCAGCGCGCAGTTCGGGTGGGGCACAACTGAGGCGGAGGTTCGCGCGCGAATACCTCAGGAAAAAGTTATCCGTGCCATCGACACGCTCCTCAAGAGTCAGGGCGCCATCCTTGCGGAAGAACGGGCCGCTGACCAAGCGCTGGACCAACGCCAAGCCGCACTCGATGAACTCAACGATAAGCTTCAGGCTGTTGCGGACGATGCGTTGGACCCACAGCTGGTGGCTGTATTGGAACTCGCAGCCCCTTTCCGCGCGAGCGAGGCCAAACTGAAGACCATGGAAGGCGCTCTGCGCGCGGCGCAGACATCGGCCCGCAATACGTTGACAAACCTGGGTCGGTCTGAGCTCACAGAGGAGCTACTCCGCCCTATGCGGCTTCCATCCGTTGAGCGCGTAAACACCTACCGCAGCAACCGCCAGGACCTGGCGCAAGCGGCGGACCTCAGCGAGTCCCTTGCGCAGCAAAGCAACACCACGGCGTCGAGCCTGAAGCTGAAGCTCACCCAATTCGAGCGTTCGCATCAGGTCGTCACCATCGCCCAAGTCTCCGACGCCCGCAAGGAGCGCGACCGGGAGTGGAACGTAATCAAAGCCGGCGAGGTGCCTCTTCAAGAGGCTGCGCCGAGGTTAGACATCGCTATGCGTTTAGCCGATGAGCTAGGCGACTCGCGCACGCGCTCGGAAACGGATGCCGCGGAGGTGCAGGCACTACGCGACCAGATTGAACGCGCAGTGGCTGACCAGCAGCAGCACGAGACCGTCGTGGAAGGAAGACGGCGTGAACTCGATGAATTTGACGCCCGGTGGGTGGACATGGCCAGCGCCATGGGGCTGCCGGGCATCGAACTGGAAGACCTGCCTGACTGGCTCGCGAAGCGGGATAGTGCACTGCAAGCCGCGGACGTAGCCGCCCTTAGGCAGCAGGAGTACAACACGGAGCGGGACAGCGCCGTACATGCGCGGCAAGATTTGGCTGCTGCCATGGCAGCAGCCGGCGTTACGGTAGACGAAACCTTGAGTCTCGCGGCGCTTTGCTCGATGGCGCAGCAGCATGTAGAGGCGGCAAAACTCGCCCGCACGCGACGCATTGACCTTCAACAGCATAAACAGAGCGCAGAAAGTGCGTTAAAGCTGGCATTGAAGACGCTTGAGTCGAAGGAAGCATTAGTGCTCGAGTGGAAGGGCAAGTGGGATGAAGTTCTTTCTCGGGCCAACCTGACCGGTGTTGGTGGAGATGTCGCAGAGGTCGAATCTGCAATCCTGGCTTGGGACTTTATTCACAAGCTTTTGGAACGAGTGGACACCACCCGCACTGAGCGCATTGAGACCATGGAGGCCGACCTGGAGCGAATGCGCGACGCAGCCCAAGCCTTGGTTCAACTCCTTTCTCCGGAGCTCGCTCAGAACGCCCCCGAGCAAGTGTTTGGCCATCTTAAAACCAGGCTTGAAGACGCGAAGAGGCAAGCCGACAGGAAAGCGCAGGTCCAGAAGTACTCCGACGAAGCGAAGCGTCAGCGCGACGACGCGAGTTCTGAACTAACTGAGGTCAAGCGAGCTTTGGAGCCTTTGCTCAAGTTGGCGGGCGTCGATGAACCCCTAGCGGCAGTGCCGCTGGTCGAACGCTGGCAAGCCAAGGGCGAAAAACAGGCGGAGCTCGCAAAAACGCGTAGGGACTTGGAGGCCGATAGCGATGGACTGTCGCTAGCAGACATTGAAGCGCAGGCGGTCAGCCATCCCGCCGCTCTGGCTGCTCAGGAAGTCCTCAAGCTGAAGGACCTTCTCGAAGATTTAGAAACCAAGCTTACGGCCCTCGTCGCAAGTCAGCTGAAGGCGCAGCAGGAGTTCGACACCATCAATGGTGGCGACAAAGCTGCTGTTGCTGAAGCTCAGAGGCATGAGGCGCTCGCAGAGATGTCAGAGGTCAGCGAGGAGTATCTTCAACTCGCCACCGCAGGAAGCCTGCTTAAGTGGGCGGTGGACCGCTATCGTGACCGCAAGCAGGGCCCCCTTCTGCAGAGAGCCAGCCTAGTGTTCAAGAACCTTACCAGGGGCTCATTCCAGAAGCTTCGCGTGGACTATGAGCAGGTGCCGCCGGCGCTGGTCGCTTACCGCCAAAACGCGCAGCCGGTGAAGATGGGCGGGTTAAGTGACGGCACACGAGACCAGCTGTTCCTGGCGCTTCGAATTGCCGCCTTGGAGCTGCAGTCGGAGCAGGGCGCTCCCATCCCCTTCATCGCCGATGACCTCTTCATCAACTTCGATGACAAGCGCTCGCAGGCCGGCCTGGACGCGCTCTATGAGCTGTCGTTGAAAACCCAGGTAATCTTTCTGAGTCACCAGGAGCACTTACTGCCAGTCATTCAGACGCTCTTTCCCCAGGCAAACGTGCTTGTCCTGAAAGGAGAAGAGGCTCTCGCTTAGCCCTTCGGAGGGCAGGTGGCCGCGCCTTTTCAGAGTGCGCTTCCGCTAGGCAGAAGGTTTGAAGAACTCGCATTGGAGGCCTTGAGGAAAGTTCTATTGCTAGTGCCCCCAAGCCTAAAAGACATCATTTTTTTTCGAAGCATATTATTCCTCCTTAATTTAAAGGAGAAGCGATTGCCAATAACTGCGCGAACTATGAATCAGGGAAGCCTCCTTTTTCAATTGTGAGCATGAGGATTAGACTCAGAGTAGACGGTCCTTCGTTAATCGTTTCGGATTTATATTGGCGGTGCTGCAGGCGGTCTAAGCAGCGGAGACTTACCGACTGTCCATGCCTGCATCGATGCAGGCTTCCGATACGGCAAGTAGTTTTCGCCGAACCATCCATCCATGGAAAACATGTTTTTTGAGTCAATGCGGACTCTCGGTAGCCAGATTGGCAGCAACTGGACGATGACGTGGCCCAGTAGTGTGTCTACGAGCTGAGTGCGGCCGTCACAAATCTTCGATTCGAGCGCGGTTCAAACCACATGGTTCCAACCTCAAGCTCGTGGAAATGACATCTACCGGTTCGGGCGGCAGTTGCGGAGCTTGGTATTTTTAGTAAGCCGATACCCGGAATCTCACTTATTCTTGTGTCGGAAACGCCGTTAAATTTGCCAATGGTCGCCATAAGAAATTCATCTTGTTCTGGGACCATAACAAGACAAATTTCCGGTTGCAAAAAAATTCATTTCCACTTCGCAAAGGTGAGGATTGCGACTAGCAAAAAAGTGTGGGGCTGCAAAGTTGCAGCCCCACTTGAATCAAACTATCTTATCAATCAAATGCGTTCGCCGTGGACGACCCATTTCACCGGTCTCGCCGCTGTCGTTGAAACCGTCACACGAAATGAGACGCTGCTCTCATCAAGCACGTCTGACTCGCTGACCTCAGCAACACCAACACCAGGGATAAACGCCAGTTCGTAAACGCTGACATTGCGTGACGGCTTTGCAGCAAAAGCGAATCGTGAAATCAGACGTCGCAATGTTGCGCGCACTTTGTAAACCTCGGGCTCCCCATCAAGAAGCCTTTGAATCAGCCCCAAAGGGTCGATTGCCAATTGCAAATCAACAGCAGCTTTCGTGACATGTGTGGCCCGTGTCAGCAGCGCCTCAAGCTGCGCCTGCTTAAATTTTTGCTCTGCCCGAGCTTCTGACAGGTCTTTCATGAAAAAGTCTTCACCAACGTCTGGGTCCAGGGCAAAGCGTTTTAGCCGTTTCAGCATAACGTCGAGCTCCCCCAGCCGGTGTTTTAACTCAGCTTCTTCTTTCGCCGGCCCCGCAGTTAGACGCGCATGCAGCCGGGCGCGAAACTCACTCAACACCTCTCCAGTGAATACCTCACGTAAGCACCATTCAAGAGCCAGTGTCGCCGCTGAGAGCGATGAATAGCCAATGAAGTTGTGGTGTCCTCCCACCCGGTTCGCCTGCTCGCATTGCGGGCAATGCACTCCAGATGACTTTTCACCTCTTTTGACAGTTAACAGTGCGTGGCAGACCCCGCAAGTCATTACGCTTGCGAGGGCGTGACGCCCACCACCTCGAATGGCTTTGTCCTTAACGGGAACGTTGCAGGCTGACCACAACTCGTCAGATACGATTCGTAAATTCGGCCGCTTAAACTCAATTTGCACCAGTTGTTTACGCTTCTTCTTAGCCTTTGCCTTTGTGAAAATTGAACCGTTCCAAACAAAGATTCCTCTGTATATCGTGTTTGCGAGAATTCGATGCACTGTTGAGGGCCGCCAGTACGCCAACCCTTTACAGCGGCGATGGCACGGTGGAAGCACCTCGAGGGTATTGAGTTCAAGGGCTATTTTTGCGACTGATTTCCCAGACTTTCGAGACGCATACATAGTGCGAAGAAGTTCCGCTTCCCTTTCGACAACCTCCCACAATGTACCAAGCTCACGCCCGGCAGGGTCTTTGATACGCACGCCTTTATAGCCAAAAGGTGGCTGTGCAATTTGATAGCCCCGCTCCAGTTGACCGACCATCCCCCGCACCACTTGGGTGGCGGTATTTTCGACTTGTTGCACTGCGGTCATTAATTTGAATGACCACATCATTTTCCAGTTCGGCTGAGCCGTGTCGATTCCGTCGCTGGTAACAACCCGAAGTCCAATGGAGTCAACAAGCGCCATGATTTTTGCACCTTCAAGCATGTCGCGTGCAGCCCTAGAGACGTCGTCTATAAAAACGATGTCAACCAACTTGCTTTCAATGGCATCCATCAATCGCTGATAAGCCACGCGCTTGGCGCGCCCTTTGGCGGTGCCCGTTATCGCGCTGTCACTAAAGACCCATCGGTCTTCTACGACAAGCTTTTCTTTCGCAGCTGTTTCCCGGCAGCGTCGCACTTGGTCTTCAATGCTGGTTGGGCGCTGCTCATCGGTTGAGTAGCGCGCGTAGATGGCTGCGACTGGCATAAAATTTCCGTTTCATGTTGAGTATTTTTGTCATATGCCATAGCGATGTCTACCAAGAGCTCAATGAGCTCAGTCAATTCGTCTTTCATAAATTTCCTCTGTTCTAAATAATTGCCTTGGCACTATGTATAGCCATCAGAAATTTTCAGTGGAATGAAATGTGCAACGAGGGAGCAGGGCATGCCATTCAAGGCGTCGGCACGTCTTGAGAGGTACAAGTGTTGTCGCTCAATAGTTGCGTGAGGTAGGTCCGAATCCGGACTACAGGAACATTTACGGCCCAAGCAATCCAGTTGAGCTCACGAAAAGTGGGCTGTGCCGCTGTTTGTCAGTGGATTTTTCAAGGCAACCAGGCTTGGTGTGACAAGAGCGAATCTGGCTTCAGCTTTGACTCGGTAGTTGCCCTCAACCGTCATGGGTAGCCTGGCGTCCGTGGTGCCTACACAAAAGAGCGCATCCCGCGCAGCTAGGAACCAAATATGAAAAATTCTGCCATCGAAGCCTTCTCATTTATCAAACCGTCCACCAAGAAAAGCCCCCGACTGCACACAGCGGCTTTATTGAATCCAGCCGAGGTTAATGTTGCTTTCAAAGATTACTCATTCGAGGCGCGTCACAAGTTGCGAGGTCTTTGGATGCTTGTTGGAGCTGTCAACGGGGAAAAGTATTCGGCTTTAAAGGCGAACGGTGGCAACGATGTCGCGGCACAATTGGCGGTCTTCTCCACTCCCGCTGGTGCGCTATGCGGGGTCGTCATCAGCCAAATCGACGCATATCAGCACCGCTTCGTCCTCCCGTTGTACAACTCCAAGGTGGTTGAATTCCTGGCGTCCACAGCAAATTTGTTGAATGTCTATCTTGAATGTACCTGCGACCTTCGCGAGGGCATGTTGTACAACTGCCTGCTAGCCCCTGACCACCTTGCATTGGCCCGAACCATGTGTATGACGATTGATTATCGGCAGCAGGAGGAATTCACGGATGAGCTGCAGTCATTAGTCTTGGAAATATTGTCCGTGAATTTGATGCCAAGTTTGAATGCGGAAAAGGTGTTGGCGGTTGATGTTTCGTTTTTGCTGCCGCGTCCTCGAGATTGAAATTAACAGCTTCGGTATGAGGTGGTGTGAGAATGAACGCTGTCAATGAATGATTGATTCATAGAGCCCACTAAGTGTGGGCTCTATCGCTTGAGCGCCGGTTTAGTATCTCAAAAGTGTTTCAACGTGGCATTGCTATACGAGTTACGTCAATTGGACGTTAACAAGGCCATCTAATGCATCAAACTATCACTTCCAAAACGGCTTCTGGCAACCCCTTCTCCCCAAGAAAAGGTACGCACACTTTTGCCCGTCTTATGCGTCCTTCAGAAGTCGCTGAAGCCATTCAGAATCAACCGAAAAACGTCAAGGTCCGCGTGGCCGGACGCTGGATGCTTTGCGGTGACGTATCGCCAATAATGTTCAGCCTTCTGAAAAATGTCGCGACGCCGAATTTTCCAACCCGCGTAACCGGATTTCATTCCCCGGAAGGGCGAGGCTACGGGGTTCTCACTCATCAGGTAAATGGCCATGGGCTGCAAAGCCGCTTTGTGCTCTGCCTCAGCGACCCAAAAGTTCGGGAGTTTTTGGCAGCTACCGCGACCGAGCAGGTCAGTTTTCTGCTGGGTAACGACAACGGCAATGATGCGCTCATCATTGAATCTCCTTTGAAATCAAACGAGATGACACCACTCCTGGCGATGAGTCAAGAGTTCAGCAAAGAGGAGCAAAAAGCTGAGTTGCTGGAGTTGCCACTCGTGCTTGAGGCGGTCACCAGTCTTTCGCAGGTTCCGAGTCTCTACGCCGGCCAAACAGTTCACCAGGTTAACGTTTCTTTTTTGCTGCCAAGTGTGCTGGATGAAAACCTCAGGAAATCAGTTCGAAATGCGATGTCAAAATGACATCGGACACTTTTTTCGAATCTGCAACGTTCGCGTGCAAGCAAGATATCTTCGGTGCGTTCGATATTGAGTCCGCAGAGCTGTTGTTCGTGGTGGAGTCTGACTGCCTTGAAAACGCGGGCGAACGGGTAGAGGCTATCGCGCCTCTGCTCGGTATCAAGCAAGGGCCTCGCTTGGTGGTCGAGCAGCTCGAGGTAATGCCAGCTGGTGTGCCGACCTTTTTAGACGCCTTTTTTGAAGCAGGAAAAATTGGCATCAAACGAGCTGATGTGGCACCGGGTACTAGTACTCTTCAGTAAATTATTGATTTAACGAGCCCGCCTTTGCGCGGGCTCCTTAATTTGTTCTCTATAGCCCTTCTCTGGGCTACGGCTCTTCAAAATCCCATGACGTTACTCGCCGACGGCGGCATGCCTCCACGTTATTCATTGAATTGGCATTAAGGTCCGGCAGTTGCCATCAGTCTCTGTCCCTCGTGCCTATACGTTGCATCACTTGACAAACGGGAGTTCAAAATGCACATCAAACAACGTGGTAGCCGGGCAATGCTGTACCGCTCGCACTGGGTCCCCAAGGGCACGAACGGCAACTCTCACGGGTACTCACAGCAGACCTTCGTCGGCAGTCTACCCACGGATGCCGAGTCACTGCCTTGTGAACTCGCAGCCAAGCTTTCCACCGACGAACTTGCTTTGCTTGAAACAAAAGTGTTCAAGCCAGCACGCCTCGCCGCCCAGCAAAAGACTAGGGCGGTAGAGCTACGCGAGGCCGACCCACTCTGGCGCCTCAGCGAGGCCGAGCGTTTAACGCTTGAAGCTGCTCACAGAAGCGAAAAAGCTGCGGTACCGAATGCGGTGTTAGCAGTTGTGCAGTCCGCGCTTTTGCGGGTCAGGACCATTACACAAGCCCCAATATATATTCCACTGACGGAAAACCAGAGGTCAGACCCTCTACGTGACGCCCTGAACGCAATCAAATTGACGCGCGATGCTGTTCTGGCCGGGCGCTACGGAACTGCGCCTGTAGAGGGCGTCAGGAGTACCTACCCGTACAAGCTTTGGGCGGACATTTTTGAGACCGTCGGCGGTAGCGATGGCAACAGCTTGATGCGTGCGTTGCAGGTCAAGGGCTTTGCCAAGACGCGGGGAAAATAGAGCGCTGATGGCTCCTCGGCATCGTCTGTGTTGCTTCGCAGGTAACGCAGGTTAGAGGCGATAACGTTAGAATCCCGCACTAAGGAACTGGAAAATGTTGAGGCGCTTAGTCTGGTTCTACCTACCCCAGCGGACATTGCCGGTGCCATTTTTTATGCATCCTCGGAATGGTGGAGTTTCGGCAGCGTCGGAAAACTTCACGTTCTGCGCTTGCTTGGACACCTGCTGCCTTGATGGTTTACCCATACGCAGTCCCTCAGACGTGGTTGCTTTGGGCAGTGCGCGCAGCGCTTAGCTGTTGGGTTTTTGTTAAATGGAACTGACCCAGGCTGTATTCTTTGATTGCTAGCAGAATATCCGACAGGCTACATCACGTTATGCGTCACAGGACACTCCCATGCCACTCCCACTGATTCCAGTCATCACTGCCCTTGCCGCCGGCGGCTCACTGGTGCCGCATGCAGCTGGCGGCCTGATAGTCACAGCTGCAGGCGGCTATGTCACAGGCACTTATCTGAGCACCGTATCTATGACAGCACTTCTCGTTGGTAGCGCTACAGCTCTGGGAACCGGTGCAGCTGTGATTTCGGGCGCTGCAGCCGCGGTCATTGGAAGCGCTGGCGTCTTCGGAACAGCAATCGGTGCCACAGGAATTACTGGAATGCTAATGTCCGCAGGAATCATCGCGTCTACGCCGGTTTGGGTACCGGTAGCAGTCGCGGGCGCAGGTGCAGGCATCTCTTATGGGGCATTCCGATACTACACACTCCGTAGAAAGCTTCTGGCAACTCCAGCAGGGGAAGAGGCACACTTCACGGAGAAGGAGGCGAAAGTAGTCGAATGGTTGGTACGCAGATTCGCAATGAGCGCAAAACACGGTGACGCTTAACCCGTCGCAGTCGTCTCAAATGACAAATGTGCGGCGATGCGGCCGCAACGGACAGAAAACTAATCGATGGCAAGAATACTGCTGACCCTGACGGCAATCAGTGCCGCCTTGTATCTCCTACTCGCTATAACTAGTTGGTCTAGGCGCACTAGTGAGAGAAAAAATGTCCCGGAACAAGTCCCTAAGCCTTACCCGGCGTACTTTTGGGGTTTCGCGTTCGCCGTAGTTTTCTACTATGGCTTTCCAATTTGGTGGTGGCGCTATGGCTTTCGAAACACCTGCAAGTTGATTCTTGCATGCATACTCATTGTGGCAGTAACGCAAGCAATCCTGCGCTCTACGGAGTTGCTTGAGGTTGACGGACTCGGCGAATCATTTGCGGCTAGCCTTTTTATCGCAGTTCCAATTCGGGCTTTGGCAGGTTTTTGGGTCGCAAAGAACGACAGACGTTGGCGGCAAGCCATAGTTCTGAAAAGAAACGCAGCAAGAAGCCTTGTCGCCAGTGACGACTAACCCCTCGCTCTAGCTGACCTGCTATGGCTGGCTCCGCCAGCCTTCGTAGCCGGCTGAGCTCAAACGTTAAAGCGCGAATCACAGGATTTGGATGACCGCTGTCTGGAAATCTTCATGTTCGGTTCCAGTCTGAAGCGGCCATTTGAGTGTTTTGCATCAACGTCCGCTCATGGTCGGCAAAGGCCAGTTCACAGTGTGCCCCTTGCGGCCGTTCAGCGACGACCCACCCACCCACGCCTACCTCGGTTGGAAGTCTGGCCAAACGACAGTGCAGACTTGCGCAACAATGGCGAGTACGATGGCTGATAGCCACGGCAACGAAATAGAGGTTATGTTTTGAGATTTTTCTTACTTTCGGCGCTCGTCTTGATATGCAATATCGCCAGTGCAGAAACGGTGCAAGTTAAATATAACGGTGCGGTTTCGCTAGATTCGTTCGTCTGTGTGGAAGTCAAAGAGAACAGTGATGTTTCTCGGATTTGTTACGACCGAGCCGAGCGGTACATGCTTATTCGACTCAAAACGACCTACTACCAGTACTGCGATATCGACTCCGCCACCGTGCAAGGCCTTCAAGTGGCCAATTCGAAGCGGCAGTTCTTTGAGACGCGCATACGTGGAAACGGAGTGGACGGACCGTTCGACTGCCGAACGCACCCTGTACCGAAGAAATATCGGGGTTAGGCCGATTGGGCGCTTCAAGCCAGCTGAAACCTTTCGAATGAATCGAGCTTACCTATGACCGGTTCTACTTTTAATCAGTCAATCTTTGAAGGACCTGAGGTCACCGCGTTGCGTGAGGACCTTGCTGTGGCGCTTCGAGCCGCGGCCCTGCACGGTCTAGGTGAAGGGGTATGTAACCACTTCAGTGTTGCCTTGCCTAATGACGCGAACAAATTCCTGCTCAATCCCCGTGGACTGATGTGGTCAGAGGTTCAGCCCGACGATATCGTGCTGGTCGATAGCGAAGGAGCCACGCTCGCCGGCCGCCATGATATTGAGCCAACGGCGATGTTCATCCATGCAGCCGTCCATCGAATCGCGAAAAAGAGCGTGGTGCTGCATTCCCACATGCCGCATGCAACCGCATTTACGCTCACAAAGCAATGTTCTTTGGACACGACGCTCTCGCAGAACGCCATGCGGTTTCACGGTCGGGTCATGGTCGACCGCCATTACAACGGACTGGCACTTGACCATGTCGAGGGCGAACGCATCGCGTCGGCCATGAACGGGGCTGACATTGCCTTCTTGAGCAACCACGGCGTGGTAGTTTGCGGCGAGCGCCTGGCCTACGCCTATGACGACCTCTATTACCTGGAACGGGCTTGCCAGGCAGAGCTATTGGCACGGTCAATGAACCTGCCACTCAATCCTGTTGCGAAGGAGCTGTCCAGCAAAACCGGTGCGCAGATACAAGGAGAGCGCCTGCAATCGGAACTGTTTTTCAAGGCATTGAAGCGGTCTGTGCGTTGAAGGTCAAAGAGTAAGAAGCAAGGGCCTACCGGCTCCTGATTTCAGCTTGGTTCCTGGATAGAGTTAGCAGGGGATTGTGGGACGTTTTCAAAACAATGTCCGGTCTTGGTTGTTCATCCCATCAGATGTTTCAGCACCGGAGCACAAGTGCGTCTAAAGACGCGACGACGGATGTCAAACAAGAAGTTCGCTAGCGATGTTCATCGCGCCTCTAGTGCTCAACCAGTCTGGTCGAGGTCTGCCCACAAGTGTGTTGCATTCCAGCACTGACTGAGTCATGTGCTCAGGGATGCCTTCAATGCCTACTCGGGCGCCCACGAGTCCTCCAACAATACAGGCGTTTGTATCCGTGTCGCCTCCGCATGAAAGGACCTGATGGAGAGCTTCGCCAAAGGAGGTCCCACGCAGCATATGGTGCATGGCGTGGGTGAACGCGATTCGCACGAATCCAGCTTGCGGATGCCCCGCCGGCAAATCGCCGTTTCGCGCATCTACCAGCCACGAAATCACTTCCTCCGATTCATTCCCAGTCGTACCCTCGAGCACCTCTTTCGATTGCGCAAAAGGCTCCTGCCCCGTCTCCCGGGCTAAGCAACAAGTGCCTGATGGCGACAACATATGCTGCACTTGCCCACTGACAACTCGGATTCGGGTGCGTGAGGCTGGCGTCAGCATGGGCGGCTTTCGCGGTTTCCTCCTGAGTCAGCCGTGTTGACCATATTCCAAGGGCGCTGGCTCGCATCAGCGCACCGTTTGCCTTTGAATCCATGTTGTTTGCTGCAGCCCGACGAGCAACAAAATCTTCCACATTCTCATTGGATTTAACAGCTCCAGAGAGCGAGGCACGAGTCGCGTGACCGATATCGAACGGCTTGCTTGAAAACCATGCACGATAATTAGTTGCTACTTTTTCACGTGGAAATATCTTCGTACCCATGAGTGCGTGCGCCAAGGCCAGAGTGAGCTCCCCATCGTCAGTAATTTGCCCTAGTGCGACACGCAACACGCCGCCGCCCTTCATCGCAAGGGCATCGGCGAGCTCTTGCTCTGACGGAAGACGTCCCAAGAACTCAAGACGAGCTCCAGCCGCGTCGCCGATGAAAGCGCCAAGTAAGCAGCCTTTGGCCAGTGCTAAACGATTCATGCCGTGGTCCAATTTGAAAAAGTGGTGTCGCTACGCTCAGCAGTCATCAAATGGCGTTATGTCTGCTGCATCCTCTGTCATCCAGCGGTGAAGCTCGTCCATTACGTGATTGGCGAATTCATCCATACACGCCGCCTCATTTGGAATGGGTTCACCTGAGCTTTGCAAAACCTGAAAGCTCCAGGTGTTGCCCATCCACGTCACTCTCATCCAGACCGCCCCACCATGTCCTCGCCAGAAGTCGGCAGCAGACGCAGAACCGTCCACAAATCCCACACCGGCGCCAGGCACCGCACAACGGCGCAGCCCCCTTGCGTTAAATGAGGGTGTGAGCGTTATCGAATAGCTCAAGACTTCGTCCTCGACGACGGCAAATGTTTTCCGAAGACATCTTTGCCATCCTCGACCAATGGACCAAATTTGTGGGTCTCACGGTCGAGAACGTAATAGCCGGTCCCTGCCTTTTTCTTGACATTCCACTGGTAGAGAAGAATCTTGTCGATTCGATACAGGTCAGCAACACGTTCCATGCGGGCAATGTCCTGGTCAGTGGGCATGCCGGCACCACCGCCTTTAACTTGAATCAGCATGATGTCGAATATGTCGAGGTGCTTGAGGACCTCATCCCCGGGAAGGTCTGTTGTTTCCCATCGTTTTCGGATAGCCAAGATGTCAACAATTCCTGCCGACTCCCGGCCCTTCGGTCCGGGGAATTCCACCCACTGCCATCGGCCGCCATGCTTTTTTGATTCACGAGCCAGATGGGCCTTGGCAAGCGTCATGGCCGTCTTTGCCGTCTTGATGGCAAGAATTGCGGCTTTTTGTCCCTTCGTCGGCTCTACTTTTTCCGTCGACGACGGCAGAATGCTTTCAACGGCTATGGTCGATTTTTTGTTCTTGGAAACTTTACTTGTCATGTCAATGCTCTTGAATAAAGAAGTTATTTGAATCGAGGCGGTCTTCACCCTCCCAGCGGTATGCCACCAACGGACCGCCATTGCCAGCGCTGTAATCCACACAGGCCATCTTTTCAGATTGCAGCTCTGGTTGACCTTGCATCCAGTAATGCCCGAAGAATACTGGCTTTCGCTGGTCGTAGGCAGGCCTGTTGGCCTCTGGTACCGAGACATCGGGCAGCGACAGACGTGATTTTTCAGGCATCAGCGCAAGGTCCCGATAGCTTGAGCAACGTTCATCCCACCAGCGGATGCGGACATTTCGTCTTTCGTGTCCATCCTTGTCGAGAAACGCATATCCGTCAGGAAGGGGGAGTTCCAGTCCTTTGGTCAATCCCTCGACAGCACGAAACACCGGGTCGTCATTACGGCTCGCGCGGACCATCAGCTCAGGTGTCATATTGCGATAGCGGCCAAGCAATGTTTCTAGTTCAGACATATGGCCGTCATGCCAGCAAGCATGCACCACCCTCAACTCAGGCAGGTCCAACCACAACGGCAGCGAAAGGCACCATTCAACTATCTCAGCATGCAGAGGGCTCCCCTCGACCTTTGCAAGGAAGTGCTTGTGCTGCTGTCGGTTTTTGGTACCTAATTCGCCATGCCGCGGGCGAAGGAAGCGTCCATCTTCCGCGCCATTAGGGTCGGGCATGTGCCAGGCAATCGCATTTAATTCGTGATTACCCAGAATCGCCAGCGCACTGTCAGACTCAACCATGCCTCGCACAAGTCTGTAGCTGGCCACCTGCCGCGGACCCCGGTCGATGTAGTCCCCCACAAAGATTACCTTGCGGCTCGGGTGTCGATAGGCGCCTGCTCTATGGCGGTATCCCATTCCCTGCAGCAGAGACTCCAGCTTGTCAGCCTGTCCATGCACGTCTCCGATGATGTCGTAGTTCAATACCAGCCCCTTAGTGGCACAATGACACTATTTTAACGATGTTAGTGTCAAAACGCAACTAACCCTATGAATAAGCAGTTGTATCCCTTGGTCGGAGTTGACGTCGCGCTGTTCAGCGTCGATGAGCAGGGATTGAAAGTTCTTCTCGCCAAGAGGTCCCAGGAACCAGAAGCCAAGCGCTGGGCCTTGCCTGGCGGCCTCCTGAAACCGCATCTGGATAAGTCCCTCGAACATGCAGCAAGAAGAGTGCTTGCTGACAAGGTCAGTGTGGAGTTGCCTCACGTTGATGAGGTCAAAACCTTCAGCGGCCCGGACCGTGATTCACGCGGGTGGTCGGTCTCGGTGCTGTACTACGCCTTGCTGCCGCGCGACAAGATTAGTGCCGTCGTACGAAGCAAGGTTGAGGCCCTAGAGTGGGTCGATGTGGGGTCACCCGGACATCGCCTTGCGTTCGACCATTTTGAACAGTTGGCTGCTGCCGTGTTCAAGCTACGGGCCAAGGTAGCGGCAGATGTTCTGCCCCTCCACCTGCTTCCCGAAAGATTTACTTTGACTGAGCTGCAGAAAGTCATTGAGCTCATCGTCGGTCATCCGTTGGACAAGAGCTCGTTCAGGAGACGCTTAAGAGATTCCAAGGACTTGGTAGAACTGGATGAGTACGTTGGCGGAGCACAGCGTCCCGCTCAGCTGTTCAAGGCCAGCGAAGCGTTTTCGTTTTAGACCGCTGTAGTTGACTTGTGGAAATACCTGGGTCTCTTTGGCGTCGAATGCCGTACACAGCAAGGTCGAATAACCTCAGTGCAAAAGACCTTCGGATAGGGTTGAACGTCCGCTCGAGGTCGAAACTTGCCAACCGACAGACCGACAGACCGACAGGCTTTTGTTTTGGCTGCAGACTAGCCTTGTGCTCAGCTCCACTTGGAACTTTAGCTACATCTGCATGGCAGGCCTTCCTAACCGCCGATTCTTTGGGATGGTGCAAGTCCAACTATCATGTTCCTCAATGAAACACAGAAAGCGCGTTCCGCGATGAGGTTCGTAATCGGAATTGCCGTATTGGCTACCGCGGCGGGGACGGCGCTACTTTGGGCGTCCCGAGCAACAGGCAATTGGGTTTTGCCTGTGGTCATGGCGGGCGCAGTGCTCGGCAGCATTGTGTTTTCTAGCGGTTTTCGAATGTATTTGCGCAATCGGGAGCGGAAACGGTCGATGGATATGCGGGGCTCGGCACTTTGGTGAGACGTCAATCAGAAATCCTCCACGTTCAACTGTTTTCCCATACACGTCCGCCACAGACCTGAATCGAGCGACTGTCGATTGACAGCGGAGTGCTCAATAGCGGAAAAAGTATCGCGATTTTCCAGACTTATCCGTTGTCACCTACAGCGTCGGCAAGCGGTGGAAGTGGTCAAAGTGAGGTGATGTTGGCTGCATCACCGTCACTTCTAAGTCCTCGACACGAGCCGCAGAAATGCCGTGGCGGAGCCAGCGGCACATCTCTGCAAGCGGCTTCGGTGAGCCCTAAAGCATCATCTCTACCGGGCCATCCATTCGGTTACCGACCCAGCCAGTAATGCCCGAGGTCCGTGAACAGCGTACGCAAGCATCCCGGTACACACCCGCTCGCCGGCCGGAAACACCTTCGTCTGAACCAGTCAGAGGCCAGCCGACGCCGTCAAATGGAAAAGAATTGCGGTACCTATACGAAGAAGCACCACTTAGTGCTTTCAATATAGGACATCAATTTATGCACACAATTCCAGGCCTTTCAGTTCAATCTTTCAACGGAAAACCTACGCAAGTTACTTCCGTGCAGGCATTCGCTAACGAGTCGAAATCGGAGCGAGTCGACCGACTTTATCGAGACAGCGGTGGACCGTTAATGGGCTGGCTGTTTGATGAGTGCCGGCTTCGTGGTTGCGAATTGCAGGACTTGGCGCGAGAGCTCAGCGTGACAACCGGATTTCTCAATCAGTTGAAGAACGGCATCAGAAAAACCCAAGACCTTTCGCACGAGATGTGCGTGTCATGCGCGCGATTCCTTCATGTGTCGGCAATCGCGGTGAAACTCGTCGCAGGCGTTATCCGTATGAGTGATTTTTTGCATCCCAACGAAAGCGAGGAACACGCCGTTGACCGCGCGATTCGCCACATCATGAGCGACCCGCAGATAAAAAAGGCTGTCCCAGCTAACTTGGCAGCATTACCGTTTGAGGCAAAAAAGGCAGTTGCGTTGATGTACGTCGAGGTGTCGTCTCAGGACATTTTTCAGCTCAAGGACCTACCGTCAATTGTTCATTGGTTGCAGCGGGCAGCGGTGGGGCATGACGAGTCGGAGTACGCTGCAATCGCTGGGCACCGCGATACATCGGTAAGGTTGTAAAGCGTTTTTAGGGGTAGGTGGAGGCAAGAAAAATTAGAGGGATTGATTTAAACGGGCGTGTCTAAAAGACACGCCCTTTTTTTCTTTTGAGGCGTGGAGGACCGAGGGTCAAGCGGGAATTAAGACCTCTGGTAATACGGATTCAGGAGGTAGATGGCAGGAGCTGAATCAAGCAACTATGCGGGCAGGTGGCGGGGGATGAGCATTCACACCCACATATAAAACGCGAAGGCTATAAGTTTCATCTTGAGTCCGGTAGCGGCACAAGAGGGCATACAGAGCATTGTCAGCACCTGTAGTTGCTAACTCAACTTGACCATTAAAAGGACCTCACTTGACTCAGAAAACACATTTCCCCAATCCACAGGCCGACTGCAATCGTTTGCTTGACCTGCAAGAACTTGCAAGTCTTCTCGGCCGCAGTGTGGAAACCATCCGCAAGGACCTGCGCCGCCGACCCGAGGCCGTGCCTCCCCGGCTGCTGCTTCCGGGAACGCGACTGCTCCGATGGCGCCTCGTTGACGTCACCGACTGGCTGGCGATGCATGTCGAGGGAGCCAGAAAATGAACAGGCCAATCCAAGGTGCGCTATCGACGTATTCGGGCGACTGGTCCAGCGGACACGTGTCGTACCTGCCAAAGTTGGCTGCGCCTGTGGGCGGCAAGGTAGTTGGCAACTCCAAAGTTCCATCTGGCATTGTCAGCGTCGTTCCTGCAGTGCCAAAACCGCTCAGCAAATATTCAATACTCCCTGCCGACCGGCTTCTGGATAGACCCATCTCATGGGCCGTCAAAGGGCTGTTTCCGCAGAAAGGACTGGGCCTGATTTATGGCGCGTCAGGCGCGGGCAAGAGCTTCCTGGCCCTCGACCTTGCCGCTGCCATTGCGGAAGGTCGTCCATGGTTCGGCCATCGAACGCGAGCCGCCCCGGTGATTTATCTGTGCCTAGAAGGTGCGGGAGGCTTCCTGGGACGCATCAGGGCGTGGGAAGCTGCCAATGGACGACCACTCACTCCACTCGTGGGTTTTATCCAAGAGCCCTTCAGCTTGCTCAATCCGGAGAACGTGCATGAACTGCGGAAGGCCATCCGGCAATTTGCCAAATCCAATGCTTGCGACCTTGGGCCTCTGGTTATCGTCATAGACACGCTCAATCGCGCGATGCCAGGCGGGGACGAAAACAGTTCCAGTACCATGAGTGCCGCGCTAGAAGCCTGCTCGTTGATTTCCGAAACATCGGACGGTTTGACCTTGGTGATGCACCACGTCGGCAAAGACCCTGACCGTGGAGCACGGGGTCATTCCTCGCTTATCGCCGCCGTGGATGCCTCTCTGGTTGTCGTCCGTTCAGGGAAAGGGCGATTCTGGGAAGCCAAGAAGGTCAAGGACGGCCTGGACGGTACCCGGGGTGATTTCGAGTTGGAGGCGGTGGCGCTGGGCGTAGACGCGGACGGTGATGAAGTCTCAAGCTGTGTCGTGCGCAGCGGGGACAGTACTATCTGCGAAGCCAAAGCTCCCGAGGTGTCGGCCTCGGTCAGAACTGCCTTACTCAGCTTACAGGCTGTTCTGACCCAAACTGGGGCGACTGCTAATCCTAGTGGGAACTGCCTTGTCAATCTGGAAGATTGGCGTGATGCGCTTTACAAGAACACCACTGCAATGAGCTCGAGCGGAAAGCGCAACGCATTCAGCCGGGCCCAAAAGGAGCTTCAAACGCTGGGTTACGTGACCGTCAATGGCAAGTCTATAGAGGTACAGGGTGCAACGCTGAAGTTGTTGGTCGAGTTGTTTGGCGCTTGAAGTGGTCACTAAGTGTGTTGTGGTGCGTCTCACGTCCCACCCCTAAAGGGGGTGTGACGATGAGACGCCTCCATGCACGGGAACACGCATATAGCGGCTGGAGTCGAATGTCCATTGGGCAGAAGGACGCGTCACTTCAAGGCAATGGGATTGATTTGCCTTCTTGAAGAGCCTGACTAAACTGAGAAGGGGACATGCAAGGGACGCTTTGAAAGCGCCCAGAGTTCCTCTGGAGGGTTGGCGTCTGGCTCATATACGTCATCACGGCTTAGTCGATGTTCCGCCAGACAGTAGAGCGCTCCACCAAGCCATAACGAGGGATAGATTAGTATTTTCCTTGGCAGAGAGATGCATTGGATTGTGCCAATCGGCGCGGCCGGTATTGGTTCCGTAGAGAGCGGAGTGCATTGTCTTGGCGTTACTTCGGTTAACCGAATATTGGGTGAACCGAAGCAGCCATGGCTGTTCGTTTTCGCATTGTTCCGTCATCCCGACAACTTGGTAGACACAGGCTCATTTCAGCGCTGAAATCCCGGCTGTCACTCTGCCTTCATCCGCCACGTCGCGCCAGAAAACACTTTTTTTGGACGGATATTCTTCACCGACCTAGATGACCCTGCATTTCCCCACTCGACCAAAGCGCAACTTTCTCCCAACAGATGCAAAAATAGCTCTCCCACGCATAGCGCTTTTTAATAATCTTCAGTACTATTGAATTTTGAGAATGAGGTGTGGCTTCCTCCCACTTGCGGATTTCTCCTCGGAATCCATGGGAAAACAGCTTGAGATAGTTCGCATTTTTTCAAGGCATCACAGGTTGCCTGCAGCCCTCCCGGCTGCGAACACGCGCTCCGCAATGCAAGAACGCAGCGCTCCTAGATGGTCATTGACCAAGGAGCGCCCATGCCTTTCTTCAGCTTTTCCCGCTTTCATTCCCATTTCTGCGGCGTAGCAACGCCATGCCGCTTCGGTTTGCCTGCGAAGGTGGCGGCGACTGAGGAGGCCCTGCACATGAGCGTCGAACGCAATTTCTTTAGGCAATGGCGACTGATGAACAGCCCGGTATTCAAGGTGCTTTCCTGGGTGCTGGCCTGGTTTGTGCCGCAACGAAAAGGCTTTGGAAAATTCAGGCACGGTGCTGAGGATGACCCTCAGGCGGGGGAGCAGTTTGCTGGCATTGACGCAAAGGAACTGCTTCAGTGCAGCAAGGCGATTGACAGGCCGCAGGACCTGCCTAGCGAAGCGACCAAAGTACCCGAAGCGCTCCAGAACATGGGCTCGGAGGTGGGTCTGGCCAAAGAGTTCCCAAGCCCTGCCGAATTCCCGGAACTAGCGCTATTACTGTCCGGCGGCATCTGGGCGATTGAGAGCATTGAGCAAACGCCTGAGGTAGTGCTGGATAGCTGGCAATGTTTTGAAGTCCAATTGCCTGGACTACCTGGCAGAACACGGCATTTCGCGGGGAGTAATGCACGTCATTGGCATGGTCAAGTCAGCAGCGCAATCGTTGCGATGGACCCCGCTACTCGCAGATGCACGACAAGCTCAGGGCGCGTCTATGAGCTCGGCGAAAGCAATGGGTTAGCTGGCAATGGAGAGTACACCTGGCGCCAATGGCTTCATATCAATCAGGTCAGCGACATAGTTGATGTCACGGATGAAATCAAGAGAATGCTTGCGGGGTCCGCGTGAAGGGCAGGGGAGAACGATTGCTTTATCTGGACTTTGATGGCGTGCTACACCATGAAAATGTGCTGTGGCATCCCAGGATTGGCGCCTACCTGTCGGCGCCCGATGGCTATGTCCTATTGCAGCACGCCGAATTGCTTAAGCGGATGCTCGCGCTTTACCCGCAAGTCTAAATCGTGCTCTCGACGAGTTGGGTGCGGCGCTATGGTTGTGCCAGGTCGGCCAAACAGCTCAGACCAGCATTGAGAGCACGGGTGATTGGCGCGACCTTTGATTCAAAGATGAACGAGCTCGAATTTTCTGAGAAACCCCGGGGAATGCAGGTATGGGAAGACGTGCTCAAGCGCCGGCCCAGAGATTGGCTCGCATTCGACGACGACTGGCTGGACTGGCCGGAGTGGTGTCTCGCCCACTACGTCAAAACGCATGCGAGGGAAGGCTTGAGCGACCCGGCGGTGCAGAACGAATTCGCCCAAAAACTCCAGGAAATGTGCAAATGACGAGATTGGAAATTGCCGAGAATTTTCTCCATGACGCTATCAATAATGAAATGTCACCACGGTCCCGAGAAGACTGCGCGTTCAACGCGGGCTACCTGTTCGCACTGGAAGCCATTCACTCCAGTTTCACTGGCAAGCTCGAACACCCCAATGATTTAGTTATCACAGTTGCTGCACGGTATCTTTGTGTCGACATTGCAGTCATGGAGCCCGCTTTGACATTCATTCGTGAGCAGTACTCACTTGAGCGTGACGGCATTGAGGTCGAAGCGCTTCTGGCCTGGGCGCTGCTCATGAAAAAGGCGGTCACCAAATGAGCGACAAGAATAAAAGCCAGGAAGACCCAGCGGTGCGGAATGAGCGAGTTCCGCAGGCATTCGCCAAGATTTCCGACCCCAGCAATGCGCACCTGTTCACAGCCGACGCTGCGCGCAAGGCGTTTGAGAAGGTTGAGTTGCCGAGTAAAGACGAAGAAGATGAGCTTGCTCAGGTCCGCAAACAACTCGACGCCTCGATTCGTGTCATGCAACAGCGCGAAGAACGGG
>Ga0326733_1000135_pt1 | contig 24945 bp, 24 predicted proteins | sample 14_GP2_308_FD_207946 | JGI IMG/M metagenome (GOLD analysis project Ga0326733, IMG submission 207946) | Glacier ice microbial communities from Ngari, Tibet, China - 14_GP2_30.8 | ecosystem: Environmental > Aquatic > Freshwater > Ice > Glacier | place: China: Ngari, Tibet | collected 2018-07-17
GGTAATCTCCCCATTTTTAGCAGTCGTCATTAGTAGAGACTATGCGGCCATGGCAAGCCGCTGCTTCGGGGTGAATCCGCCCAGCGCCATGTGTGGGCGTTCGTGATTGTAATTCCAACACCACTGGGTTGCGAAGTCCTGTACCTCGGCGATCGTGTCGAAGAGGTATTGCGCCAGCCACTCGTAGCGCACGGTCCGGTTGAATCGTTCCACATACGCGTTCTGCTGTGGATTGCCGGGCTGAATGTATTCAATCCGGATGCCACGTTGGTTTGCCCAGTTTTGCAATGCCGCACTGATGTACTCGGGGCCGTTATCGCACCGAATGACACCAGGACATCCGCGCCAGGAAATGATCTGATCTAGACTGCGAATGACTCGCTCCGAGGGCAGCGAGAAATCGACCTCGATGCCCAGCGCCTCGCGATTGAAATCATCAATGACGTTGAACAGCCTGATGCTCCTGCCATTGCTCAACTGGTCATGCATGAAATCCATCGACCAGACCTGATTGATCGCCTCGGGCACCGTCAGCGTTGCTGGTTTCTCGCGCACCATGCGTTTCTTTGGCTTGATCCGCAAATTCAATTCCAGATCCCGGTAAATCCGGTAGACCCGCTTGTGGTTCCATCTCTTGTGCTTCACGTTGCGCAGGTACAGGTAGCACAGACCAAAGCCCCAGTTCCGGTTGTTGTCAGTCAGTCGCTCCAACCAGTGGGCGATTTCATCATTCTCGACCCGACCCTTGGCTTGGTAGCGATAACAGGTCTCGCTGATGCTGAATGCAACACACGCCAGGCTAATGCCTACGCCATGTTTTGCAACCGCTGCCTTGGCCATCTCCCGTCGCTGAGATGGCCGGGCTATTTTTTTGCGAGGGCCTCTTCCACAATCATGGCGCGCATCTGTGCATCTACATACATTTTCTTCAGGCGTCGGTTCTCGTCTTCGAGTTCCTTCATCTTCGCCATCAGCGAGACATCCATCCCGCCGAACTTGGCACGCCATTTATAAAACGTGGCGTTGCTGATGCAGTGCTCGCGGCACAGATCCAGAACCGGCGTACCGCCCTCGGCTTGCTTCAATACCGCCATGATCTGGCTGTCGGTGAATCGTGACTTCTTCATTGCAGAACCTCCTCATTTCATTTCGAGAAAATTCTACCTTTGAAGACCGCTTTTTTGTGGGGGGATTACCTATAGACTTTAACCATTGATAAAGAGTCGCTGGTGTAGTGGGTTCTGACAACCAGTCTATAAAGCCCTCAAAAAACTCGTCTGACTCTTCCTTAGAAATTCTGTGAGTGCTTCGCTCAGCACAATATAAACGCCTATCACCAGCTTCTATTTTTAGGGGTGCTGGCTTGTTAGAACAGACGAAAATTCTCGTATAGACTGCTCTGTTGACTGGCTTCTGCTGTCCTTTGATAGCGACACTTTGACTACTGCAAGTAATAGCTGGTTTGAGCTTTGCATACGCTCCTCTGCTGTTGTTGTCTGCATCGTCAAAGCACAGAACTAAGTTATTAGGTAGCACCTCTGAAAACTCCTTAAACGCGCTTGTGTACTCGTCAGGGTCGTCGCAGTGGTTACCGCCTAGGGCAAGCTTTAGAATCGTGTAGAGGGTGCTTTTTCCTGTGCCGGGATCACCTGTTACTACCACGGCCCATTGAGGACGCCTTAATGGGTTCTGTATTACGTCAGCCATCAATTCAGTAATATGCTTTCTATCTTGAGCATTCATAAATACTCGTTTTGATAGGTACTCTTCCAAAATTTCAGGCATCGCAAAATCACCCTCAATCGCAGGATTAAAGGGGATGAATGTATTCGAGAGAGTTATGCCTGCTGAGGTATTAAAAAACTTCTCCTCCGTTGGCTTCATTCCTGAGCCAAAGATTTGAGGGAGCATGGTCATTAATCTCTCAGGGAGGTAGTCCATAAAATTGCGATAATCGTTAGGGGCTACTCGGATGCCCTCAGTAGAAGACCACTTTTCGAATCGGGCTTTGAAGTAGTCTGAGGATAGTTCCTGATCGCCTTTGGCCTTTAAGGCCGTTACGAATTTTCCAGAAAAGTCATGGCAATAGGTTTCGCTTTCTAACCATGTTGCATATAGCTTCGTAACTTCTTTTGCTGATAACTCTATCGGTTTGTTTGGTTTAGTTATTGCATGGACTGTTGCTATCATTTTTATTTTTCTCCGCTGAAATCCGGGTTATTAATGCCTGTTCAATTAAGAATGAAAGGCTCGTTCCTGTTGCTGTAGCTGCTTCGTCTAAGTCGAGCCAAAAGTCTTCGGGCAGATAGACATATTTACGGATTAAATTAATCCCATCTTTGCTCTTGATACGCTGGGGCTGAAATCTATTATCGATACTCATTTTGATTCCTTGTATTTTCCGATATCAGCCTGCTGGTGGAACAAACATAGGCAGAAAAAATATCTCTCATAGAACATTAATCCTGACAGTGCGCGGGGAATATAAAGATTCCGTAATCTCTTTTAAAGTTAAGACGCCTGTATTTAGGAGCAACAGCATTTCCACATAAAGTGCCGACTTCCAGTTTTTCTTGGGATTACGTAATTTAAAAAGCTCTTGCTCAAGCGACCGCTGTGAATACGTTAGGCCCCGCGGGGTGCTCAAATTGGCTTGATTGATATATGAGGTGATTTGCGAGTTCGTTTTGCCTAGTTTCAGTTGCTGAAGTATCAGCACGACCAGTTGTTGTTGTTTCGTCAATGTCATAGGGAGTCCTTCCGAGTTGATGGATATAGAATTTTTTATTTGGAATTGCGGAGGTCGTGCAGACGTGCGGCCAGACACAGGTCTAGATGGCCACAGCGGAGAATAGAGAAAAGATATTACTTCACTCAATGTATAAGATTATATCACAGAAATTGTAAAAGTCAACGTTTATTTACTAGTTTGAAAAAATTGTCAATATTAGTTTGATAATTATTTTAAATAAAATAGAGCCTTGTTCATTTTTAGCCTATTTACATAGATTTATTAACGGGTGTATTCATTTACACCTTGTTAATGGTGGGGCCTCCGGGAACGGGAAAGTCAATGTTGGCCGCACGTTTCACCGGCATTTTGCCGCCGATGACAGATGATGAAGCATTGGAATCTGCCGCAGTTCAATCTCTAAGCAGCGGCTTTACTACTGCTCGCTGGAAGGTGCGCCCTTATCGCGCCCCACATCACACTGCTTCGGGAGTTGCATTGGTAGGTGGAGGCGGAACGCCACGTCCGGGAGAAATTTCGCTGGCGCATCGCGGGGTTTTGTTTTTAGACGAGCTGCCTGAATTTAGCCGTGCCGTGCTGGAGGTTTTACGCGAACCACTCGAATCTGGACAAATTACTATTTCGCGCGCTGCACGACAAGCGGATTTCCCCGCAAGATTTCAATTGATAGCCGCCATGAATCCTTGTCCATGTGGTTATCTCGGCCATCCCTCGAATAAATGTCGTTGCACGCCCGATGTGATTGCACGGTATCAAGGAAAAATTTCCGGCCCCTTGCTTGATCGTATCGACATGCAGATTCAAGTCGGCGCCCTCGCGCATGAAGACTTGCTCAAACAATCGACAGGCGAATCTTCAATGGATGTTGCCGCACGCGTTGCGCAGGCATCCGAACGACAATTATCGCGACAAGGCAAACACAATAATTTACTGTCCAATACCGAAATGGATAGCCATTGCAAACCGGATGCGGCCGGTGAACAGTTGTTGCGCACGGCGATGACGCGGCTGAACTGGTCGGCACGCGCCTATCATCGCGTCTTGAAAGTCGCGCGCACGATTGCCGACCTCGACGACGCCGCCACCATCAGCCAAGCGCATGTGGCGGAAGCGATTCAGTATCGACGCGCATTGCGTGAACAATAGAGTTAAGGTGCCTCAACAATTTCAGGCTCGCCATTCGGATAAGAATGCAGGCAATACATTCTTCCATTCTTGCCCTTCATGTGCGCTTGCGGCCAAACACCCTTGATTTTATACAGGATAGTATTGGAAAACACTATGGGACCTTCACTCACTTTGGCTTTTTTCAGCTCACTTTTTTTCAAACAGGCTTGGGCAGTTTCTTTGTATAAAGTCTGCCATGCATCAGGGGATGACGCGAACGAAGATCCCGTCACACTTAATGCACACAAAGCAAATGCACTACCGGTGATGAGGCGTCGAATAGGTAAGTTCATGTCTGTCCTTTCGCGAGACTTAAAACAATTTTCAATCAATAATCCAACAAATCCTTGGCTACTTAAGCATCGTTATGTGCGGGGATAATGCTGGTGTCATACAATCCAGACAAAGGTTTTTTTTTCTTCGCCCATGCGACTGCTTCTTGCGCTTCCGCCAGTGTCATGAAGGATGCCTTTTCGCGATTGCGAATAAATGACACACCTTCAAAAACACCTTCCTTGCTACGCATTGCCTTTGCATACACCGGCAACTCTTTTTCGCCAGCTTTCATTTTGCACTGCTGGACGATATAAGCTTGATTTTGTTCGGTCATAAAAGTTCGATTTCAAAAATATTAGAGCATTGGATTATTTGCATTAATTGATGTGGGTCGAATCAAACGCAAGCATGTTCCATGTCACACCCATGCGCACATCGGTTTTCAACTCAACCAGCTGCCTGGAAACGGCGAGTTGCTCACTATCCTTGCGCAAGCGTTCGCCCAATCCGTCCTTGAGAATACCGGCGCCAGCCATAATGCGTTCAATCGTACCGTAACTCTGCAACAATTTAGCGGCAGTCTTCACGCCTACTTTGGAAACACCAGGAATACTGTCTGACACATCACCCATCAACGCTAAAAGATCTGTCAATTTTTCGGGCGGCACACCAAACTTGTCTTCCACCCATTTGCTGTCGTGCCATTCGCTTTTGAAATGATCCCAAACCGTCGCGCCGTGTGCAATCAGTACGTGCAAATCCTTGTCAGTTGATGCAATGACGGCATCCCCGCGCCCCTCTGCCAGCCAACGCATGACGCCAGTTGCTATGACATCATCGGCTTCCACTTCCGGCACCTCGACCACTTTCAGACCGAGTCCAGCAAGTTGCTCGTAAAAATCCGGTAGACGCTCCTTCAAAACCGCGGGCATCGGGTCACGGTTTTCACGATATCGCGCATACAAATCATGTCGCCACGTATGGCCGCCGAAATCGAAAGCCGGCAATACATGCGTAGGTTCATGCGTTGCCAGCAACTTGCGAAACGAACCCAGCGAATGTCGCAATGCAGCCTCTGCTTTCGCAGAAGTGTCCGGCTCTATATTGGCTTCATACACACGTCGCACAATATTCAAACCGTCAATTGCCAGCAGTTTTCCCATGAGTTATGGCCTTATGACACGTTTGCGGTAACTGTTTTCAGAATTCGAAAGATTTTACTCGCCTTGGCATCGCTGTAAAAATTCTATGCATGTGCGTCACCAAATAGCCGTCCAAAATAGCAGCCCGATACTGTACGCGGTGTACCATACCCGCCTTGCCTACGACTTCATCATCATGAATTTTTCACGCACACAATTTCGCAGTACGGCTCTCCTCGTCAGCTTTATTTTTTTGAGTGCCTGTTCGCCCAAATACGATTGGCGCGAAGTACGTATCGACGCGGCTCCTTATGTCATTGCCTTGCCGACCAAACCAACGACACACACTCGCACCATAGATCTGAAAGGCATCAAGGCATCAATGACGATGGTCGCATCGGAAGTCGATGGCGTTACCTTCGCCGTGGGTAGCGCAGAATTGCCGGACGCGATACAAGCACAGGTTTCTCTGGCCGCTATGAAGACCGCTATGATTAACAATATCGCCGGCACCGTGAAACACGAAAAAGTGCTGACCATGGCGCAATCGATAAACGCTCCCGGCACGGTGGTAGTGACAGAAATTGAAGCCAGCGGTCTAGCTGCGAATGGCCAGAAGCGCGTACTGTTTGCACGCTTTCTGGCTAAAGAAAAACGCGTATATCAACTGGTTGTTCTCGGCCCGGAGAAATCAATCAAGCGCGAGATGGTGGCGACATTTTTCTCTTCATTCAAATTGAACTAGCGCACAAGCATGCCTGTCTCTACAGGTATATCCTGTTCGAAAGGATGAATGATCAACGACGCTAGAACCCGTTAGGAAATCGTGCTATCGTTTTATTAAGCTCACATCAAGGAGGATGCTTATGTTAATTACGTTCAAATCCAAAGCTGCTGCCGAGGTCCTGATGTATGAAGAACATGCCAAACGTATTCTCGACCTTTTGCATAAAGACGCTAAACGCGGCGTCATTACTGCAACAGAAACAGACAATGCCATCAAATTGCTGGAAGGTGAAATAACAGAAAGCAAGGCACACTTCGCATCCGAAGCCGTACAGCGTGACATCGTCGCCCATCACGGCGAAGATGGCGACGACAACGAGCACGAACAGCCACAAGCGGTAAATTTTTCGACACGCGCCTACCCGTTGCTGGAAATGCTGCGAGCCGCACGGGAACAAAACAAAGATGTGATGTGGGGCGTTTAAGCGGCTTGCAATGCCGCTGAACCTCGCATGGGCAACTCTTTAAGTAATTAACGATTGATTACTTAAAACTGAATGACACACGCGGAGCAGTTTGCTATAACAAAACTGACTTCCGCTGACTCAACATACAAAGTCAACATACCAAGCTAGCTCAAGCTTGGTTCTAGTTGTTTAACTTCGCTTTACTTCATAGTTGGCATTTCCGCCGGCACACAAAGCCATAAACTTCCGCAATTTATCCCGCTATAACGCGCGCTGACTGGCCTCTCCCGTTACAATCACGACATTGAAAATCAAGAGCATTGCATGGTCATTCATGCAAGTTGACTCCGGCAGGATACGACCTTGAACGAGCACAGCATCGCACTTGGTCTTACCTGCCATAACGAAAATTTAATGTGGCAACCATTCATTTAAAACCTGATTCACTTTCCTTTACTTTGCACGGTGCCGCTCAGGCTGTCGCCGACGTAGGCCGCGGCATTGCATTACCGCAATCGCTGGCACGGATCTTTTCCCAAACCAGCGCAACGCCGCAGGCACGCGGCGCGATTCAGGATATTTCTTATCACTGCATGCGCCATATCGGTCGCGCAGAGTCTTTGCTCAATGCAATGACGACCAAGCAAACCGAACCGGCAATTTTGCATGGCTTGCTATGTTGTGCGCTGGCGCTGATTTCTGATCCACAAGCAGCCACATCGGGCGCACGTTACAGCGATTTCACAGTGGTCGATCAAGCGGTGACAGCCGCTGCTGCAGATCCGGATATGGCGCATGCAAAAGGCATGGTCAACGCCATCCTGCGTCGCTTCTTGCGGGAGCGCGATGCCTTGATGAAAAGCGCGGCCGGTACACAAATGGCCGTCTGGAATTATCCGGATTGGTGGATAGACAGAATGCGCTCGGCCTATCCACAAGACTGGCAAGCGATACTAGAGTCTGGCAACGCCGCGCCGCCGCTTACCTTGCGTGTCAACCAGCGTAAAACCAGCGTAGCCGGTTACCTTGCAATGCTTTCTCAACAAGACATCGCAGCCACGCAGATCGGTCCATTTGCCGTACGACTCGCGCAAGCCACACCGGTCAGTCAAATCCCCGGCTTTGTTGATGGTCTGGTCTCCGTACAGGATGCTGGCGCCCAACTGGCCGCACCTTTACTTGATATGAAAGATGGCATGCGCGTGCTGGACGCGTGTGCAGCACCGGGCGGAAAAAGCGGACACATTCTGGAAGCAGCCAAGGTCGAACTGATCGCGCTGGATAGCGACGAACGCCGCATGTCGCGCATCACCGAAAATTTAGAGCGCCTGCAATTACAAGCATCATTGTTGGTCGGCGATGCGAGCGAAAACAGCTGGTGGGATGGCAAACCCTTCGATCGCATTTTGGCAGACGTTCCATGTACCGCATCCGGGATCGTGCGCCGCCATCCCGACATACGCTGGCTACGGCGCAAAAGTGATACTGCACAGCTTGCAACAATTTCCGGCGAAATTCTTGACAACCTTTGGCAGATGCTGCGAGCGGATGGTAAATTGCTATTTGTGACATGTTCATTGTGGCCGCAGGAATCAGAAGCGCAGGCAGCAGCGTTTGCTGTACGTAATAATGCGACTAGATTGCCAGCACCAGGGCAATTGCTACCGACCGCAAGTTTGGAAAACGACCATGACGGCCTGTTTTACGCATTGTTTCAAAAAACCGGGGTTTGACCTTTTTATTCAACCGAATCAATCTGCCTGGCGATTGCACTGTCCTCACGCGTGAAAAAAAACTTTTCCATTTCCCTCTATTGGCTATGCGCCACCTTGCTGTTGGCGTTCTCGCTTCAGCTCGTGACTGCGCATGCAGCAGATGGCATCGAAATTGAACAGGCGCATCTGGAAGATAGCAGTGAAGGTTATCGATTGTCGTCGACTTTTGTCTTCGATTTAAATCGTGGCCTGGAAGATGCGCTGAATCGCGGCATTCCCTTGTACTTCACCACTGAGATTGAAATCACCAAACCGCGCTGGTACTGGTTGGATGCGAAACAAATTGCCGACTCGCAAACCATACGAATTTCTTACAACGTGCTCACGCGCCAATATCACGCAGCCATTACCGGACGCCTGCAGCAAAGCTTCTCCACACTGGATGATGCGCTTTCTTTGGTGCGTCGCCCTAATCGCTGGGTGGTCGCCACCCGCAATGCATTGAAGGTGGGGCAGACCTACTCTGTCTCAGTCCGTATGCAGCTCGACGTTGCTCAGCTTCCAAAACCGTTTCAGGTCCATGCGCTCAATAGCAGCGACTGGCAACTGACTTCGAACTGGAAGCACTTCAACTATACGGCGGAACGGCAGTGACGAGATTACTTCGGTATTTGCTGGTAGTTGGCGGCGCCGTTATCAGTATCTTGCTGTTCATGCTGGCCTCCGCGTCTGAAAATTCCAACCTGTTTGAACGAAATTATACGTGGCTGCTAATTCTCAATGCGGTCGTGGCAGCCGCATTGCTGACGCTAGTCGTACTCTTGTTGATACGTTTGTACAAACGCTATCGACGCGGCAAGTTCGGCTCCAAATTGATGGCGAGGCTGGTGTTACTGTTTGCCATGATAGGCATACTGCCTGGTGCCGTGATTTATACGGTATCTGTACAATTTGTTTCTCGCTCGATTGAATCCTGGTTCGATGTGCGGGTTGAATCCGCGCTGGAGTCCGGCCTCAATCTCGGCCGTGCTGCGCTCGATTCATCGCTCGATGACTTGCGCATCAAGGCACGTAATATGGCTCTGGAATTATCCGACTCATCGGATGCAACCCAGATCACACAACTCTCGCGAATCCGCGATCAAAACTCATCTCAAGAAGCTGTTATCGTGACCAGCAACGGTCAGTTGGTGGCAAGTTCCGGTTCGCAACTCAGCGCATTCTTGCCCGATCTGCCGACTGCCGCCATGCTGCGCCAGGCAAAATTGACGCGTGGTTATGCAGTCATCGAAGGCAATACCGATTTTCAGGACAATAGTCCGTCTGTCAGCGATGCAAAAACCAATACGATCACGACGCCCGCTGCCTATCCGGCAAACAGTCTGCGCTTGCGCGTCGTCATCGCCATTCCAAGTGCGAGCAAGGCTATGTCTCTGCAAGGCGAGTCGCGCTATCTGCAGTTGTTGCAACCTGTGCCTGAGCAGTTGGCGACAAATGCCGAAGCGTTGCGCGTGGCTTACAGCGAATATCAGGAGCGCTATCTCGCTCGCACCGGCTTGCGCAAAATTTACATCGTGACCTTGACGCTGACATTACTACTGGCAATTTTCGGTGCGATTGCCGGCGCCTTCCTGATCGCCAGCGATCTTGCCAAGCCACTGCTGTTGCTGGCGGAAGGCACCAAGGCGGTGGCGGAAGGCAATCTGTCGCCCCGACCGATTATCGCGACTTCAGATGAGCTTGGTACGTTGACGCAATCATTTAATATGATGACGCGACAGCTATTCGATGCGCGTGCATCCGTCGAGAAAAATCGTACCGAATTGGAAAATGCCAAAGGCTATCTGGAATCGGTACTCGCCAATATGTCCGCTGGCGTGATGGTATTGGATAGAAATTTCAAACTTGTCACCTGCAACGAATCAGTAGAACGTATTCTGCAGCACGACTTTGCTCAGCATATTGGCAAGCAACTTAACGAAATCGACGGTCTAAGCTCATTCGCACAAGTCATTACGCAGTCGTTTTCGGAACAAAGTGCGCAATCAGCAGCGGGCGGTGCAGGAACAGGGAATCTGCATTGGCAGCATCAGATCGATGTACCTCGTCGCATGGGTGGACCGGAAGAAGAAAACGATATTTCGCTGCTGGCGCGTGGTTCACGTTTGCCTGCTGCACGCGATAGTGGCTACGTGGTGGTATTCGACGATATTTCCGATGTTATTTCAGCTCAGCGTTCGATCGCATGGGGCGAAGTCGCTCGTCGTTTGGCGCATGAAATCAAAAATCCCTTGACGCCAATTCAACTGTCCGCCGAACGCTTGCACATGAAGCTGGAAGGCAAATTGAATGAGCAGGATGCGCGGTTGCTGGAACGCAGCACCGCCACCATCGTCAATCAGGTCACGGCGATGAAGCGCATGGTCGATGATTTCCGCGACTATGCAAAAACACCGCCTGCTGTTTTATCTGTACTGGACTTAAATGCGTTAATAGAAGAAATCCTGCATCTCTATCTTGCAGGCGACGAGCGCGATATCATTCACGCTAATCTAGCCGATGGCTTGCCGCACATCATGGGTGACACGACACAATTACGACAGGTCATACACAATTTGCTGCAGAATGCGCAAGACTCCGTAACCGATCGCACAAACATGGAATCAGCCGCCCGTATTGATATTATTACGGAAGAAATTCATTATCGAAGTTCGGACGGCGCCGTTAGTAACGCGGTGCAACTATCGATCATCGATAATGGCCCGGGTTTTTCTCCCAAAATTCTGGCACATGCGTTTGAACCCTACATTACTTCTAAACCGCGCGGCACAGGCCTGGGCCTTGCGATGGTGAAGAAGATTATCGAAGAACACGGTGGGCGTATCGACATCAAAAATCGAACCACCACGAATGGGGCAAAAGTGGCAATTTTGCTGTTAAAGTTATCCAATTGAAAAAGTCCGATTTACAGGACTTGAATAGAGAATGACACTACGTTGAGGGAGGTAAACAGATGGCAAATATTCTAGTTGTTGACGACGAAATGGGAATACGCGAATTGCTCTCCGAAATTCTGGGGGACGAAGGACATGTCGTGGCAACTGCCGAGAACGCACAGCAAGCGCGTGAATTACGCGCTGCTGCAAAACCTGATCTGGTTTTACTGGACATCTGGATGCCGGATACGGACGGCGTCACCTTGCTCAAAGAATGGCAACGGGATGGCTTGCTGACGATGCCTGTGATTATGATGTCGGGACACGCCACCATCGATACCGCTGTCGAAGCGACTCGCATAGGCGCACTTAATTTTCTCGAAAAACCAATCTCGCTGCAAAAACTTTTAAAAGCCGTGCAGCAGGGTATTTCACGCGGACAGGAAGTAACACGCGTCGCCGCCATTCCGGTACGCGCGCCTATTGCTTCTGTGGAAACGCATCATCTGTCGGCGGATAAAAATTTGCCTCTAGTCTCCGGTCTCAGCTATCAGGCAAGCATTCCGGCCTCACTAATGTCAGCCGATACGCAATTTTTCACTGCCTCATTTGAATTGCCACTGCGCGAAGCACGCGACGCCTTTGAGCGCGCCTACTTTGAACATCATCTCGGTCAGGAAGGCGGCAGCATGACACGCGTCGCGGAAAAAACCGGATTGGAACGCACACACTTGTATCGCAAACTTAAACAGCTAGGCGTGGAACCGGGCAAGATTGCAAAAAGAGGAATATGACACTGACTTCGCTGGTGATGGGCGGGCGGGCTAAAGACCGTGAAGCCATCATTTTCGTCAACATCCATAACAACCTGCAGACCGCGATCATCCTCGAAGGGCTGCCCGACGGCAGCAGTGAACTTGATACTATGGCGTCCAATCCTAATCTGACCATTGCCCGCATTGCTCCCGGCTGCATGTGCTGCACCGGCAACATGATCATGCGCGTCCATTTGAATCGCATGTTACGCGCCAAGCCCGCACGCCTTTACATCAGCGTCGCCAACAGCGAACATATAGAACAGCTTCGCCTTTTTTTAACACAAAAACCGTATAACGATTTTATATCGCTCAACGACGACATCGTGTGCAGCAAATAATAAAACCGTAACGAAAACAACAATGTTATTTCGCTCACTTTGTTAATCATCGTTAGTTACGCTCAATATTCCTCGTTACGCGCCGTTACCAAGTTATGAACTGAAGAATGTGGTTCAGGGCTTGAAATTTTTACTATCTGCGCCATTTCTGTATCAACGCAATGATTTCATTGCATAGTCGTCAGGAGATTCATATGAACGTTATTTACAACAGCGATCAGTACAGCGTAGTGGAATTCGGCGCGGATGCCGATCAGGATGCATTGCGTTTTGGCGGCTATGAAATCATGGATAAACCATCCAAGCGCGAAGTATTTATCGCCGGCGCGCTGGCAGAATCATTTCGCCGCGAAGTGAGGGTTTTAATTGCCACCGAACCCAGCGTGGAAGAGATCGATGATTTTCTTGGCAACTATGATTCGTTCATGAGTCAGGCTGTCGTCTTTCATTAACAGTACTTTGAATTTGTGATGGCGGTCCGCTGCAACAGGGATCGTTTATTTTTTTTCTTATTTTTTTATTTGCTGACTTTCATTTATTATTGGGAATAGTCAAAACGTAAGTCTCCATTTATTTTTCCCGTCTTATCGCGATGCACGCGAACTCTTAGCAAATCAGCAGTAGCCAAAGCGACGGTTACAAAGACTTGAACGGACTGCTTGCAAAACATCTCGTGCATTCCTTTCAAAAACCCGTCACCGATTACCATCGCGCCGCTTTCGAAAGCGGCGTCGCCATCTGGCAAGCAGCAGGCGCCAAACCTTTGATTCTCGATGCGGCATGTGGCGTTGGTTTATCAAGCTTGCATTTGGCGACGCAATTACCCGATCATTTTGTTATAGGCGTTGATTAATCAGCCGATCGCATCGCACGTAATACGCAATGGCCGCACGAGATGCCGCAAAATTTCACGCGCGTGCGCGCAAATTTGGTGGATTACTGGCGACTGCTATTACAAAGCGGCATACCGCTGAAACGGCACTACATTCTTTATCCGAACCCTTGGCCGAAGATAGGTCATTTAGCGCGACACTGGCATGGACATGCCATCTTTCCAACGATTGTGGCACTGGGCGGCGCGCTGGAATGTCGTAGCAACTGGCGGATTTATGTCGAAGAATTTAGCGCGGCATTGATGCAGGTAGCGCAGCAAGAAGTGCAGTGTCTGCCGTATGTACCGGAACAAACGATGACACCATTCGAGCAAAAGTATCAAACTTCAGGACATGCTTTGTTGCGTTGCCAGATACAGCTTCCACGTGAAAAATCTGCGGAATAAATTTTCAATTTAATTGAACATCTGTTTTGCAAACAGCTGTCGAATAGAATTTCAGTCTTCATTTCGCAATATTTCCAGCAAACCTTGTCCGGCTACTTCTAGCGGACCGCCGTCATCCAAGCGGATCACTTGTTGCCCAGCACATGATGTCAGGCCGCCATTTCGTAAGGATGGGGCATGTGCAAACGCGCAGGATCGGCGCAATAGGCAATTTTTCCTGCCGCAATCGTTGCCACCAAGCGCGCGGTGCCAGGCCTGAGACTTCAACCATGATCATATCGGCACGACCACCATTACGAATGTGCCCGCGATCATCCAGCCCCAATGCACGGGCCGGATTTTGCGCCACCAGACTCCACGCCTGCGCCAACGTACACAAACCCAGATGCGCCAGTTTGAAAGGGGCGTGCAACATCGCCGGGTAGTAATAGTCGGACGCCAGCATGTCGCACATACCGTTCTTGACCGCATCTTCGGTTGTCAGTCCACCGCAATGACTGCCGCCCAGCAAAACATTCGGCGCGCCCAGGACAACTTGATTATCCAGGCCCATTGCGGTTAACAGCGCTTCTTGCGTGCGCGGGAATTCACTGATCGTCACGCCCAGCTCCTGATAACGCTCACGCTGCGAAAAAGTCTGGTCGCCATGCGAAGCCATAGGCAGACCACGTGTACGACACGCTTTGGCCAAGGTTGCGATTACATATGGCACCTGATCCGCACGCTCCTGCGCTTTTTTCAAGCGCCGCAAATAGGTATTCGTATCGCAACGGGCACGTTCGCTGTAGGCGGCCAGTTTTTCCGGCGACAATCTTTTTTCTGCAAGAGCGGGCAAGTGTTCATTGAACGCGAGGAAATCAATACGTCCTTGATGTATCCACTGCAAAGCATCTGCCAGACCATCAGTATGGTGATTATCAAATCGCAGATGGATGCGGTGATCGGCATGCGCGATCTTGCGCTGACGCGCGACCTGCTCCAGCAGTGCGATGGCGGACTCGCGCCCGCGCAAGCCACCTTCCCATGAATAAGTCAGCCCGTGACAAGCAGTAGTGATGCCGTTAGCGACTAATTGTCGGTCGGTATTCGCCAATGCGATCTCGTGCGAAAAGAATGTATCGGGACGCGGTTGCAGTTGCCGCTCGAATGCATCGCCGTGAATATCAACCATGCCCGGCAACACCAGCAAACCACCGGCATCGAACACCGTCGGTGGGCGAGCGGCATCGTTCAGCGTAGCTGCAATACTGTCGATGCCAGTGTGCGAAGTCGCAATCGCTTTGGTGCTCCAGTTAGTTTTGCCCCGGGCATTTTTTACGAGACTGGTACCGTCTTGAATTAGCAAATTACGCACGCTCATAAGTCACCTGTTAGATAAATTAATTGAACTCATGCTAGTTGCCGATTATGACCGGCCCTTGACATTTCGATTCTGACCTGTAATGCGAGCGATATTTTCCGGTTTTCTGTGCAAAACGCGACAAATCAGCAATTACAGCGATGAGGAAGCGCAGCGAACGAATGGCAAACAGCGAGACAAGTCGTGATACTGTGCTGAAAATCCTGTGCAACAAAAATTACTCGCTTTACCTAACAATTATTATGGAATGTCATGTGTCAGCTTTTAGGAATGAATTGCAATGTGCCCACCGATATCGTGTTCAGCTTCACCGGCTTTGCAACACGGGGCGGGCGCACCGATATACATAATGACGGTTGGGGCATCGCGTTCTTTGAAGGTGCCGGCGTGCGCCATTTCGTCGACCATCAGTCGGCTATCGAATCACCGGTTGCTGAGCTGATACGACGGTTTCCGATCAAATCGAAGAATGTCATTTCCCACATCCGCAAGGCAACACAAGGGCGCGTTGCACTGGAAAATTGTCATCCATTCGTGCGTGAGTTATGGGGCCGTTATTTTGTCTTCGCGCATAACGGCGATCTGAAGAATTTTAATCCCGACTTGAATGGCCCTTACAAGCCGGTCGGCACCACCGATAGCGAAGCCGCGTTCTGCTACATCCTGCAGGAACTTCGTCGACGCTTTAACGATTCCTTGCCGACACTGCCGCAATTGACAGATGCAATTGCGGCGCTCTGCAGGGAGATCTCGACCCATGGCACGTTCAACATGATGCTATCGGACGGCTCGGCATTGTTTGCGCATTGCTCGACCAATCTGCACTACATCGTGCGCCAATATCCGTTCGCTGAAGCGGCGCTGTGCGATGAGGATATGAAAGTTGATTTTTCTGAAGTAACGACACCGAACGACCGGGTGGCAGTCATCGTTACTGCACCGTTGACCACGAATGAAACGTGGACACAGTTTGCAACAGGTGAAATGAAGGTGTTCATAGACGGTCTGCCACTCGATTAACGGGCTGCATCGAACGACAAACCCGGAGTGGTTACAGCAAAGGGCCTAGAAAACCGGCAAAATATTCATGCACTTTTTCGCTCAACGGACGTTGTTTCCATTGCGCGTAAGAGATGCGGCGCGCATGTTTTAGATCGTCGTTGAACACGGCAATCTGCGCCTCCGCAAATGCCGCATTGTATATATTCAGGTTTGCCTCATCGTTCATGCGGAATGAACGGTCGTCGAAGTTGGTCGAACCCACCGATACCATCAAGCCATCGACGATCATCACCTTGCAGTGGTACATGGTGGGCTCGTACTCATAAATCTCCACCCCCGCCTTTAATAGATCGCCCCATAAGCCGCGCGACGAGCGACGTACCAGATCAACATCCATATGTTCGCCAGGTACAATAATTTGCACCTTGACGCCGCGTTTAGCAGCATCAATCAAAATCTGCCGCGTCATTTCATCCGGCACAAAATAAGAGATCGACAGATGTATCGTTTTTTGAGCTGCTGTCATTGCCATCATGTACATCAGCCGCATGCTTTCGCTGCCGCCCTGCGGTGAACTGCTGAAAACCTGCGCATGATCCTTGCCGACAGGCTTGATCTCGGGAAAATAGTCAGGTCCGTCCAGTACCTTGCCGGTGGTCTTGATCCAGTTATCGATTAACACAGCCTGCATTTGTGCCACGACCGGACCTTCGACGCGATAATGAGAATCGCGCCAGTGTTCGGGATCTTGCGCATTGCCGGTCCATTGTCCGGCAATGCCGACGCCGCCGGTAAAGCCGATGCGACCGTCAACCACCAGCAGTTTGCGGTGTGTACGATTGTTGATGCGCGCGACGTTGTACCATTTCAGCGGGTGATAATGACGCACTTCAACACCAGCCTGCTTCATGGAGTCGAGATACGCATCGTCCATCCTGCTGCTGCCAACCCAGTCGATCAAAAGATGTACCTTGACGCCCGCGCGCGCGCGCTCGGCGAAGGCTTCAGCGAATTCTTTACCGATCTCCTCAGACCAGTAGATATAGGTTTCAAAAGTGATGGTTTTTTCAGCTCCGCGAATCGCCTTCAGCATGGCCGGAAAAATCTCCTGCCCATTCAACAATGCCTCGGTACGATTGCCGCCGACAATAGCCGGCCCCATCAACACGCCCATCGAACGCTCGAACTGCGGATCGGACACTGAATAAAGGCGGGGGATTTCCTGCTGAACTTTTTTAGTGCCCAAGCCGAGGTTCAGCGCCACGAATACAATCAACAAAGTGAACGCAACACTTAAGAAAATAATCAGTGTCTTGTTTTGAGTCGACCGTTCTTTCCAGATTTTTCGTGAGCGCATAGTTGAAACTAAAATAGTTATCAGGAAAGATTTGGCGACAGCCAGCGCTCCACATCCTCTTTCGACGCCGCACGCCTTAGCGCCATATCACTTACTTGATCGTCACCGATCTTGCCTACGACAAAGTACTTTGCTTCAGGATGCGCAAAATAGAAGCCAGATACGGCTGCCCCTGGGAACATCGCGAACGATTCGGTCAACTGCATACCGATCTCTTCCGCCTGCAGCACCTTGAACATATCGGCTTTGACTGTATGCTCAGGACAGGCGGGGTAGCCGGGCGCTGGCCGAATACCGCTGTAAGCTTCCTTGATCAATGCTGCATTGCTCAAGGTCTCGTCACTCGCGTAACCCCACAAATCCTTACGCACACGCTCGTGCAGATGTTCGGCAAACGCTTCCGCCAAACGATCGGCCAGCGACTTCAACATGATCGACGAATAATCGTCATGCTCATCCTCAAATCGTTTTTCGTACTTCTCGATGCCCAGCCCGCCGGTTACCGCAAACAAACCAATATAGTCAGCGACGCCGGATGACTTCGGCGCAATGAAATCGGAGAGGCACTGATTAGGACGTTGTACACCATCGATCATCGGCTTGACCGTCTGTTGCCGCACACCGTAGTACGTAAAGGCCACCTGCAGGCGCGTTTCATCGGTATAGACCTCGATGTCATCGTCATTGACAGTATTGGCTGGCAAAAGTGCAATTACACCGTTTGCCGTCAACCAACGACCGTCAATAATTTTTTTCAACAAGGCTTGGCCTTCGGCAAATACTTTTGTCGCTGCGTCACCAACGACTTCGTCTTTCAAAATCGCGGGGTAGGGGCCTGCCAAATCCCAGGTCTGGAAGAACGGGCCCCAATCGATATAGCGCGCGATCGTCGCCAGATCGACATTCTTGAAAACGCGACGTCCGATAAATTTGGGTTTGACCGGCGCATTCTTGTCGGTGAAATCCAACTTCATCTTGTTTTTCCGTGCATCTGCCAAGGTCAGCATAGGCACGGCTTTCCGGTTCGCATGTTGCTCGCGTATGCGCTCATAATCGGTCGCGATATTGGCGATGTATTCATCGCGACTTTCCGGCGTCAGCAGAGATTGCGCGACAGATACCGAACGCGAGGCGTCCGGCACGTAGACGACCGGGCCATCGTAGTTATGCGCAATCTTGACTGCGGTATGGGCGCGACTGGTGGTAGCACCACCGATCAATAACGGCGTTTTCAAACCGCGAAAGTATTCGTCGCGCTGCATCTCTTTGGCGACGTATGCCATTTCTTCCAGCGACGGTGTGATCAAGCCTGAAAGACCGATGATGTCTGCATTCTCGGCCTTGGCCCGCGCCAAAATTTCCGCACACGGCACCATCACACCCATGTTCACGACTTCGAAGTTATTACATTGCAGGACCACCGAAACAATATTCTTGCCGATGTCATGCACGTCGCCTTTGACTGTCGCGATGACGATCTTGCCTTTCGGCTTGCTGACGATGCCGGTCTGTTCCTGCAGAAGGCGTTTCTCTTCTTCGATGAACGGGATCAGATGCGCAACGGCCTGCTTCATCACGCGTGCAGATTTGACGACTTGCGGCAAAAACATTTTTCCTTGACCAAACAGATCGCCGACGATGTTCATGCCATCCATTAGCGGACCTTCGATCACATGAATCGGACGCCCGCCATTACCCAGCAATTCCTGCCGTGCTTCTTCAGTGTCTTCCACGATCCATTGCGTAATGCCTTGCACCAGCGCGTGTGCGAGACGTTGCTGCACGGTGCCACTGCGCCATTCCAGCGTCGCTTCTTCTTTTTTGTCGCCCGCCTTCAAGGTCGATGCGATTTCGATCATGCGCTCGGTCGCATCTTCGCGACGATTCAGTACGACGTCTTCAACACGCTCTTTCAATTCAGCCGTCAAATTGTCGTACACACCGACCATGCCGGCGTTGACGATACCCATCGTCATGCCGGCCTTGATCGCGTGATACAGAAAGACGGTGTGGATCGCCTCACGCGCCGGATCGTTGCCGCGGAAACTGAAGCTGACATTCGAGACGCCGCCGCTGATTTTCGCGTGCGGCAGATTCTCTTTGATCCAGCGCACTGAATTAATGAAATCAACCGCGTAGTTATTGTGTTCTTCAATACCCGTCGCGATCGCGAAGATATTCGGATCGAAGATGATGTCTTCTGGTGGGAAATCAACTTCCTTGATCAGCAGATTGTAGGCACGCTCGCAAATTTCGATCTTGCGCTCGAAGGTGTCAGCCTGACCTTTTTCATCGAAGGCCATCACAATTACTGCAGCGCCGTAACGGCGACACAGCTTGGCTTCATACAGAAATTTTTCTTCGCCTTCTTTCATCGAAATAGAATTGACGATCGATTTGCCTTGCACGCATTTCAAACCGGCTTCGATGACTGACCATTTCGACGAATCGATCATGATAGGCACGCGCGCGATATCAGGCTCGGATGCGATCAGATTCAGGAAGCGAGACATCGCAGCTTGCGAATCGAGCATCGCTTCATCCATATTGATGTCGATGACTTGCGCGCCGTTTTCAACCTGCTGACGCGCAACGGCCAGCGCTTCATCGTATTGCTCGTTAATGATCAGGCGCGCGAATGCTTTCGAGCCTGTGACGTTGGTTCGTTCACCAACGTTGACGAACAGGGATTGATCATCAATGACGAAGGGTTCCAGACCCGATAATTTCAATGTAGGCGCAACCGATGGCACCACGCGCGGAGCGATGGTTTTGATCGTTTCGGCAATCGCACGTATGTGATCTGGCGTAGTGCCGCAACAGCCACCGGCGATATTGACGAAGCCGCTCTCTGCGAAATCTTGCAGCAACGATGAAGTCACATCCGGCGTCTCATCGAAGCCGGTGTCGCTCATAGGATTCGGCAAACCCGCATTTGGATAAATGCAAACGTAGGTGTCAGCGATCTTCGACAATTCTTCTGCATATGGACGCATCAGCGCCGCGCCGAGTGCGCAATTCAAACCAACGGTCAGTGGCTTTGCATGGCGAATCGAATGCCAGAATGCAGGTACAGTTTGGCCAGACAAAATACGACCCGACGCATCGGTCACCGTGCCGGAGATCATGATCGGCAAACGCTTGCCCGATTCTTCAAAAAACTGATCAATCGCGAACAAGGCAGCCTTGCAATTCAAGGTATCGAAAATGGTTTCGACCAAAAGCACATCGGCGCCGCCTTCAACTAGCGCGCGCGTCTGATCCAGATACGCGACCACCAGTTGATCGAAAGTGACGTTGCGCGCAGCAGGATCGTTGACGTCAGGTGAGATAGACGCAGTCTTCGGCGTAGGCCCCAATGCGCCGGCGACAAAACGTGGCTTGTCCGGTGTCGAATATTTGTCGCATGCCGCACGCGCCAAACGCGCCGACGCAACGTTCATTTCATAAGCCAGATGGCCCATGTGGTAATCGTCCTGTGCGACCGTGGTGGCACCGAAGGTATTGCTCTCGATCAGATCGGCACCAGCCGCCAAATATTCTTCATGGATCGCGCTGATGACATCCGGGCGCGTCAAGGACAGCAACTCGTTATTGCCTTTGACGAACAACGCTCTACCCGCCGGGACCTTAATACCAGCCGCCGCCAGATCGGCGAAACGCGCACCGCGATAATCTTCTTCCGTCAGCTTGTATTGCTGAATCATGGTCCCCATCGCGCCATCCAGAATCAGGATGCGGCGCGCCATCAAGCCGCGCAAAAGGACTTCAGTGTCGGAAATAGCGTCGCGTTTCATCGTAAATTCTTTATTGGTGATTATTGTTGCCATGAAAAATGCAAAAACCCGGTCTGTAAAATGGGACCGGGTTACCAAGCTCCGCTTTAGCAGTATTTTTAGAACAAATTCTCGTTGAATTTATTCTGGCGCCCGCAAGCTGAGTTTGACTTGTCAATCAAATCGGCGCATTGAAAATTATACGTGAAATCAAGGGTTTGCGAAATGCAGCCCACATTCTGAAAACCAGAGAAAATCAGTTGAAACGCTGATTGTCCAAAGGGAAGCCTTTGATGAATTCTGCCGCTGGCAAACGTTTGCCACCGGGCTTTTGCAATTCCGTCACGCGCAAGGCACCATCGCCGCAGGCAATCACGACGCCATCATGCGCATGCGCAGAAATGACCTGGCCTGCTTGCCAGTGATTTGAGGATTCCACAGCCTCCGCCTGCCAGAACTTGACCGGCGTGCCATTGCAGATTGCCATTGCGCCGGGAAATGGATTGAAGGCGCGTATCTTGCGCGCCAATTCTGATGCAGGCTGGGCGAGGTCGAGTGTGGCCTCTTCTTTGGCAATTTTTGCCGCGTAGTTAGCACCCGCTTCGGGTTGACGCGTTGCAGTCAAACCGCCTTGCTCCAGCTTGTGCAAGGCATCGACGATCATTTCGCCACCCAGCTTGGCCAACTTGTCGTGCAAGGTCGCGGTTGTATCGTCGACTGCAATCGGCAAGCGCTCCATCAACAACATCGGACCGGTATCCAAACCCAATTCCATCTGCATGATGGTGACGCCGGTTTCTGCATCGCCGACTTCAATCGCTCTATGAATTGGTGCAGCACCGCGCCAGCGCGGCAATAAAGAAGCGTGAATATTCAGACACCCCAGAGGTGGGATGTCCAGCGCCGATTGCGGCAGGATCAAACCATAGGCCGCGACCACCATCACCTCGTGTGGTGTAGCGCGTAACAACGTATGCGCTTCTTGCGCGACATTAGGATATTCGCCGTCCAAGCGCAAAGAAATCGGCTGCGCCACCGGGATGTTGTGCGTCACTGCGAACTGTTTGACAGCGGACGCATGCAATTGCATGCCGCGACCTGCAGGCCTATCGGGCTGGGTCAACACGAGCGTGATCTCGTGACCGGCCGCATGCAAGGCGGCCAATGCAACTGCCGCAAATTCCGGCGTACCTGCGAATATGATTTTCATGGAACGAATTGTAGTACTACCAGCCGAGGATGCGAACCCTAGATCACAATTGCACTTGCCAACATCGCAAGCTGCAAGCAGCCGAAGGATTTCCACATTTTAGGTAATCTTGCGGATTATCGTTGCGCGACCTTGCTGAGGCGATTCAATTCGCGCTCTTCTTTCACCAGCTTGGCCTTGATGCGATTGCGCTTGAGCGGCGACAAATATTCGACGAATACTTTGCCCTTCAGGTGATCCATTTCATGCTGAATACACACTGCCAGCAGACCATCTGCATCCAGTTCAAACTGCTTGCCGTCTGCATCGTAGGCACGCACCTTGACCTTAGCGTGCCGCTCGACACCGTCATACACACCGGGAACGGACAGGCAACCCTCTTCGTAAATGTGCATTTCCGGGCTGACCCAGATCAGTTCTGGATTAATGTACGCGCGCAATTCGGAATGTGTTTCCGAGGTATCGATCACGATCACTTGTTCATGGACGTCGACCTGCGACGCGGCCAAACCAACGCCAGGCGCGTCATACATGGTTTCAGCCATATCCCCGACCAGCATCTTGATGCGCGCATCGAATACGGTGACCGGCTTGGCAATTTTATGCAGCCGTGAATCTGGGTAACGCAGAATATTTAATATAGACATACAGCTTTTGCGCAACAAGGCGACAGGTTAATAGCGTGGTTCTCTTGCTACTTCAAGGATTTATGTGCAGAATTTGATTCAATTTAGCAAGTATTTTGACGAATGTGTTATTTCACTCATCACATGCTGCAGCACAGTAAGGGCGTCACAATTGGTCAAGCTCACCGGACAAACCATGAAAAATTTTAGCACAGCTGCACTCTTCCTCGCTTTAACCGCTGTCGTTTTGCCCGCGAGTACCTATGCCCAAACTTCGGCAAAAGCCGTTGCCGGCAAAAAAAGTTGCGCGTTTTTGCCTAACGCTCCTGATCAGCACGTGGTTGTCCGTGGCGACACATTGTGGGATATCTCAGGGAAATTTCTGCAACGCCCGTGGTGCTGGCCGCAAGTGTGGGACTTGAATCGTGAACAGATCCGCAATCCGCACTGGATTTATCCCGGACAGGTTATCTATTTTGATCGCGCGGCCGGCAAATTGCGCCTAGGCCGAGGCACTGGCAACAATAGAGATGGCTACACCGTGCGCCTGTCGCCACAAGTACGCTCAACAGAAGCCGTTTCGGATGCGATTGCAACAGTTAATTTGTCGGCCATCATGCCTTTCCTCACGAAGCCGCTGATTGTCGAAGAAAATGAATTAAATAGCGCGCCGCGCATCGTCGCTGTGCAAGAAGGCCATGTCTATCTTGGCAACGGCGACAAGGCTTATGTGCGCGGCGAATTGAATGGTCGCACCGAATTTGAAGCTTTCCGTCCGGGCATACCTTTAAAAGACCCTGCCACGAAAGAGATCATCGGCTATGAATCAGTCTATTTGGGCACCTTGAAATTACAGCGCTTGAGCAGAGCTGAAAACGAACCGCACACTTTTACCGTGATCGACGTCAAAGAAGAAATGGGCGTGCATGATCGGCTGATTGCTGTTGAACCCAAGCCATTCATGAATCACGTGCCGCACGCACCTGCGCAACAAGTTGATGCGCAGGTCGTGGCGGTGTATGGTGGCGTCTCGCAAGCCGGCCAGAATCAAATCGTATCCATTAATCGCGGCAGTAAAGATGGCCTCGATATAGGCGCAGTGCTTGAGCTGCAACGTTTGGGCCTAGTGATGCCGGATCGCACCGAAGGCAAGGGCCGCAACCTGATCAAATTGCCTGATGAAACTTACGGCACGCTGCTGATCTTCCGGGTCTTCAACAATATTTCTTACGGACTAGTAATGCAGGTTACCGATGCCGTACAAATCGCAGACATCGCCAGATCGCCTGAATAAGTCAGCCCTCACCTTCCGGCCCTGACGCACCACATCATGCGCTTGCAACTAAGCAAATTGGTGCTGAACGCGCAGGGCCGGTTTTCATTTCCGCTCAAAATTAGTCACACTGTGATCGCATAATGCCGGCGCCGGACGATCTCGCAAGCTGGTTGCGGCTGGAACAAACAGTGGGCGTTGGCCCGGATACCGCACGCAAACTGCTCATCGCATTTGGCCTGCCTGAAAACATATTTAACGCCGGATTGTCTGCGCTGCAAAAGGTCGTTTCTGACCGAATCGCCCACGCGCTCCTTGCGCCTGTATCTGAAACCGTCCGCGCACTGATAGAACAAACGCAAACATGGGCGGCGCAGCCGGACAACCATGTTTTGACGCTGGCAGATTCCGACTACCCACCGGCTATGCTGGAAATTCCCGACCCACCGATTGTTCTGTATGCAAAAGGCCGCATAGCTTTGCTATCGCGACCATCGCTCGCGGTCGTCGGCAGCCGCAATGCCACCACACAAGGCATCGTCAACGCAGAAAAATTTTCGGAAACGTTAAGTCTGGCTGGTTTAAGTATTGTGTCCGGAATGGCCCTAGGCATAGACACGGCAGCACATCGCGGCGGCTTGCTAGCGATTAAAGAAATGCCGACTGCCGGCTCTACCATCGCCGTGATCGGCACCGGCGCTGATCTGGTTTACCCGGCGCGCAAT
>Ga0326733_1000136_pt1 | contig 24836 bp, 18 predicted proteins | sample 14_GP2_308_FD_207946 | JGI IMG/M metagenome (GOLD analysis project Ga0326733, IMG submission 207946) | Glacier ice microbial communities from Ngari, Tibet, China - 14_GP2_30.8 | ecosystem: Environmental > Aquatic > Freshwater > Ice > Glacier | place: China: Ngari, Tibet | collected 2018-07-17
GGATAGCTCGTTAGAGTTAGCCCTTATACTTTTGTATAAAGTAATATAAGCAAAGCATTTTTTATGCTGATAAATGATTTGTTAAGAAAGAATCACATTGGTTAGTAAGCGCACATACGTTTAGCGCAAGAACTTGACACTTCAAAATTAATATGATGTAGAATGTTCGGAAAATCATATAACATAATGAATATAATGGATATTGTGAATATAAAAGCAAATAGGCATTTAACAATTAAACCTGTTTTTATTAGCATCGCTTTTGGATTTGCTATTTTTGGTTCTGGCATATTAGCTAATGCCGAAACCATTATCCCGCTTAAACAGCTTGTTGAAAAAACCATTTCATCCAATCCCGAAGTGCAATCTAAATACCACGCTTATCTTGGTGCTGGTTATGAACAAGATGCCGTAAAAGGTGGTTTTTTACCTAAAGTTGATATTCAATCAACCTATCGCAAGCAAGAAGATATCAATAGTGTTCGCAATAGCACTGGCACAGAAATTCCTCGATTTAACAATGAGTTAGTGTTGCGCCAAATGATTTTTGATGGCTTTGCAACGCCAAATGAAGTGAATCGTTTAGGCCATGCCAAGCGCGTGCGCTATTACGAACTGCAAGCCGCCATGCAGGATATTACGCTTGAATTTACGCGTGCTTATATTGATATTTTGCGCTTTAAGCAATTATCAGAATATGCAAAAACGAACTATATAACGCACAAGCAGCTGTTTGATAAAATCAAAGAGCGAGTAGATGCAGGCGTTGCACGTCGTGTGGATTTAGAGCAAGCGACAGGGCGTTTAGCGTTGGCTGAAGCCAATTTATTAACAGAAATGACCAATTTGCATGACATGACAGCCCGCGTGCAGCGATTATTAGGTGAATTGCCACCAGATACATTAGAACAACCCGATTTTTATGCAACCGGCACGCAAGCCACACCAGTAGAGGCCTTGCGTTTAGCCTATTTGCAAAATCCTAATTTGCTATCCACCATTGAAGATATTCAAGCCACCAAAGACGAAGTAAAAACTAAAGAAGCCAGATTTTTGCCGCGGTTAGATTTGCAAGCGCGCAAAAATTTGGGCACTAGTTCAGATGGCCTTAACAGCACCAACGCCGCTGATGTGCTGGAATTAACCATGAATTTTAATTTATTTAATGGTTTTTCAGATAAAGCATCGGTTAGCCAAACGGTTGAAAAGCTGAATATCGCCAATGATTTCCGCGATAAAGCCTGTGTAGATACGCGCCAACTAGTCACCATTGCGTATAACGATATTAATCAATTTAAAGAGCAATTAAAGTACCGCGATTTGCATCAAAAATCGATTGAAAGCGCGCGTGAGGCTTATAGAAAGCAGTTTGATATTGGCCAACGCACCTTGCTGGATTTGTTGGATACTGAAAACGAATATTTTCAAGCCAGAAGAAGCTACACCAATGCTGATTTTGATATACAAACGGCTTATGCACGACTTTATGCCAGCCAGGGTGAGTTGTTAAATAAAATTGGATCAACCCGCCAAGGCTTACCAGAAGTAACGCGCGAAACGTATATGGATGCAGCGAACGTGTGCGAAGCGATAGCGCCAGCGCAGGTAACGGTAGATAAAGTGGCGTTATTGGCTAATGCCAAACCATTAGCCGTATCGACACAAATTATAAAACCCATCACCAAGCCAGCAAACAGCTGCAATACGGAGCTTATTAGCAACCGCGTGAATGATTGGGCGAAAGCATGGCGCCAAAAAGATTACGATGCTTACAGCCAATTATATGCCGATAAGTTTGAATCAGAGCCGCCGCTAAGCCGTGATGAGTGGGCCAAGCAGCGCAAAAGCCGCTTATCGGTTTTAGGCAAAATTAATGTGGATATTAGTAATTTACAAGTGACTTGCAATGGCGATAAAGCGCTGGCGACATTTGATCAAGAGTATTCAATTACTACTTATAAATTGCAAAATTCTAAAGATGGTAAAACTTGCCAAGCATGCGAAGCTAAACGAGTTGCGACTAAAGGCTTTGCTGATAAAGTGATTAAAGAATTGCAGTTTGAAAAAATTGGTAATCAATATCAGATTGTTAAAGAATTGATTAAAAAATAAAGTAGTAAAGCAGGGCTAGCAAAGACCGTAAAGCACATTGCGCAACAGGGTAATGTGCTTTTTTTTGCCTAAATTTATTGTTAACATGCTGTGGTTAAAGTTATGGTCAACTTCCAAATCTTATGCTTAAAACTCCCCGCCAATCCAGCTCTAAAACGGGTCAAATTAAAATGTTTAATATTTTTGACAAATTTTAGTCAAAAATGACAAGACGATGTTAGAATACGTTCCGCAGCAAATTCAGTAGTAATCATCCGCCCGGGTGGTGAAATTGGTAGACACAAGAGACTTAAAATCTCTCGCCTTATGGGTGTGCCGGTTCGACTCCGGCTCCGGGCACCAACAGATTTATTCCGATTAAATTTTAATCTGACTCTTTGATTCAATTAGTTTGAATATTGTACTTATTGAGCATTGAATCAAAAAACAACGTCATCTGAACGCCAAAGTTTTTAGTTTAAAAAATCTTGTTTTAAACTAAATTGGCCGCATTCTTGTTTTGCCTAAATGATGGTTTATCCAATTTATGTCATCGGCTATTCAAACCATATATTTAACCTACTCAACACTGGATTTAAGTATCTAATTAGCCTTGCCCAAAGCGAGCTTAAATTTTTTCCTTAAAAATATCGCTGGCGACTGTTTTATGAATTCACCTGCCAGTTATTAAATAACTTCGTCCCACCCAATTAAAAATCCAATTTTTAAAACGCCAACTCTCTAGCCAAATAATTTTAAAATTTAAAGCATTAATTTAAATATACAGATGTATAATTAATGAGATGTTAAGCCGTTTTTAACGTAGATTTTATTTTCCTTAATTAATTTAGCTTTTTGCACTTAAATATTGTCAAACTGTTATTAGAGATGATTAATCTACTTTGCTAGCTTTTTAATCACGAATAGGTGTTTATGATGACTACGAGAAAAGTATTGATTCTGAGTGTTTCGGCGGGTGATGGGCATATTCACGCGGCAGAAGCTCTGCATGCTCACAGTAAAGAACACGATTTAGCTGTAGATGCTAGACATTTGGATGTGATGGATTATGTGCCATCTGAGTTTCGCAAGGATTACATAGACTATTATTTTAGCTTAGTGAATAAAGCGCCTAATTTATGGGGCAATAGTTATTTGGACAATAATGAAGATAGGCGCGATAGTGGTAGAAAAAAAGTATTAAATAGCATAGAGCAATTAAATACGGCAGCTTTAAGCCAGGCCATTCACCAATACGCGCCTGAGGCGATTGTGTGTACGCATTTTTTACCGGCAGAAATTTTATCTCGGATGATACATAGTGAGCGATTTAAATCGCCGGTTTGGGTGCAGGTAACCGATTTTGATTTGCATCGCCTATGGATGCATGATCATATGACCGGGTATTTTGCCGCCAATGAAGAGGTGGCTTTTCGCATGCAGGCAACGGGTGTGGATGCCAAAAAAATTAGAGTTACCGGTATACCGATTATGCCTGCGTTTTCGCAACGCTTTAATCGTGAAAAATGCGCTCAATCCATTGGATTAAATCCTGCGATTAAAACGTTTTTACTAATGGGTGGCGGCGCTGGTTTAGGAGATTTGGCAACGGTGGCCGAGAATTTACTTGGGCTTCGTAATGATTTTCAATTAATTGTATTGGCGGGTAAAAATGTAAAAGCATTGGCATCACTTAAGCTTTTAACCGAGCATTATCCTAAACGCTTAGTGCCAGTGCGGTTTACGCAAGATGTGGCTCAGTTAATGGCTTGTGCCGATGTTGTGATTACCAAACCCGGAGGGCTAACCACTTCAGAATGCTTAGCCATGGGCTTGCCGATGATTATTAACGCACCGATACCTGGGCAGGAAGAGCGTAATGCGGATTACTTATTAGAGCAGGGCGTTGCGTTAAAAGCGTTTGATGCTGTAACTTTATCTTATCGTGTGCGTTATTTGTTAGAGAACCCAAAACATCTTCAACAAATGACGGAAAAAGCCAGCCAAATAGGCAAGCCTCATGCGGGTAAGCATGTAATTACGAACGTGTTAGGGCATGGTTTGTGACTGAATGGTGAGCGGACTGGTGATGTGATTGCTGGACTTTAAATGGCATCATTAAGCAGGGAATTTTACTGAGTTACTATTGAGTTAATTATAGGCTCAACAAAAATAGGTCGTTTTCTTAAATTGGTAGGTATATATAACAACCACTTTATAACTTTTTTAACATTTTAAGGGGTATTTGGCCAGCTTTGATTAGGTTTGTTACCACAATTTTAAGGTTTAAGTGTTAATATAACTGTTAAGTAGATTGAAGCTACAAATAATAATAATACAAATGTCTTTAGCTGAAGATTTTTTTAATTATTATTCATTTGGTGGTGTTGTGAAAGAAAAAAGGTCAAAAGCGCGCCTGTCTGCGGACAAGCGCATCAAAGAAATTACCCTGCTTGCAGAGCTTATTATTGTTAAGCGCGGGTTTAAAGAATTAACTTTGCAAGAGGTCATCGAGCAAAGCAGCATTTCAAGAGGTACTTTCTTCAAGCTGATTCCCAATAAAGAAACGCTTATTGCGCACTTAGGTGTTAAGGGCATTAATTCTTGGCTTGAGTTGATTAATAAAACCCAAAATTTTGAGGGTTTAGCCAGAGAAAAGTTACTGATTTTGCATGCTTCGCAGGTGATAACCAGCAAGTTAAATCGCATTACTTACCATAGTATTTTTATCGCAAATGCAGAGCTTAACAGGCTAGCTGTGGCGCCAGAGCTTAATCTGATTCTGGATGATCGCGTTAACGAGCTGATTCAATTTTATAATTTGTGCATTCAACTTGGCATTAAAGAAGGTAGCTTTCCAGCAAAAGATTACCTGCTAAATACCGAAGAGTTGGCTTATTTTATGTGGGCAAATCGTTATGGCGCCACCGTATGTAATATCAATTACACGCCGCACAATAACGACAGCGATTTATCGTCAAAATACAAAAAATTTGTGGACATGCATTTAGATTCGATGGAATGGGGCCCGCTTTCTAATGAGGTGAACTATGGTCTCGTTTTATTAGATATTTATAATCAATATTATAAAAAAGAAGTCGCACAAGTTAAAAAACTAGCGCTAGAGGACAATGTGCCGTCTATTACCCAGCAAGAATTCTAGTTTTTTGATTAGGTTTTAAAATAGGCTTGTATGCTTTGCAAGCCTATTTTCAATTTAACTGCTAGCTTTACAAGCAACGCTGATTTCACGGCGCTGAATGGTATAGTTTTCTAAATAATCGGCGCTGTAAAAGCCTTTTGGACAAATGGCCAACGCTTCTTTTCGGCAATCATTCCAAGTTGAAAAGCCGCTGCAGGTTAAAGTGGTCCATTCGTGTGATTCAAATTTAGCCAGCTGACTATTTTGCGCGCAGCCAGAAAGCGTAGCTAAAATTGTTACTAAAGCTAATTGAAAAAGTCGTGATTGTTTCATGGTATTTCCTTATTGATTTCGCCAGCAGATAAAGAGATATACGTAAAAATTATTGTTTTAGTTTCGTTAAGTCTTCAATAATTTCTTCAGAATGCCTTGAAGTATCAACATTTAAATAAGATTTGCGCAAATTACCTTCAGGATCAATCAAAAAAGTGTAGCGTTTGGCGATTTTAATTAATCCCAAATTGGTCAGCGCATGGTATTGCTTCGCCACAGCACCATCTTTATCGCTTAACAGTGGAAACGGTAAATTGTATTTTTTGGCAAATGCCGCATGGCTAGAGCCATCATCCACGCTAATGCCAACCACTTTGGCGCCCAACTTTTCTAATTTGTGTAAATCATCCCTAAACTCGCAGGCCTCTTTTGTGCAGCCTGGCGTGTCATCCTTGGGGTAAAAATACAGCACTAACCAGTTGCCTTTAAAACTGGCTAAACTCATCATTTCGCCATTGGCATTAGGCAAATTAAAATCAGGCGCTTTGCTGTTGATTTTAAGTGTAGTTTGCGCGGCGCTAAAATGCCTGTAGCCTAAAAAGGCGATGACTAAAATAACGCTGTAAAAAAGTATTTTCGTTAACATGATGATTTCCTCTGATGTTAAGAGTTTAGAAAACGTTAAAAGTTTACGGCTGGTTTTTAGCGCCAGATAATTTAGCACTAGATAATTTAGCGCTAGAAAAATGGTGTCCCCGTCAGGACTCGAACCTGAAACTGACCCTTAGGAGGGGCCGGTGATATCCGTTTCACCACAAGGACACAAAAACCTATTCTAACGTTTTAAGGCGGCGCCGTGTTTGGCAGGCCTAATTTTTGTTGCGCTTTATATTTGCTAAATGGTTACTTGGCGTCTAACACTTCCCAACGCGCCAGTAGCTTTTCTAGCGAAGTTTCAATTTCAACTAATCGCGCTTGCAAGGTTTTCACTAAATCAGCCTGCGATTTATACAAGTCACCATCTGCCATTTGTTGATTGATTGCGGCTTGTTCTAGCTCTAATTTTTCAATTTCAGATGGAATGCTATCTAACTCTTTTTGCTCTTTAAAGCTTAATTTTGAAGGGTTTTTAGCCGCGCTGCTTGTGTTGTTCGCAACACTTTGTTTGGCCTTTGCATCGTTGGCTTTAGTGGCCTGTGCGGCATCACTTTGGCGTTGCTGAGTAAAGCGTTGCCAGTCATCATAACCGCCGCCAAACTCGGTTAGCACGGCATTGCCTTCAAACGCAATCACCTGCGTCACTGTGTTTTCTAAAAAGGCTCTGTCGTGGCTGACTAAAAATAGTGTGCCTTGAAACTCTTGTAGCAAACTTTCAAGCAGCTCTAGCGTATCAATATCCAAGTCATTGGTTGGCTCATCCAGCACCAATACATTGGCTGGGCGGGCAAATAAGCGCGCTAATAGCAAGCGATTACGTTCGCCGCCCGATAGTGATTTCACAGGTGAGCGTGAGCGTTGCGGTGGGAACAAAAAGTCTTCTAAGTAGCTGATGACGTGTTTGCGTTCGTTGCCAATTTCCACAAAATCAGAGCCTGGACTGATGGTGTCCGCCAGCGTCGCTTCTTCATCTAATTGCTCACGCATTTGGTCAAAATAAGCTACGTTAATTTTGGTGCCGCGCTCAACTGCGCCGCTATCCGCTTCAATATCGCCTAAAATTAGTTTCAATAATGTCGTTTTACCAATACCATTGGGTCCAAGCAGACCGATTTTATCGCCGCGCAAAATGCGCGTGCTAAAGCCGTTAATGAGCGTTCTACCACCGTAAGCTTTAACCACGTTATCCAGCTCGGCAACTAATTTACCGCTACGTTCGCCTGCATCTAGGTTCAATTTCACATTGCCTTGGCGTTCGCGGCGTGCGGCGCGGTCTAGGCGCAACGCTTCTAAGCGGCGCACGCGGCCTTCGTTGCGGGTGCGGCGCGCTTTAATACCTTGGCGAATCCATACTTCTTCTTGCGCTAAAAATTTGTCAAATTTGGCGGCATGCGTTTCTTCTACCGCAACTAATTCATCTTTTTTGATTTGATAATCGGCGAAATTACCCACAAAATCGGTTAAATTTCCGCGATCAAGCTCTGTAATGCGCGTGGCAAGCCTATTTAAAAAGCGCCTGTCATGGGTAATAAATAACACACTGCCTTGAAAGCCAAGCAATAAATCTTCAAGCCATTCAATCGCTTCTAAATCCAAATGGTTGGTGGGCTCATCTAGCAATAATACTTCGGGCTCTGCCACCAGCGCGCGGCCCAAGGCAACACGCTTGCGCCAGCCGCCAGAAAGCGTAGAAACTAGCGCATCGGCATCTAGCTTAAGGCGCGTTAAAACCGTTTCAACGCGCGATTGTGCTGCCCAGCCATTTTGCATATCTAAATCATGCTGCAAAGCTTGCATCTTGGTCATCAGCGCGTCAATGTCAGCGTCTGGCATGCCCATATCATGCGTTACTTGGTGGTAATCAATAATAGTTTGCTGCAGTGTACCTAAACCCTCAGCCACCGCTTCAAATATGGTGTGCGTGGTATCTAGCTCAGGCTCTTGCGGCACATAAACCACGCGCGCATTTGGCGCACGCCACACAATGCCGTCATCCAACTTAATGGTGCCAGCAATGGCTTTAAGCAAGCTGGATTTACCCGCGCCGTTACGCCCAATTAAACCAACGCGCTCACCAGCATCTAGCTGAAAAGCCGCATGATCGAGTAGGGCATGATGGCCAAAGGCAAGGCTGGCGTTATCGAGAGTGATAAAAGGCATGGGCGGCTAACGGCGTAAAATAATGAGCGCGTATTATAAGCCAGTTAAGCATGCTAACTCCAGTAACAGAAGGCCAAGCTGGATTTTAGTTGTAACTAGCGAGATAATGCGTTGTGAAGTGAAAAACTAAACTTAAATATTGCGGCTTCTTTTGACGAAAGAAATAAGACCTATTTAAATGGAATTAATTGTGGTTTGTACCCATATTGTATCTGTAAACCTAGTACTGAAGGTGGCAGCCCGATATGTGATTTCAAAAATCATGTTACAAAACTAGAGGTACCAATCTCATGAAAACTATACTTGATGATATATACGAAATCTCACTTGAGAAACTTGTTGATGAGGATGTGTTTTTAAATTGCCATGTTTTACCTATGAGGGTGGATAAACATAATAAGATAGTTTCAGACGCAACTAGAAATAGCATAAAAATCGTTTTTAACAGTGTGGTCGGATATGTTCTTCTACCCGAGGTTGTGCAAATCGGGATGAATTTTAAGTATAAAGATGATTTTGTGTTGAGTCAGGTTGTTGACAGCAAAGCAATTTCATTTTTTGGGTTTGATAAATACTTTCCAAATGATGAAATTAGACATATCACGATAAGAACATCTCATTGTTTTTTAAATGTATTTGTTGATAATTTTCCGGAAATTTTAGAATAGCGCGCATAGGGAGCAATAGCTTACGTATTGCGCCATATAAAATATTTAATTTCGCCGTATCACGTTTCAATAATTCGCCCTGCAAAACATGCAAATTTGCTATTTTTAATGTTTTAACAAATACCATTCACCAAGCATTACGCTTTATTTAACATAGCGCGAATGCTGGCCATTTTAGATTTGCCAAAATCTTTGCTCACTTCTGGGTCTTTATTAAATGGGTTGCCAAAATGGCGGATATCGGCGCTGGGTAATTCGGCAATAAAGCGGCTGGGTTCGCATAGTTGCATTTCACCTGCGCGTTTGCGTTTTTTGCACCATGAAATATTCAGCGATTTTTGCGCGCGGGTAATGCCCACGTACATTAAGCGGCGTTCTTCTTCAATCTTGGTGGGGTCAACCAGACCCAAATCAATACTTTCGCGGTGTGGCAAAATGCCTTCTTCTACGCCGATTAAAAATACATGGCCAAACTCTAAGCCTTTGGCGGCATGCAGGGTGGATAGCTTGACTGCATCTGGTTCGCCATCTTCGCGGCCTTCTAGCATGCTCATTAATGACACCATTTGCGTAAGTTCTAACAAGTTTTTGCCATCGTTTTCATTGCCAAATTCGGTGGATGCTTCACCTTTTTTAGTCAGCCAGCCAATAAAATCCAGCACATTCGCCCATTTGCTTTCAGCCGCGCGCGGTTCTTCTGAGTCGTATAAAAACGCTTCGTATTGAATGCTATTAAGCAAATCATTTAATATTTCACCTGCCGGATCGCGCACGGCACGTACTTGAATCTTTTGAATATATTGGCAAAAATTGAGTAAATCTTCTAACTGCTTATTGCCAATTTCACGCTGAAAATCGCCTTCAAAAGCGGCGGCAAATAAGGATATTTTATGCGCGCTAGCGTATTCGCCAAGCCGTTCTAATGTGGTATTGCCAATGCCTTTTTTAGGTGTGGTGGCCGCGCGAATGAAGGCTGGGTCGTCATCTTCATTGGCCACTAGGCGTAAATAGCTGACCAAATCTTTAATCTCGGCTTTATCAAAAAATGATTGGCCGCCAGAGATGGTGTAAGGGATTTTTTGATTGCGCAGTTGCTGTTCAAACACACGCGCTTGATGATTGCCGCGATATAAAATGGCGTAATCTTTATAAAACGTGCGGTTTTCAAATTTGTGCGCTTGCAATTTCATAATCACCGATTCGGCTTCATGCTCTTCGCTCATGGTCGCCGTTACTTGAATCAAATCGCCAGTACCTAAATCGCTCCACAGTTTCTTTTCAAACAGTTTGGGATTATTTGAAATAACCTGATTGGCGGCGCGCAAAATACGCACGGTAGAGCGGTAATTTTGCTCTAGCTTAATCACTTTTAATTTGCTGAAATCGGTGGTAAGTTGGCGTAAATTTTCTACATCCGCACCGCGCCAGCCGTAAATGGCTTGGTCATCATCGCCCACGGCAGTAAACTGGCCGCGCACGCCAGTCAGCATTTTAATCAGCTTATATTGGCAAGCGTTGGTGTCTTGGTATTCATCCACCAGCAAATATTGCAATTTGCGCTGCCATTTATTCAAGGCCTCTTCATGCAGGTCAAAAAGCTCAACCGGCAGCTTAATTAAATCATCAAAATCCACCGCTTGATAGGCTTTAAGCGTTTGTTGATAAAGCTGATAAACCTTGGCGGCGGCATGCGTTAGCTCTTCATCGGCGGCGGCCTTGGCTTGATCTGGATTAATAAACGCGTTTTTCCAAGCCGAAATTTGCCACTGCGTTTTGCGCAATAATTGTTTATCGGTGGTGGCTAAAATATCCGCCACAATTTTAAAGCTATCAGATGAATCTAAAATAGAAAATTGCGGTTTGTAGCCCAGCAAAGCCGCCTCTTGGCGCAACATTTGCAAGCCAAGCGAGTGAAAAGTAGCAATGGTTAAGCCTTTGGTAGGCTTGCCTTGCATCAATTTTCCCACGCGTTCTTGCATTTCGCGCGCGGCTTTATTGGTAAAGGTAATGGCCGCAATTTCTTTGGGCGCATAACCCGCTTCATCAATTAAATAGCTAATTTTTTGCGTAATCACGCGTGTTTTGCCGCTGCCAGCGCCAGCTAAAACCAGCAAAGGGCCATCAAGGTATTTCACGGCTTCGCGCTGTGGGGAATTAAGGCTATTTAACATGAATTTAGTGAGATTTTAGATGAATTTAAGGGGCTTGCATGCTCAAAAAAAGCATCTGGCGGGGTATACTCAATAATGCTTTTTGTTAACCATATTTTAACTGTTTATCGGCCATGCGAGATGCTTTTGTTGGATTCTGAATAATTAATTTTTACCCATTTATTTTAATGCCCAATTTTGATCTAAAAACCATTATTTTCATGTCGATGTTATTGACCTTTATGCTATCGATGCTATTGGCGATTACGCGATCACATCACAAAGAAGTGCGTGGGCCTGGCTATTGGGCGGTTGGTAATTTGGTGGTTGGGCTAGGCATGGTGCTGGTTTTAATTCAGCTTGATACGCCAAAATTGCTGTTTTTGCCTGGCGTGGCTTTAATTGGCACCGGCTTAAGCCTGTATTTAAACGGTATTCAAGCATTTAACGGCAGCGCGCCCAATCACCGCATTCCCATTATTATATTCGCGCTGCTTGCTGTAATTGATGGCTATTTTGTGCTGGTTAATGATGATTTACGCACGGCGGTGGTGTTAAGCGCATTGGTATTTGCTGGCATTTATTTTGTCTGCGCGCGCTTAACTTTTTCGCGCGATGAAGGCATTATTGGCAATTTATTTTGGATAGCATCAAGTCTATTTTTAATCATGGCTTTATTAATGTTAATCCGCGCGTTTACCGCATCAAGAGTGGATATTAGCGTGTTTGCAAGCTATGCCACATGGCCAGTAAACGCTTACACCTTTATGCTGGGCGCGGTTTCACAATTTTTTATATCCAGCATTTTTGTCTTAATGCTTAGCTATCGCCTAAACCAAAATTTAGAATCCATTGCCACCATTGATGGCTTAACAGGCGTGTTGAATCGGCGCGGTTTAGAAGATGCTGCCATGAAAATGCAAGGTATTTGTAAGCGCATTAACTTAAGCATGGCGGTTTTGGTGATTGATGTGGACCATTTTAAAAAGGTAAACGATAAGCATGGCCACCTTTTTGGCGATGATGTGTTGCGCTATTTAACCAAGGTGATTGCTGAAATTTTGCGTTCTGGCGATGTGCTTGGCCGCTATGGTGGTGAGGAATTTGTGGTATTTTTGCCCAATACCTTAGAAAAAGACGCAACAGGATTAGCAGAACGCATTCGCTTGGGCGTTGAAAAGTCGCTGCATGATATTAATGAAACAACCATTGAAGCCACCGTGAGTATTGGCGTGGCCGATTCGGTGCGCGCTGGCTACGATTTTAAAGGCTTGGTTGCCGCGGCAGATAGTGCGCTTTATGTGGCCAAAAATAAAGGCAGAAACCGCGTGGTAAGCTATACCGACATTACCCGCGATAGCCCACAAGAAGTTTAATAAAAACGTTTAATAAAGATGTTTAATTAAAGTCGATAACAAAATTAAATGTGCACCTACTAATTGATTGAGGCCATATGAGAACAACCCGAGCTAGTGCCGCCATTGACCGCTTAAAACGCCGCAGTGGTGATGATAATTATTCGATGAGCATGACACATAACGGTTTATTTTGCTTGGTTTTGCCTGCAGCGCCGGCTAGTGCCAATGAAGCCGATGCGACAGCACCCAACAAATCTAATCGCCTATGTGAGCCAATGCCGATGGATGACTTTGTGGCGTTTGTAAATGCTTATGGGCCGCAAACGCCTAAGCGCGTCAGCAAATTAGAAGTGGCCTTTAGCGAACAACTGGCCAATAGTAAATTAAATAAGTCTTAAAACCACCATCTATATAATCAAAGCGCATCTATAATAAGCTGGCATGCGTATACTTATAATCGTTCAGTAATAAGCATCAGCAATAAAGCGTTTTAAGCGCGCAACGCAAAATTGGTTAAATTGAAAGTCTAACTAGAAGGCTTATTTATACTATGTTGGCATCACTAGAATTTAAAACCATGCTGTTTATGTCTGGATTGATGGCGCTAGCGCTATCTTTGCTGTTGCTGGCTATTCATGCGCGTACAGCGGTTGTGGGCGGATTAAAACACTGGGTTGCGGCCAATTTTTGTATTGGCGTTGCCATTATTGTGTTTATTCAACAAGGCTTTTCCATTCAATCGCGCGCACTTGTAGGCGGCTTGATTATGGTGTGCGGCCTTGCTTTGTATTTCATTTCCATTCGGCTTTTTGAAGATCGCCCCTTAAACAAAAAAATAATCTTGCAATTGCTAACCGCGCTTTTGGTAAGTAATGTAATTATCACGCTTTTATCCAAAAACGAATTTGTTTCTGTTGTGGTTAATACCGCGCTTTGCGTGCTAATTAGCCTTGCCTGCGCCATTTATTTATTGCACAACTCGCGCTACAAACAATCGGCCGAGTATCGATTTACCGGTGGATTTTTTATTATATTTGCCGGTTTTACTTTATACAGGCTGTATGTGTTGGCTTTAGATAAAGCGCAACCGGTGCTGTATTTAACCGAATGGACACTAAATGAAGTGACATTTTTGGCTTGCATGATGAGTGTGCTGGCGATTAATTTTGGCTTTATTTTAATGGTGAATGAAAAATTAGCCGAAAAGTTAGCGCATACCGCTGGCCATGATTGGCTGACAGGCGTGATGAATCGGCGAAATTTAGAGCAAGTGGCAGAAGCCGCCACCTTAAAAGCCTTTAAAACCAAACAATCGCAAGCCATGCTGTTAATGGATTTGGATTTATTTAAGCGGGTTAATGATTCATATGGCCATTTATTTGGCGATACGGTGATTCAAACTTTTGCCGATTTAGCCAAAAACAATATGCGCGAAATTGATTTATTAGGGCGTTATGGCGGTGAAGAGTTTTGCATTGTTATGCCCAACACCAGCGAACATGAGGCGTGTTTATTGGCTGAACGCATTCGTCAAAAGTTTGAAAATACCGCCATGCTGTTTAACGCGGAACATGTTTTCTGCACGGTGAGCATTGGCGTTTGCGATTCGGAGCAGGGCGGAAAAGATTTTAAAAGCATGTTTTCATCGGCAGATTTAGCGCTGTACGCAGCCAAAAAAGCCGGCCGAAATGCCGTTGTTTTATTTTCAAGCTTATAAATAGGCGCCTGCGCTTTTATTGATCTATTCTTTATTTATCCATTCTTAATTTATCCAATCTTAATTTCTTTCTAATCACACCTTTAGTTAGTCAATATTTAACATTTATTTACATTCTGGCTTAAACATTGCTTATTGACTATTAAGAGCCTAAACACGGCAATAAAAATAACAAAAAACGTTAAAAATAAAAGTGCTGCTGAAGTTAATGCTATAAAAAACAGAGCATTACCAGCAATAGGTAAATTTAAATTAATTTAAGCGATGGTCTTAAGATATTAGGAAAGATCATTAACTCGACATTAATGATTAAATTTTGCCATGAATGATAAAGTCAATAAAACCACCATCTGCAGCATTATTTTTTTGGATATTATCGATTACTCCAAAAAATCCGTTTCTGAACAAATCGAAATCAAAAATCAATTTAATCGGCTGATTAATTACTCTATAAAAGAGGTTGAACCAGAAGAAAGCATTATTTTGGATACAGGCGATGGCGCTGCTATTGCCCACATGGGTTCGCCAGAAGATGCCCTGTTTATATCGTTAAGTATTCGCGATGAAATTTTAAAAAGTAATATTTTAAGCTCCATGCCGCTGTATGTGCGCTTTGGCATTAACCTTGGCCCAGTGCGCGTGGTGCGCGATATTAACGGCCAGCCCAATATTATTGGCGATGGCATTAATGTGGCACAACGCATTATGAGTTTTGCCAAGCCCAATCAAATTGTGGTGTCGCGTTCGTATTACGATGTGACATCGCGCTTAACGCAAGAAATTTCGCAAATGTTTGATTATTCAGGCATTAAGCACGATAAACATGTGCGCGAGCATGAAATTTATGCGGTTAGATTACTAAAAGATAGCGCGCCAGCCGATGCAAAAGCTGGGCATTTTGCGCACATCATTAAGCCTACGCAGCAATTTTTAAACCCTGTAAATTGGTTTAAAAAAGTGAGTTGGCGTTATGTGGCATTAGCCTTACCCGCGTTAATGACATTTGCCATTGTGATTAAAAGCGCCGCAACGCCGCAAGAGCCTGTAATTACCATACAACAAACAGCGGTTGAAAAACCAGTTACGTTTGCTTTAAGCAAAGTGATAGCAAAAGCGCCGCAAGACCATGCACAATTATTACCAAACGAAACGCTGGAAACAGGTTTTGTGAAAGAGCCTGAGGCAACCGATAGCGATAAGGCAAGCTTGCCAGAAAAACCATTATTGACTAAAAATAAAGCAGATAAGCCAATTGTTATAGCGGCGATTGAGGCAAAACCAGCTAAGAAAAAAGCCAGCAAAAAAACCGCTGAAAAAGCCACCGAAAAAAAGGTGAATAATTTGCCAAGCGCCTCAAATCAACGTTCAGATAGCGAAATTCAAGCCAAACCAGTTATCAAAACGGCTGAGATAACGCCATCTGCAGCATCGTCAAAAACAGATAACAACAATCAAAAAACTGGCTGGAAAAGCTTTACCGATAGCCTAAAACAAGGCCAAGAGCGTGTTTGCTCACAAGCAGAAATTAGCATGAATCAGTGCCATTAATAGACTAATTAGCTGTACTAACTAGGCCATAACATGGCTTAGTTAGTTTCGTCAGGCTCGGTTTGGGCGATTCCTGTGTTGGCTGCTGGTTCAATAATCACGGGCAAGTTGGATTGCATCATGGCTTGGCGGCTAAGCGGTGTTTCTAGGCTAACGCGGCCAATCGCGCCGCTTCGGTAATCGGTTAGAAAAGCCACCGCTGTTTTTTCCATATCCCATAAGCCATCGTGGCGTTTATAGCTGCGGCGTTTGGCAATGGCCTCCAGCAAATCCACGCCATCAATTTGCATCACATCAATTTTCATCAAGTTTAATTTATAGCGTGCATTGATTAAATCAGGGTAAGTATTAAGCAAATTATCAGCCAGAAAAACCGCTACATCTTCATCAATTACCGCGTTACGGCCAATGGCATGGCTGGCAGCCAGCATGTAACCATCTGATTCATAGGCGATTTTTGGCCACATCATGCCGGGCGTATCGGTAATGCTAAAAGTCGCGTCTATTTCAAAACGCTGTTGGCTTTTGGTCACAGCGGGTTCATCGCCCACTTTTGCCACGCGGCGGTTTAGCAGGGCGTTCATCAATGTAGATTTGCCCACGTTTGGAATACCCATAATTAATGCGCGCAATGGCTTTAAATGCGTACCACGGTGCGGTGTGAGTTTGCGGCAATGCGCCACGATTTTTTTAGCATCGCCCGCTTTTTTACAACTCAAGGCAACCGCTTTAGTGTTTGGCAAATTATTAAAATAATTCAGCCAAGCTTCAGTGGCTTTTGGGTCGGCTAAATCGGCTTTGTTTAAAATTTTTAAATTAGGCCGCTGGCGAAACAAGCGCATTTCGTTAATTACCGGGTTGTGAGAAGCTTCCGGCACGCGCGCATCTAAAACCTCAATCACCATGTCGGTAAACTCCATGGTTTCTTCCGCTTTTTTGCGGGCTTGGGTCATATGACCCGGGTACCATTGAATTGCCATTTATTTCGTTTCCTCATCAACGCTGACGTTGTTGCCCGCGCCTTGCCGTACTAATCGTACTGTCTGCGGCTTGTCGTCTAGTCATCATTTGATGATTAAACGAAATCCGTACCTTAAAAATCAAAATAATCGCGCGCCGCGTCTTGCTAGACCTTTTAATTTTTCTAGGCACAAAACGATAACGCGTCTTAAAAATGGCATTTTAACATCTATTAGTTTGTTGGCTAATTTATGTTATTGATTCTTCTAGCTAATTCATAAACGATTTTTTGCTTTAAAATAGCGCTATGCAAAATTCTGATAACCTGCAATCTGTTTTAAAGCCCAACCAATCAATCGAGCTGCTAAAAGCGCTGCATATTCTCACTGTAGATGGCAAGCTGAATCAAGATAGCCGCCGCAAACTCAAACAAGTGTATCACTTGGTTAATTTTATAGAGCCGCTTCTAACAACGCTGCTAGCCACTAACCCTAACCCCACCTTTGTGGATCATGGCGCGGGTAAATCGTATTTGGGTTTTATTTTGTATGATTTGTTATTAAAACAGCATGCCGCAGGGCAGGTAATTGGTATTGAAAACCGTGCCGAACTGGTGGAAAAATCCACCTTATTGGCGGCCGAATGTGGCTTTGATCGCATGCAATTTCAGCATTTAACGGTTGAAGAATCCATTCATTCAAGCGCGCTACCCAGCCAAGTGGATATTGTGACTGCGCTGCATGCTTGCAACACCGCAACCGATGATGCGATTCAATTTGGCTTACAAAAGAAAGCGCAATTTATGGTGCTAGTGCCTTGCTGTCAGGCCGAAGTGGCAGAAGCCTTGCGCCAACACAAAGTAGAAAGTTTTGGCAAAACAGCGTTATCTGAAATTTGGCGCCACCCGATTCATACGCGCGAATTTGGCAGCCAAATTACCAATGTATTGCGCTGCTTGCAGCTAGAGGCGGCGGGTTATCAAGTAACCGTAACCGAATTAGTGGGCTGGGAACATAGCATGAAAAATGAGCTGATTATTGCCAAATACACTGGTCAGCCGCGCAAAAACGCACAAGCGCGCTTGAGCAATATTTTGGATGAGTTGAATTTGGACAGCATGAAGTTTAGGTTTATGTAAGTAACAAGTGAAAGCATGAAACTGTCTTAATTTTTAAACATTTTTGACATAATTGATAGGCATAGTCCAGTTTTTACAATAAGCATGTAAAGGCGATGACCATGAATTTAATGAATAAAGTCATGCAATTATTTGATAGCGTGGATGCCATGATAGACAGCATGAGTTTGCTGCAATTTAGCTTAGTGGTGGATGCCGATTTGGATGCGGTGGCTATTAGTGAAGCGCTTAGTACGGTAGAGATTTAATACCGTAAATCTAGTGTTTTAAATCTAGTACTTAAAATTAATGTCAGCATTTACTTGGTTTTAGCTACCAAATTTTAAATGCATACTACGCTGGTTGCCGCCGGTGGCCAAGCGTTACCCAATGCTCAATCTTGTTGAGCTGTATAACATATCTTATAAAACTCAACCCCAATAAATCTCAGCAATAACCACTAGTACCACAACTTTTTGGCTTAATCTGTTTGTGTGCAAACTAGTCTAATCGGACTATATCGCAAAGCCTAATCTTAATTTTTCATTGATTTTTAGTTGCTAAAGTAGCCGCATGTTAAAGCTGTAAAACGGCTTTAGGTTATTTTTAACGTTAATGAAAAGTGATCATGGTGAAAAACTTATTTAGTCCTGCCGTATTTAAAACGGCAAGTGGTGTGGCAATCGCTGTATTGTCTTTTGCAACAGCCAATGTGGCTGTGGCGTCTGATAGTGGCATTGTTATTAGCCAAGTATATGGCGGCAACGGCGTTACGTTTAATCGCGATTATGTGGAACTGTTTAACGGCTCACAAGTGGCGGTGAATATTTCTGGCTGGTCAATTCAATATGCCAGCGCTACAGGCGTAGGCGCATTTTCAAACGGCGTTACGGCGCTAAACGGCACTTTGCAGCCCGGCCAATACTATCTTGTTGGTTTAGCATCAACCACCGCTGGTGCCGCATTGCCAACAACCGATACTAACGGTAGCACGAATATGAGTGGCACGGCGGGCAAAGTGGCTTTGGTCAATAACAGCACTGGCTTGGCTTGTAACGGCTCTGCCACATTGCCTTGTAACGCAACGCAAACCGCGCAAATTGTCGATTTAATTGGTTACGGCAGTGCCAATTATTTTGAATCAGCCGCTGCGCCAGCCATTACTTCTAGCACCGCCGCATTACGTGCGGCCAACGGCTGTACTGATACTAATAATAATAGCAGCGATTTTAGCGCAGGCACCGCAGCACCGCGCAATACCAGCTCAACATTTAACATATGCGGCGGCGGTACACCTGTTAATCAACCGATTGTAGCCAGCTGCCCAGCGTTAAACGTTAGCGCAGGCACTAGCGGCGCAACAACATTAACCGCAAGTGATGCAGACGGCATTGTGAACGGCGCAACGCAAACCAGCACGGCTGTGGCAGGTATTAATTTGGGTGCTTTAACTTCAGCATCTGGCGTTGGCCAGCCAGCCAGTATTGGTTTATCAGTGGCTAATACAGTGCCAGCAGGTAGTTATCCAATTACCGTGCGCTTTACCAATAATGATGCGCAAAATGCTAGCTGTACAGTGAGTGTTAATGTGCAAGCAGCGGCATCAGTCACCCGTATTTACAATATTCAAGGCAGCACATTAGGCGTTGCATCAGCCAGCCCACTTGCAGGTAGCAGTGTGGTGACTGAAGGTATTGTAACGGCTAAATTTGCAGGCTTAAGTGGTTTTACCTTGCAAGATGAAGCTGGCGATAACAACGCGCAAACATCAGATGGTATTTTTGTATTTGGTACAGCAAGCTTAGGTCTGGTTAACGTTGGCGACAAAATTCGTTTAAACGCAAACGTAACTGAATTTAATACGGTAACGCAGTTATCTGGTGCCAGCAATATTCAAGTATTAAGTACTGGCAACCCTGTTGTGCCAGTTGATATCAGCTTGCCAGAAGTAACAGAAGGTGATTTAGAAGCATATGAAGGCATGTTGGTGCGTATTACAACGCCAATGACTGTTTCACAAAATTACTTTCAAGGCCGCTACGGTCAAGTGAGTATGTCGGCTGATGGTCGCATGAAAAAACCAAGCAATGTGTTGCGCCCAGGTACAGCAGAATATGCGCTATTAAACGACAAAAATGCGCGTAGCCGCATTACCTTGGATGACGGTAGCAGTGCACAAAACCCTAACCCAATCCCGTTTATTGGCGAAGATAATACCTTGCGTGCAGGCGATATTGCCCAAACCATTACCGGTTATATTGACCACGGTTTAATCTCAGCCAGCAGCACAGGCCCACGCGATTACAAAATCCACCCAACTGTTGTACCTGTATTTGAGCGCCAAAACCCACGTACAGCGGCACCAAGTGCAGTAGGTGGCAATGTAAAAGTGGCTAGCTTTAACGTGTTAAATTACTTCACTACTTTTGTAGATGGCAACACAGCAAGCGGCCAATCTGGCCAAGGCTGCTCATTAGGTGCAAGCGTTGCGGCCAGTAATTGCCGTGGTGCTAATAACGCACTTGAGTTCACACGCCAACGCGACAAAATTATTAACGCCATTGCCGCGATTAATGCCGATATTGTTGGTTTGATGGAAATTCAAAATAACGGTGCCACAGCGGTGCAAAACTTGGTAGATGGCCTAAACGCAAAAATGGGTGCAGGCACTTATGTGCGCGTAAACGACCCAGCAGCCGGCACGGGTACTGATGCGATTAAAGTGGCGATGATTTACAAAGCCAATCGTGTGGCTTTAGTAAATTCGGCTTTATCGGATACTAATAGCATCAATAATCGCCCAACATTGGCGCAAACCTTTGCCGCGCTTAATGGTGAAAAATTCAGTGTGGTTGTAAATCACTTTAAATCAAAAAGCTGTAGCGGTGCTAGTGGCGCAGATGCCGATTTAAACGACGGTCAAGGTTGCTTTAACGCACAACGTTTAGCACAGGCTAATCAGCTTATTAATGGCTTTATGCCACAAGTGATTGCCGCCGCGGGTGATAGCGATGTGCTAGTAATTGGCGACTTAAATGCCTACGGCAAAGAAGACCCAATTGAGCTGTTTGCCCAAGCTGGTGTGAGCGACCAAATTGCCCGCTTTAATGGTGAAGAAGGTTATTCATATGTGTTTGATGGCGAATCTGGTTACTTAGACCATGCTTTAGCTAATAGCAGTATGGCAGCGCAAATCACAGGTGCAAACGAGTGGCATATTAACGCGGATGAACCGTTTGTGATTGATTACAACACGGAATTTAAACCGCAAGATTTGTACACCAGCGGCCCGTATAAAGCCTCTGATCATGACCCAGTGGTGCTTGGTTTGAATCTGCAAAAAACGGTAAATGGCACCAATGGCCGCGATACGATTATTGGCACAGCCGGTGACGATGTGATTAATGGCGGCAGCTTGGCTGACACCATTACTACCGGTGCGGTAAATGACACTTTAATCTACAGCAATATGCGCGATGCCATGGATACGGTGAACGACTTTACACCAACTGCTGACAAGCTAGACATTAACGCATTGCTGGCCAGTGTGGCTTATGCCGGGAGCAACCCGTTTGCCGATGGTTATGCAAAATTGGTGAATGTGGCTGGCGGTGTAAGTGTGCAGATTGATATTGATGGCAACGGACCAGCTGTTTACCGCCCATTAGTTTTGTTAAAAGGCTTAAGCGCGGCCAATATTGATGTGGCAAGAGATTTTGTGCCAGCCGCTGCCTTTTAATAAAGCGTTAAACGATTAAATTAGTAACAAAAGAAGTGGTAAAAAATGGTAGCAAGCAAAACTTTATATTTGACAAAATTGGAGATTTTAAATGTTTAAGAAATTAGTATTAACCGCCGCTTTATTAGCTGCAACAAGCGCAAATGCGGCTTTAAACACAGGTGATTTAGCGTTTACGGCATTTAATGCAGATGAAGATGGCTGGGCTTTAACAACATTTGTTGATATTGCCGCAAATTCAACTGTATTTTTTACTGACAATGAATTTGTGAGTGGCGCATTTAACACTGGCGAAGGTCAAGTGACATGGAACACTGGCGCCTCATCCATCAGCGCAGGTAGCATTATTCGTTTTAGCGCTATTGATAAAGCCGCAAGAGCAGTTAATTTCGGTAGCGTTACGCAAGCTGGTGATAACGGTATTAACGCTACAACTGAAAATATCTTTGCTTATTTAGGATCTGATGTGAATACGCCAACGACATTTTTAGCAGCTATTGCTAATGGTGTTTATGGCAGTGGTACTGGTAGTGCATTAATTAGCTCTTTGGCAGGCACTGGTTTAACAGCCGGTGTAAATGCAATTGAGTTGCCAGCAAGCTCTGATTTTGGTCAGTACACAGGTGTGCGCTCTAATGAAGCAACATTTGCAGCATATAAGCCTTTGGTAGCAAACGTTTCTGCCAATTGGACTACATTAGGTACAACAGATGCTTCTGCAATTTTACCTAATACAACGGCCTTTACCGTTGCCGCCGTACCAGAGCCAGAAACCTATGCATTATTAGTAGCAGGTTTAGGTTTTGTGGGTTTTTCGGCACGCCGCAAAACGGTTTAATCTAATTACCCATTAGCTTAAAAACATCACTAAAAGCCCTTGCCAAAAGCAGGGGCTTTTTTGTTTGCTAAATCCGTTATATCAATCACTTAAATTGTCATATTTAGGCATAAAAACCTAGTCCTTATAGGCCATAAAGATTACTAAGTACGCAATATATTCTGGCTAAAGTACTAAGCAACAAAAAAGAATAGCGGTAGCAAATGCCGTACACGCAATCCGTTCTACTAATACTCAATTTAATCCAATTTATATTTAGGAATCATGATGTTAAAAATGAAACATTTATCAATACTGGTGGCGACATTGTTTGTGTCATTACCAGTTTGGGCTGAACAAGTGACGGTTTTGCATGTGGGCGATCAAGAAAGCTGGTTGATTTCGGCGCAAGGTAATTTGCGCGATACCGCTGCACAAGCTATCTCTTTTTACGGCGGTATTGATCGTTTAGCAACGGTAATCGCCAACGCGCAAACCGCTGCCACATCGGCTGGCAAAACAGTGATTAAATTGAACACAGGCGATGCCTTTTTGCCAGGCCCGCGCTTTACCGCCAGCTTGGTTAATTTAGCCACAGCGCACCCAGATGGCGGCCAAGATTTCTACGACACCATCGCGATGCGTCAAATTGGTTTTGATGCAACGGTTTTTGGTAATCACGAATTTGATAATGGCTCTGATATTGCCGCACGTTTTGCTGAAATTTCAAACACCACTTATTTATCATCAAACTTAAATTTTAACGCAACAACAAAATTTGCAGAGCTAGCACTTAGCGGCAAAGTGGCCCCATTTAAAGTGGTTACTACCACTGGCGGTAAAAAAATCGGCATTGTAGGCGCGACAACACCTTTATTACCAAGCATTTCTTCACCAGCACCGGGTTTAATGCTGAATTACGAAGCAAGCAACACAGAAGCGCAAAATATCGCCGCGATTATCCCCTTGATTCAAGCGCAAATTAATGAATTGCGTAACAACCAAGGCGTAAACACGGTGATTGTGATGAGCCATTTGCAAAACTCTAGCAATGAAATCAACTTAATGATTCCAAACCTAACCGGTGTGGATTTAGTGGTTTCTGGCGGTGGCCATGAATTAATGAAAGACCCAGATGATTTAGTGATTAACGGCGGCGTTGCGCCAACTTTTAACACGCACCCTGTTTACGCCACCAGTGCAGATGCCAAACAAGTAGCGGTCTTAACTGGCCACTTTGGTAACCGTTATGTGGGCGAAGTAAATATTACCATTGATGACACGACTGGCGCGCTAACCAGCATAGATACAACACGCATGATTCGCGTAACAGGCGCAGCAGCCGATGCCGACCGTGTAACAGGTGACGCCACTATTAACGCACAAGTTGTAGCACCAGTAAGTAATTATATTGCCGCATTAAATGCGCAAATTATTGGTACTACCGCTGTTGCATTAAACGGCACAAACGGCGTGCTTGGCACATCAGGTAATTATGTTTCTGGCGGCCGTAATGCCGAAACAGGCTTAGGCAATTTGGTGGCCGACGCCATGCGTTTTGCAGGTAACACTGATGTAGCGATTCAAAACGGTGGCGGCATTCGCACCAGTATTGCAGGCCCTGGCAATGTATCAGTTGGCGATACATTCAACGTATTACCATTTACCAACTTGGTAAAAGTGGCGTTAAGCATGAACGCAACACAGCTTAAAGATATTTTAGAACACGCGTATGGCGCAACTAGCCCATCTGGCGCGGTAAATGGCCGCTATGCGCAAGTAGCTGGCATGAAAATTACCTATAACAGTGCTAATACAGCACGTACCACTTTAGGCACAGGCAACCGCATTGTGCGCGTGGTATTAAATGACGGTACAGTATTGATTAATAACGGCGCGGTAGTAAATAACAGCCGCACATTCTCATTTACAACAATCGACTTTACCGCAAACGGCGGCGATGCCTACCCATTTGCAGCCAACAATGTGTTGTTTGAAAACAGCCCATTCACGGTTACTTACCAAGAAGCATTAGCCAATTACATTCAAGCGCCAAAAGCCGCCGGTGGCTTAGGCCGTGTTGATGCAGCCGATGGCGATGAAATTACCACTAACTTATACGGCAGAGAAAACGCACTAGATTTAAGTGGCCGTTTGATTGATGTGGCGGCAGGTGTAGCAACAGCTGGCTTGGTTAGAAACGGCACGGCAGGTCGCGATACCATTATTGGCACAAATGGTGATGACACGATTACTGGCGGTGCATTGGCAGATACCTTAACAGGCGGCACAGGTGGGGATGCATTTGTATACACCAGCATGCGTGACGCTGGCGACACCATTACTGACTTCACACCTTATGCAGATACCATCAAATTAAATGCACTATTAAGCAGCGTGGGTTACAGTGGCAATCAAGCCGTAGCGGCAGGCTATATG
>Ga0326733_1000137_pt1 | contig 24759 bp, 27 predicted proteins | sample 14_GP2_308_FD_207946 | JGI IMG/M metagenome (GOLD analysis project Ga0326733, IMG submission 207946) | Glacier ice microbial communities from Ngari, Tibet, China - 14_GP2_30.8 | ecosystem: Environmental > Aquatic > Freshwater > Ice > Glacier | place: China: Ngari, Tibet | collected 2018-07-17
TGCGCGCAATTGGCCCAGAACCGCGGTATGATCGCCAGCTTCAGCCGCGCCTTGCTGTCCGACCTGCGCCATCAGATGAGCGACGAGGAGTTCGACGGCGCGCTCGGCACCGCGATCAACGACATCCACAAGGCCTCGGTGGCGTAAAGCCGTCTCCCCTTGGAAGCGGCTTGGGTGAGGGTGATCCGTTCACGGAATTCCGCACCCTCACCCTTCCGCCGCTTCGCGTCTCCCTCCCTCTCCCCACGGGAGAGGGAAATAATTAGCGCCCGCCCTCGAAGCCGAACAGTATCGGTTGTCGCGGGAAGGGCTGAGCGCCGGCCATCTTGCCTGGCTCGACCGAGGTCAAGGCGAGCGTCGTGCCGTGCGTGGCGACACGTTCGCCGAGCGTCAGCCTCATCGACTTGCGCCGCCCCGCGCGTGCCACGTCGGCCCGAATCACGGCTCGCCCGGCCCATATGCAGCGCGCATTGATCGGGCAGCGGCTGTCTTCGATGATAGCGCGCGGGGTGACGATCAACGCGCCGACGCGGGTCGCCTGGCCGAGATGCGCAAGTCCGTCGCCGCGGATTGAAGCTGTGGGAACAGTGGCGCAGGCGCTTAGCCCGAACGCGGCGACGAGGGTAAATATGCTTCTCATTGGACGAACGCTGCGGGTTCGCTAATGAGCGGGTCATGAATGAAACCAGCGATTATCTCGACGAAGTCGACCTTTCCACATTCTCGGCGCCGACGCGGCGCGAGCGGTGCGAGCTTTATCTGATCAGCCCGCAGGAAGTCGGCGGCGACTTTCCCGATTTGCTCAAGGCGGCGCTTTCGGCGGGGCCGGTGGCGGCGTTTCAGCTGCGCGTGAAGGGCGTCGAGGAACATCAATTGGCGCGGCTGGCCGAACCGTTGCAGCGGATCTGCGCCGACGCCGACACCGCCTTCATCGTCAACGACAGCGTGGCGCTCGCCAAGCGGCTTGGTGCCGACGGGGTCCATTTGGGTCAAAGCGACGGCGATGCCCGCGAAGCTCGCGATATCCTTGGGCCGTCGGTTCAGATCGGGGTGACCTGCCATGACAGCCGTCACCTCGCCATGGACGCGGGCGAGAAGGGGGCCGACTATGTCGCGTTCGGTGCTTTCTACCCGACGACTACCAAGCCAAGCGAGTATCGCCCCGATCCGCGCTTGCTTAGTTGGTGGGCAAGCTTGTTCGAAGTGCCGTGTGTTGCGATCGGCGGAATTACCCCGCTCAACGCCGCACCTTTGATTACCGCCGGGGCGGACTTCATCGCGGTGTGCCACGCGGTGTGGGGCGGTGGCGATCCAGCGGGCGAAGTCGCCAAGTTCGAGGCTCTGTTCGCCGCCTGAACTGCTGGGATCATTACGGGATTACGAACGTTCGACCCGAAAGCCCCGTTATCGAGAGGTGCAGTCGGAGAATGTTCATGCGTCGTAATTGCTTGCTTGCCGCCGCCGCCGTCATCTTGCCGCTTGGAGCGTGCAGCTTCACCGAGGCGACAGATGAAAATAGCGCGGCTCCGGCCGAAGTCGCCAATGCACCTGCGGTGGGCGCTGGCATGTCGTCGAATGACGCACAAGTCGGCCCGGCCGAAGACAAGCCTCGCCCTTTGATGCAGGCACAAGTCGTGCTCGATCGGATCGGATTCACTCCGGGCGTGGTCGACGGCAAGATGGGCGTGTCGACCGTCAATGCGATCAAGGGTTTCCAGGAAGCCCGCGGCATGAAGATCACCGGCGAGCTTGACGATCCCACCAAGCAGGCGCTGGCGCAGTGGAAGCAGATTCCCGCGACCCGTGTTGTCACCATCCCGGCCGACTTCGCCAACGAAGCGTATGTCGCAATTCCCGAGGACCGCAAGGAACAGGCCAAGCTCGAGGCCATGGGCTATGCCAACCTCGGCGAGAAACTGGCCGAACGCTTTCACACGACCGAGGCGGTGCTTGCCCAGCTTAATCCGCAATTGGCCGGCGGCGTGGCTCCAACTGCGGCAGCGGGCGGCGACAACAGCATGACCGAAAATAGCGCAAGCCCGGTCGAGGGGAATGAGGCTGGCGCCGACGGCAATAGCGCTGCGGACACCAACATGATGGGGACTTCGCCAGACGGTGAGGCCGCAAAGCCCAAGCTGAACTATCGCGCGGGCATGCAGTTGCGCGTGCCCAATGTCGGGGCGGATCGCTTCGACCCCGCCGCGGTCAAGGACCAGAAGTGGTCGTCGACCTTGCAAATGCTTGGCGTCGGGACCGAGCAACCGCAGGCCGCAAGCATCGAAGTCGACAAGTCCGACCAGGTCCTCCGAGTGCTCGACAAACAGGGCAAGCTGCTCGCTCAGTTCACCGCGACAATGGGATCCAGCAAGTTTCCGCTCCCCATCGGGACCTGGAAGATCAAGGGCACCGCTTATAATCCGCCGTGGCAATATGATCCCAAGCTTTTGGCCAACGCCGACAAGTCCGATCCGATCCTGCAGATCCCCGCTGGCCCGAACAACCCCGTCGGGGTCGTGTGGATCGATTTGTCCAAGGAGCATTATGGCATTCACGGCACCGATTCGCCCGATCGGATCGGTCGTGCTGAATCCAACGGTTGTATCCGCCTGACCAATTGGGATGCGGCCCGCCTTGCGCAAATGCTCAAGTCTGGCACGCAGGCAGTGTTCAAGGCATAGTAAGCCGGGGGGCGCAGATGGTTGGTCGGATCGGTTATTTCGTCGTCGTTGCAGTGCTGGTCGGGATTGCCGCGCTATTCTATGGCGGCATTACCCAGCAAGGCGCGACCGTCGTTCCTGCTGGAGAAACCGTCATCGTCGCGGACAAAGCGGTGATCGATCCCGCTGGCCCCGCGGGTCCGGTGGCGATCGACAGCGTCACGGTCGGTCCGGCCGGACTTGCTGTGCCGGTCGCCGGGATCAAGCCGCGCGACCTGGTCGACACCTTTACACAAGCCCGCGCCGGTGGAGCACGGGTCCATGACGCGATCGACATTATGGCCGCAACGGGCACGCCCGTGGTGTCGGTAGCCCCGGGGACGGTTGAAAAGCTCTACTTCTCGAAAGGTGGCGGCGGGATCAGCGCCTACGTTCGCTCGGAGGACGGTCTGTGGAATTATTATTACGCCCATTTGAGCGCTTACGCCCCGGGCCTGCGTGAAGGGCAAAAATTACGGCGCGGAACCCCGGTTGGTTATGTCGGCTTTTCCGGCAACGCCAATCCGGCGGGCCCGCACCTTCACTTTGCGATCAATCGCATGGCGCCCGGCCAGAAATGGCACGATGGCACTCCGGTCAATCCTTACCCGCTGCTTGCCGGAAAGCCCGCAAGGCGCTAGGGCGCATCTCGATGAGACGGGTTCCGCATGCGGTGCCCGTCGCGCTCTTTTCCACTGTTCAAGCATATAGGCAGATCATCCATGAAGATCAGCGGCGTCTCGATTCGTCCCGGCAATATCATCGAATATGAAGGCGGCATCTGGCGCGCGGTGAAGATCCAGCACACCCAGCCAGGCAAGGGCGGGGCCTATATGCAGGTCGAATTAAAAAACCTCATCGACGGGCGCAAGAATAATGTCCGCTTCCGCTCGGCCGAAACGGTCGAACGGGTGCGCCTCGACACCACCGATTTCCAGTTCCTGTTCGCCGACGGCGACATGCTGACGTTCATGGACAAGGCCACCTACGAGCAGATCAGTCTGCCGCGTGACCTTCTTGGCGACGCCGCGGCCTTCCTTCAGGACGGCATGGACGTGGTCATGGAATTGTATGACGAGCGCCCGATCTCGGTCCAATTGCCCGACACCATCGAAGCGCTGATCGTCGAGGCCGATGCGGTGGTGAAGGGGCAGACTGCCTCGTCGTCGTTCAAGCCGGCTTTGCTTGAAAACGGGGTGCGGGTGATGGTCCCGCCGCACATCGGCGCGGGCACGCGGATCGTCGTCGACGTGTATGAGCAGACTTACGTCAAGCGCGCTGATTAATCTTCCCCCTTCCGCCGGAGCGGGAGGGGACGGAGACGCCGCAGGCGTCGGGAGGGGAGGGCCTGTCGCCCTCATTCGGGACAGGCCCTTCCCTTCGCCGCTGCGCGGCTCTTCCCCTCCCGCTCCGGCGGGAGGGGCATTGGAGAATAAAATGGTTTCCCATTCTGGCCTGATCACCGTCATGCAGCGCGCCGCGCGCAAGGCCGCGCCGCGTCTTCGCCGCGACTATAACGAAGTCGAGCAGCTGCAAGTGTCGAAAAAGGGCCCGGCCGACTTCGTGTCGATGGCCGACAAGCAATCCGAACAGACGCTGATCGAGGAGTTGCGCAACGCGCGCCCCGACTGGGGCATATTGACCGAGGAATCGGGTGAGCTTTACCCCAATCCGGACAAGCCGCGCTGGATCGTCGATCCGCTCGATGGGACAACCAATTTCCTCCACGGCGTGCCCCATTTCGCCATTTCCATCGCGGTCGAGGATCGCAAGCCCGACGGACGTCCCGAAATTACCCAGGGGCTGGTCTATCAGCCGCTGACCGACGAGAGTTTCTGGGCCGAGAAGGGCAGCGGCGCGTGGCACAACGACCGCCGCCTGCGCGTATCGGCGCGGCGCCACCTCGACGAAGCGCTGATCGGGACCGGCTTTCCCCACATGGGGCGCGGAAATGTCAGCAACTGGTCACGCATCTACGGCGCGATCGCTCCTGAAGTGTCGGGCATTCGCAGGATGGGCGCGGCAAGCCTCGATCTGGCGTGGGTGGCCGCTGGGCGCTTCGACGGATTCTGGGAGGACGATCTCGACATCTGGGACACCGCCGCGGGCATGATTCTGGTGCGCGAAGCGGGCGGGTTCGTCAGCGACTATCGCGGCCAGGACCGGATGGAGGAGCGGCGCGAATATCTCGCTGCGTCGGGCGAACTTCACTCCAAGCTTCACAAGCTGCTCGCCAACGCGCTGCGTTAGGCGAAAATCGGCTCGAAACGCGCTTCATATGGTTGCGGGGGACGGGCCGCTGTCCTAAAGCGCGGCCATATTTCCGCCTTCAGGAGTGTTCCTTGGCCAGCGTTGCCGCCGGATATCTGCCGATCCTGTTGTTCATCGGCGTCGCCCTCGCATTGTCGGGGGCGTTCGTCGTGCTGCCGATGGTCGTCAGCCGCCTGACCGGCACGCACCAGCCCACGGCCGAAAAACTGTCCGAATATGAATGCGGCTTCCCCGCGTTCGAGGACAGCCGCGCGCAGTTCGACGTACGTTTCTACCTCGTCGCGATCCTGTTCATCGTATTCGACCTCGAAGCCGCCTTTCTGTTTCCGTGGGCGGTCAGCCTGATGGGCACCGGTTGGGTGGGGTGGGCCGCAATGATGATATTCCTCGCCGAGCTTGGCCTTGGCCTGGCTTATGCGTGGAAGAAGGGAGCCCTCGAATGGGAGTGATGCTCGACCCGGCGGTCAATCCGCATCCGACCGAGGAAGAAATCGCGCGCGCCGCGGGGCTGGTTCCGGGCAGCCCGGAGGAGGCCAGGTTCCTCGCCATGCGCCAGGAGCTCGACGAAAAGGGTTTTCTCGTCGCGACCCTCGACGATCTCGCCACCTGGGCGCGTACCGGCAGCCTGTGGTGGATGACCTTTGGCCTTGCCTGCTGCGCGGTCGAGATGATCCACGTCAACATGCCGCGCTACGACCTCGAGCGCTTCGGGGTCGCGCCGCGCGCTTCACCGCGCCAGTCCGACGTGATGATCGTCGCGGGTACGCTGTGCAACAAGATGGCCCCGGCGTTGCGCAAGGTCTACGACCAGATGTCGGAGCCCAAATACGTCATTTCAATGGGCAGCTGCGCCAATGGCGGCGGCTATTATCATTACAGTTACTCGGTTGTGCGCGGCTGTGACCGCATCGTACCGGTCGACATCTACGTCCCCGGTTGCCCGCCCACCGCCGAGGCCCTGCTCTACGGGATCATGCAGCTCCAGCGCAAAATCCGCCGCGTCGGGACGATCAACCGATGAGCGCGCATCTGCCCCGGCTCAAGGAGCGTGCCGACCTTGCGGACAGCCTCATGGCGGCGCTCGGCGCTGCTTATGTTGCGCACAAGGAATACGTCGGCGAACTCACCGTGACCGTCGCGCGTGAAGCGATCGTCGACGCAGCTCGAACCCTGCGCGATCAATTCGGCTATCAGCAATTGATGGAAATCGCGGGCGCCGATTATCCTTCGCGCCCCGAGCGGTTCGAGGTGAATTATCATTTGCTCTCGCTCACCGAAAATCACCGCATCCGCCTGAAAATCACCACCGACGAAGCCACTCCGGTGCCAACCATGACCGGGCTGTGGCCAGTGGCGGGTTGGCTCGAGCGTGAAGTGTTTGACATGTTCGGTGTGATCTTCGCCGGCAATGTCGACCTGCGCCGCATCCTCACCGATTACGGCTTCGAGGGACATCCCCTGCGCAAGGATTTTCCGCAAACCGGCTATGTCGAACTGCGCTATTCTGAGGACGAAAAGCGCGTCGTCTACGAGCCCGTCAGCCTGCCGCAGGACTTTCGCACTTTCGACTTCCTCACCCCCTGGGAAGGCCCCGAATATCGCTTGCCGGGTGATGAGAAATCCGAAGGACAAACGCCGGCGGCGCCATCGCCAGCGCCCGCCGCGACTGGCCCGACCAGGGTTGTCGCCAAGGCCGGACCGGGCGATCCCAAAGTGACCGAGAAGCCGTCGGACACGGGGGCGGGCGCGCCTGCCGATCGCGCGGCCAATGCCGAAGCGCTCAAGCCTGCTGCCGAGAAGGCAGAAAGTGCCGGCGGCAAGGTCAGCGACCAGCCTGAGCCAAAGCCGGGAGACAAAAAGTGATGTTTGGGAAGTGCGCAGCGCAGCTTCCTCTCCCCAGCGGAGAGAGGATTGAGGTGAGGAGGCTCGACGCTGTCGGGAACCTTCCTGCGTCGTACGCCCTCACCTCGCTCGCCTGCGGCGGGTCGCCCTCTCCCCGCAGGGGAGGGGGATTATGACCACCCAGCTCGACGTATCAATCGGATCACCCGAGGCCGGTGACGTGTCGCGCGGCGACGAGGCGATTCAGAATTACACGATCAACTTCGGCCCGCAGCATCCCGCCGCGCATGGCGTGCTTCGCCTGATCATGGAACTCGACGGCGAAATCGTCGAGCGGATCGATCCGCATATCGGGCTGCTCCATCGCGGCACCGAGAAATTGATCGAATATAAGACCTACGCCCAAGCGCTGCCTTACTTCGACCGGCTCGATTATTGCTCGCCAATGTGCATGGAGCATAGCTACGTGCTCGCGGTCGAGAAATTGATGGGGCTCGAAGTGCCCATTCGCGCGCAATATATCCGCGTGCTGATGGCCGAATTGACCCGCATCATGAACCACATGCTCAATCTGGGCAGCCACGTCATGGACGTCGGCGCGATGACTCCGAACCTCTGGCTGTTCGAGGTTCGCGAAGACACGATGCAGCTTTATGAAGCCGTTTCGGGTGCGCGCATGCATGCCAATTACTTTCGCGTCGGCGGGGTCCACCAGGATATCCCGCCAAAAGTGCTCGACGAAATCGCGTCCTTCCTCGACAAATTCCCGATCATCTTCGAGGACGCCATCAGCCTTGTTGCCGACAATCGCATTTTCAAGCAGCGCAACGTCGACATCGGGGTCGTCAGCCGTGAGGACGCCATCGCCTGGGGTTTTTCGGGCCCGATGATCCGCGCCGCGGGGATCCCGTGGGACTTGCGCAAGTCGCAACCCTATGAAGTCTATGACCGGATGGAGTTCGACGTTCCGACCGGCACCCGCGGCGATTGTTACGACCGCTTCATGCTTCGTGTGGAGGAAGTCCGGCAGTCGGCGCGGATCATGCGCCAATGCCTGCGCGACATGCCCGAAGGTCCGATTGGTAGCCTCGACCGCAAGGTGTTCCCGCCCAAGCGCGCCGAGATGAAGCAGTCGATGGAAGCGATGATCCACCACTTCAAGCTCTACACCGAAGGCTTTCACGTCCCTGCGGGCGAGGTTTATGTCGCGACCGAAAGCCCCAAGGGCGAGTTCGGGGTCTATCTCGTCGCTGACGGTACGAACAAGCCCTACCGTTGCAAGATCCGCCCGACCGCGTTCAGCCATTTGCAGGCGATGGACTTCATGATGAAAGGCCACATGCTCGCCGACGTCACCGCCGTGCTGGGCGCCGCCGACATCGTCTTCGGGGAGTGTGACCGGTGAGTGATCTGACGAACAGTCGCGCCTATAAAGTCTTCACGGCAGCGATGACGATCATCGGCGTATACGCAGTTGTTCGGCATGGTAGCCAATGGGCCTATGACCTCGGCAAGCTAGCGGGTGCCAATTGATGGCTGATCGTCACTTTGCGCCTCACACCCCCGAGTTGCATAAACAGTGGGGCAATTTTGCCTGGAACGCCGCCAACGCCAAGGCCGCGGCCGACATCGTCTCGCGCTATCCGCCTGGGCGGCAGGCGTCGGCGTCGATCCCGTTCCTCGACCTCGCCCAGCGCCAGGTCGGGCTTGAGACCGACACCCAAGGTTGGTTGCCGATTCCGGTGATGGAATTTGTCGCGCGCGAGCTCGATATGCCTGTCATTCGCGTCCAGGAAGTCGCCAGCTTCTACACCATGTTCAACCTTGCCCCGGTCGGCAAATATCACGTCCAGGTGTGCGGTACGACGCCGTGCATGCTGCGCGGGTCGGACGATGTCTTCGTGGCGTGCGAGAAGCGCGGGATGAAGAAGGGGCATACGACCCCCGACGGCCTGTTCACTCTGAGCGAGGTCGAGTGCCTCGGCGCCTGCGCCAATGCGCCGATGGTCCAGATCAACGATGATAATTACGAGGACCTCACCGCCGACAGCATGGGCAGCGTGCTCGACGCGCTGGCCCGCGGCGAACGTCCCAGGATCGGCCCGCAAATCGAGCGTCAGACGAGTGCGCCCGAAGGCGGCCCCTCGACGCTCAAGAAAATGGCCGAACGCAATTACGATTATCGAGGGCAGTGGTGATGGGGAACATGCAGAAAAAAGGTTTTCCGCTGATCGGCGCGATCTTCCTGTTGCTTGGCTTGTTCAAGCTCTTCACCGGCGGAGATTGGGTTGTCTGGATCATCATCGGCATCCTCTTCGGTGGATTGGGTGCGCTTAGCTGGACGAAGGATAAGGGTCGGTCATGAGCATCGTCGCCATCATCGTCGCGGTCATTGCCGCCATCCTCGTCTTCAAATTCGTCACGGGGATCATCAAGTTCGTCGTGCTTGGGCTGATCGTGCTTGCCGCGGTGTATTTCTTCATGGGCGGGTTCGGCGGATGATGGGCACTCCCGGGAACGTCGCATGCTAGAAGATCGCGATCGCATTTTCACCAATCTGTACGGGTACCAGAGCGCTGGCCTGAAGGCGGCGCAGGCGCGTGGCGACTGGGACAATACGGCAAGCCTGATGAAGCAGGGCCCCGAGGCGATCATCGAAGTGGTCAAGGCGTCGGGCCTGCGCGGGCGTGGCGGCGCGGGCTTCCCGACCGGGATGAAGTGGAGCTTCATGCCCAAGGAGCCGACTGCCGGGCGCCCCAACTTCCTCGTCATCAACGCCGACGAGAGCGAGCCGGGGAGCTGCAAGGATCGCGAGATCCTGCGCCACGATCCGCACAAACTGGTTGAGGGCACGCTGATCGCCGGCTTCGCAATGCGTGCGCGGGCGGCCTATATCTACGTGCGCGGCGAATATATCGTCGAGACCGAGGCAATCCGCCGCGCGGTGGCCGAAGCCTATGCCGCCGGGCTGCTGGGCAAGAATGCCGCCGGATCGGGCTGGGACTTTGACCTGTTCGTTCATCGCGGCGCCGGCGCCTATATCTGCGGCGAAGAGACGGCGATGCTCGAAAGCCTGGAAGGCAAGAAGGGCCTGCCGCGCCTGAAACCGCCGTTCCCGGCCGGCGCGGGCCTCTACGGCTGCCCGACCACGGTCAACAACGTCGAGAGCATCGCGGTCGTCCCGACCATCCTGCGACGTGGCGCGGCCTGGTTCGCGGGCATCGGCAATCCCAAGAATGAAGGGACCAAGCTGTTCCAGATTTCGGGGCATGTGAACAAGCCGTGCGTGGTCGAGGAAGCGTTGGGCATTCCTTTCCGTGAGCTGATCGACCGCCACGCCGGGGGCATCCGCGGCGGGTGGGACAATCTGCTCGCCGTCATTCCGGGCGGCTCGTCGGTGCCGCTTGTGCCCGCCGAACAGATCATGGACGCGCCGATGGACTTCGACGGGTTGAAGGCGCTCGGCAGCGGGCTCGGCACGGCGGCGGTCATCGTCATGGACAAGTCGACCGACATCGTCCGCGCGATCAGCCGCATCAGTTACTTCTACAAGCATGAAAGCTGCGGCCAGTGCACCCCGTGCCGCGAGGGCACCGGCTGGATGTGGCGCACCATGGAGCGCCTGCGCGAAGGCGACGCCGACATCGGCACCATCGACCGCCTGCTCGACGTCACCAAGCAGGTCGAAGGCCACACCATCTGCGCATTGGGCGACGCCGCCGCCTGGCCGATCCAGGGCCTGATCAAGCACTTCCGCCCCGAACTCGAACGCCGCATCACCGAGCGCGGCGCGATGCAGGAGGCGGCGGAATGAAAGCGGTCCTTTTTGCGCTCGGCTGCGTCGCGTTGTTCTACGTGTTTTGGAAATTTGCAAAGACCTATTGGTCTATCTCAAACGACGTGCCCGCAGCTGAGAACGACTGGCGCCAAGATCGAAAGCAGAAGGACACCGGTCACGATAGTGGGGCTGGCAATTATCCTGAGTCGCATGGCGGTGAACACTAATGCCTAAAGTCACCGTTGATGGCGTCGAAATCGAGGTTCCGCAGGGCGCCACCGTGCTTCAGGCGTGCGAGCTTGCGGGCAAGGAAATCCCGCGTTTCTGCTATCACGAACGCCTTAGCATTGCGGGCAATTGCCGCATGTGCCTGGTCGAGATCGCCCCGGGCCCGCCCAAGCCACAAGCATCGTGCGCACTGCCCGCCGCCGACGGCCAAATGATCCGCACCGACACCGCGATGGTCAAGAAAGCGCGTGAGGGGGTGATGGAATTCCTCCTCATCAACCATCCGCTCGACTGCCCGATTTGCGACCAGGGCGGCGAGTGCGACTTGCAGGACCAGGCCATGGCCTACGGTCGCGGATACTCGCGCTTCGACGAACATAAGCGCAGCGTCGAAGACAAATATATGGGGCCGATCGTCAAGACCGCGATGACCCGCTGCATCCAGTGCACGCGCTGCGTACGTTTCGCCGAGGAAGTCGCCGGCGTCCCCGACATGGGCATGCTGTTCCGCGGCGAGGATTCGCAAATCACCACCTACCTCGAGCGCGCCTTCACCAGCGAATTGTCGGGCAATCTGGTCGATCTTTGCCCGGTCGGAGCATTGCTTCAAAAACCCCAATCGTTCGAATTTCGTCCATGGGAATTGAAGAAGGTGCCCGGGATCGACGTCATGGATGCGGTCGGCACCAACATCCGTTTCGACGTCCGCCAGCGCCAGGTGATGCGCATTCTGCCGCGCATCAATGACGCGGTGAATGAGGAATGGGCGCACGACAAGACCCGCCATCACATCGATGCGCTGGTCCGCGGGCGGCTTGACCGGCCATGGGCGCGCACCCAGGGTCCGGACGGGGACGGCAAGCTTGTCGAAGTCAGCTGGGCGCAAGCCCTCGATACCTTCGGGGCGAAGATGCGCGAAGCCGGCCCTTCGGTTGCGGCCGTCGCGGGCGACCTGCTCGACGCCGAGACGATGTACGCCGCCAAGGCGTTGCTTGCGCAGGCCGGAAGCGCACTCTTGGAAGGGCGTCAGACGGGGCTCGACTATGACGTATCGTCGCTCGGCGCGGTGCGCTTCAACACCCCGCTCGCCGATCTCGACAGTGCCGACGTCATCCTGCTGGTCGGCACCAACCCGCGCTGGGAAGCGCCGCTGGTCAACACGCGGCTGCTCAAGGCGGCGCGGCGCGGAGCCAAGGTGTTTGGCATCGGCCCCGCGGTCGATGTCACCTACAAGGTCGAATGGCTTGGCGAGGATCTGTCGGTGCTTGCCCAGCTGCCCAAAGCAGTCAGCGACGTGATTTCCGGTGCCGCAAAGCCGGTCATGATCGTTGGGCCGGGTGCACTGGCCAAGGGCGGGTTAGGCGTGGCGCTCAAGGCCGCAGCACCGTTCGTCAAGGACGCCGCCGGCTCGGGACAGGGCTGGAACGGCTTCAACGTGCTCCACACCGCCGCCTCGCGCATGGCGGGCCTGATGCTGGGCTTTGCACAAAAGGGCGGGATCGCCGACATCGAAGCCGCCGAACCAAAACTGGTCCTGCTGCTTGGCGCCGATGAAGTCGCCGACACGCGCTTCGCCGGTGCGTTCAAAATCTACATCGGACACCACGGCGACGCGGGTGCGCGCCAGGCCGACCTCGTCCTGCCAGCCGCAAGCTATGCCGAGAAGCATGGCACTTATGTCAATATCGAGGGTCGGGTGCAACGCAGCGAGCGCGCCACCTTCCCGCCGGGCGATGCACGCGAGGATTGGACGATCTTCCGCGCCGTGTCGGACCTGCTCGGCACCCCGCTGCCGTTCGACCGCTTCGACCAGTTGCGCGCCGCGATGATCGCCGACACGCCCGACCTGGGCCAGGACGGGATCGTCGCCATGCCGTGGTCGCCGCCGTCCCTCGACGCGAGAGGCGAGGGCGCACTGACCTATCCGATCAAGGACTTTTACCTGACCAACGCCATCTGCCGCGCAAGCCCCACCATGCACCGCTGTTCGGAAGAATTGATCCACGGCCAAGCCTATGCGGAGGCGGCGGAATGAACGGCATAGCGCGCAACATGGCTCCCTCTCCCCGGTGGGGAGAGGGCTGGGGTGAGGGGGCTCGACCTCTCCGGAAGCGTGGGAACCCCCTCACCCTCCCGCTTCGCGGGTTCCTCTCTCTCCCCCGTGGGGGGAGGGGCAAATGACCGCCACCTTCATGTCCTGGGGCATGTCGCACGATCCGGCGTGGTTCCTTGCCACGATGATCGGCATCCTCGTCATCGCGCTTCCGCTGATGCTGGCCGTGGCGATGGTGATCTATGCCGAGCGCAAGATATGGGCAGCGATCGCGCTTCGCCGGGGGCCCAACGTCGTCGGCCCATTCGGACTGCTGCAAAGCTTCGCCGACGGACTAAAGGTTTTCCTGAAAGAGACCATCATCCCGTCGAGCTCGAACAAGGGCCTGTTCCTGATCGCGCCCGTCATTACCTTCGCCACCGCGCTCATCGTATGGGCGGTGATCCCGTTCGACGTCGGCGTGGTGCTGACCGACATCAACGTCGGATTGCTCTACATCCTCGCCGCAAGCTCGCTTGGCGTTTACGGCGTGATCATCGCCGGCTGGGCGTCCAACTCGAAATATCCTTTCTTCTCCGCGCTTCGGGCGGCGGCGCAGATGGTTAGCTACGAAGTGTCGATCGGCTTCGTCCTGATCTGCGTCGTGCTTTACTCGGGCACCTTCAACCTGACCGCGATCGTGCTTGCTCAAAAGGGGCATATCTTCGGCATCCTCAACGGCTATGGCTTCAACCCCTTGCTGTTCCCCATGGCAGTCGTGTTCCTGATCAGCTCGATGGCCGAAACCTTCCGCACCCCGTTCGACCTCGTCGAGGCCGAAAGCGAATTGGTCGCGGGCCATCAGACCGAATATTCGAGCATGTCCTTCGCGCTTTTCTGGCTTGGCGAATATGCCAATGTCATCCTGATGTGCGCGTTGAACGCGATCCTCTTCTGGGGCGGCTTTCTTCCCCCGATCGACTGGGCGCCGCTTTACTGGATTCCCGGCATCTTCTGGTTGCTGCTCAAGATGAGCATCTTTTTCTTCATCTTCGGCTGGGTCAAGGCAACCGTCCCCCGCTACCGCTACGACCAGCTCATGCGCCTCGGCTGGAAGATCTTCCTCCCGCTGAGCCTGCTCTTCGTCGTGCTCATTTCAGGATGGATCATGTGGACTCGCTATCCGGGAGTGGCAGCATGATCGCGCGTACCATCAAGGCCTTCACGCTGTGGGAATTCCTGCGCGCGCATGCACTGACGCTGAAGTATTTCTTCAAGCCCAAGGTGACGATCAACTATCCGTTCGAGAAGAACCCGCAAAGCCCACGCTTTCGCGGCGAGCATGCGCTTCGCCGTTACCCCAATGGCGAGGAACGCTGCATCGCGTGCAAATTGTGCGAGGCAATCTGTCCCGCGCTGGCGATCACGATCGAGTCCGAACCGCGCGAGGACGGCAGCCGCCGCACCACCCGCTACGACATCGACATGACCAAGTGCATCTACTGCGGGCTGTGTGCCGAGGCGTGCCCGGTCGACGCCATCGTCGAAGGGCCCAATCTCGAATTCGCGACGGAAACTCGCGAAGAATTGCTATACGACAAGGCCAAATTGCTTGCCAACGGCGACCGCTGGGAAGGCGTCATCGCCGCCAACCTTGCCGCCGACGCGGCTTACCGGTAGGCGCGCGGCGACATGATCACCATCCTTGCTTTCTACCTGTTCGCCACGCTGACCGTAACTTCGGCGTTGCTGGTGATCTTCGCGCGCAATCCGGTGCACAGCGTGCTGTGGCTGATCGTTGCCTTCTTCAACGCTGCCGGGCTGTTCCTTTTGCTCGGCGCCGAGTTCATCGCGATGCTGCTGGTGATTGTCTACGTCGGTGCGGTCGCAGTGCTGTTCCTGTTCATCGTCATGATGCTCGACGTCGATTTCGCCGCCCTGCGCAGTGGTTTCACCCGCAACCTGCCGTTCGGCATCTTGCTCGCCCTAGTCCTTCTGGCCGAGATGATCATCGCCGTCGCGGCGTATAAGGCGGGCCCGGTTACCGCTGGAGTGGCGCCGCATGTAGTCGACGCCAAGCCCAACATCGTCGCGCTTGGCGAATTGCTTTACACGCGCTTCCTCATGCCGTTCGAGCTTGCCGGCCTGATCCTGCTGGTGGCGATGATCGGCGCGATCGTCCTCACCCACCGCAGCCGCGGCGATGCACGCGGCCAGAAGATCCGCCGTCAGGTCGACCGCCGCCCAAGCGACGCGACGAAGAACATGCAACCGCCAGTGGGCGAGGGCATGACGCTGTGATCGGCCTGACCCATTACCTCGCGGTCGCCGCGATCCTGTTCACGATCGGCGTGCTTGGCATTTTCCTCAATCGCAAGAACGTCATTCTGATGCTCATGGCGATCGAATTGATCTTGCTCGCGGTCAACATCAACCTTGTGGCGTTCAGCGCTTACTTGGGCGATCTCACCGGGCAGGTATTCGCCATGTTCGTGCTGACCGTCGCTGCCGCCGAAGCCGCGATCGGGCTCGCCATCCTCGTCATTTTCTTCCGCCGCCGCGGCTCGATCGCGGTCGACGACGTCAACCGGATGCACGGCTGAGATGCACCCTATCATCCTCATCGTTTTCCTGCCGCTGGTGGCCGCGCTCATTGCCGGGCTCGGCGGGCGTGTCATCGGCAAGGTGCCTGCCAAGGTCATAACCACAGGCGCTTTGTTCATCAGCGCTGCTTTGTCTTGGCCGATCTTCCTGTCGTTCGTCGCCGGTGCTGGCGAGACCCAGGTCGTTCCGGTGCTCGACTGGATCCGTTCGGGCGACCTGGTCGTCGACTGGGCCCTGCGGGTCGACGCGCTGACCGCGGTGATGCTGGTCGTCGTCACCTCGGTGTCGAGCCTCGTCCACCTCTACAGTTGGGGCTATATGGAGGAGGACCCGTCGCAGCCGCGGTTCTTCGCTTATCTGTCGCTGTTCACCTTCGCGATGCTGATGCTGGTCACTGCCGACAGCCTGGTGCAGATGTTCTTCGGCTGGGAAGGGGTCGGGCTCGCCTCATACCTCCTGATCGGTTTCTGGTATCACAAGCCCTCGGCCAATGCCGCGGCGATGAAGGCGTTCGTCGTCAACCGCGTCGGCGATTTCGGCTTTTCGCTCGGCATCTTCGGCACCTTCCTGGTCTTCAATACCGTCTCGATCCCGGCGATTCTCGCGGCAGCCCCGTCGATGGCAGGATCCACGATCGGGTTCGCCGGGATGACGGTCGATACGATGACGCTTTTGTGCTTGCTCCTGTTCGTCGGCGCAATGGGCAAGTCGGCGCAGCTCGGCCTCCACACCTGGCTCCCCGACGCGATGGAAGGCCCGACCCCGGTCAGCGCCTTGATCCACGCCGCGACGATGGTCACCGCCGGCGTGTTCATGGTCTGCCGCCTGTCGCCGATGTTCGAAGTGTCCCCGGACGCGCTGATGGTCGTCACCTATGTCGGCGCCGCAACCGCGATCTTCGCGGCGACCGTTGCGACCGTGCAGACCGACATCAAGCGGGTGATCGCTTATTCGACCTGTTCGCAACTCGGCTACATGTTCTTCGCCGCAGGGGTAGGGGCCTATGGCGCGGCGATGTTCCATCTGTTCACCCACGCCTTTTTCAAGGCTTTGCTGTTCCTTGGCGCGGGGTCGGTGATCCATGCGATGCATCACGAGCAGGACATGCGGCATTACGGCGCCTTGCGTAAGGAGATCCCGCTGACCTTCTGGGCAATGCTTGCGGGAACGCTGGCGATTACCGGGGTCGGAATTTTCGGGATCGGTTTTGCCGGCTATTACTCCAAGGACAATATCATCGAAAGCGCGTTTGCCAGCGGTACGACGCACGGCGGGATCGCCTTCGCGATCGGCATCCTCGCCGCGCTGCTGACGAGCTTTTATTCGTGGCGGCTGATCTTCCTGACCTTCTTCGGCAAGGCGCGTTGGGCGGGGTCGGAGCATATCCAGCACGCCGTCCACGAACATCACGAGGACGAATCCGAGGAAGCCGCCGATCATGACAGCGCCCACGATCATGGCGCCAGGGTTTTGACTGGCACCGCGGGATATCATCCGCACGAAAGCCCGTTGTCGATGCTGATCCCGCTCGGCCTGCTGTCGGTCGGGGCGATCCTCGCCGGGCTGCTGTTCCATGGCGCGTTCGTCGATGCCGAGGGCGGGACCGCCTTCTGGAACAACAGCATTTCGTTCGACGAGCATCTCGCCCACGCCGCGCACGAAGTGCCCACGTGGGTCAAATATTCGCCGTTCATCGTTATGCTTGCCGGGCTGGCGCTTGCCTACCGCAATTATATCGCGCGCCCGTCGGCGCCCGCCGCCTTCGTCGCGCAGTTCGGGGGCTTGCACAAATTCCTTATGCACAAATGGTATTTCGACGAGCTCTACGACTTCCTGTTCGTCCGCCCGTCGATGGCGCTTGGGCGCTTCTTCTGGAAGCGCGGCGATGAGCAAACCATCGACCGTTTCGGCCCGCATGGCGCCGCAGTGCTGGTCGGCGCAGGCAATCGCCTGACGACCCGGCTTCAGTCGGGCTTTGTCTATAGTTATGCGCTCGTCATGCTCCTCGGTCTGATCGCCGCGGCAAGTTGGGTATTGTGGTGGGTGTCGTGAGCGGCGTGCCAATGCTGAGCCTGATGATCTTGGTGCCCCTGCTTGCCGGGGTCATTGCTCTATTCCTTTCAGCCAACGGCGCGCGATGGATCGCGCTTATTGCCACGCTGGCTAATTTCGCGCTCGGCATCGCATTGTGGGCGACCTTCGATCCCGCCGGCGCGCAATGGCAATTCGTCGAGCAAATCGGGCTTGGCGGAAGCGTCGCCTGGGCGCTTGGCATCGACGGCATCGCGCTGATGCTGATCATGTTGTCCGTCTTCCTGATGCCGATCTGCATCGGCGCATCGTGGCGCGCGATCGATCGCCGCGTGCCCGAATATATGGCGGCCTTTTTGCTGATGGAGGCGCTGATGATCGGCGTCTTCGCGGCGCAGGACTTGCTCCTGTTTTACATCTTCTTCGAGGGCGGGCTGATCCCGATGTACCTTATCATCGGCATCTGGGGCGGTGCCGAGCGGATCAAGGCGAGTTACAAATTCTTCCTCTACACGCTCGCCGGTTCGGTGTTGATGCTGGTGGCGATGCTGGTCATGATCCAGACCGCGGGGACGACCTCCATCCCGGCGCTGATGGCGTATGACTTCGCTCCCGGGCTTCAGTGGTGGCTGTGGCTCGCCTTCTTTGCCAGTTTCGCGGTGAAGATGCCGATGTGGCCGGTCCACACCTGGTTGCCCGACGCGCACGTCCAGGCGCCGACCGCAGGCTCGGTGATCCTTGCCGGCGTGTTGCTCAAGATGGGCGGATATGGCTTCATCCGCTTTTCGCTGCCGATGTTCCCGGACGCCTCGGCCGATTTCGTCCCCTTCGTCTTCGTGCTGAGTGGGATCGCAGTGGTCGTCACCTCGCTCATTGCGCTCGTCCAGCACGACATGAAGAAGCTCATCGCTTATTCGTCGGTCGCGCATATGGCGTTTGTCACCTTCGGGCTGTTCGCCTTGAACCGCCAGGGGATCGAGGGCGCATTACTCGTCATGCTCAGCCACGGACTCGTCTCCGGAGCATTGTTCCTGTGCGTCGGCGTCATCTACGACCGCCTCCACACCCGCGAAATCGCGCGCTACGGCGGGCTCGCCGACAATATGCCCAAATACGCCTTGTTCTTCATGCTGTTCACCATGGCGAGCGTCGGCTTGCCGGGCACGAGCGGGTTCGTCGGCGAATTCCTGAGCCTTGTCGGAACGTATGAGCGCTCGTCGTGGGCCGGGGTCGTCGCCACCACCGGGATCATCTTGGGCGCGGCCTACATGCTGTTTCTCTACTGGCGCGTCGTCTATGGCACCCAGCGCAATGCCGATGCGGCGGCAATGCCCGATCTTGACGCGCGCGAGTTGTGGCTTCTCGCACCGATCGCTGCTGCGGTCCTGTGGATGGGGATTTACCCCGAAAGCTTCCTGCGGCCGATGCGTGCCGATGTCGGGCGGTTGCTTGAGCGCCTCGAGCCTTCGGTTCCGCAAAGCGACGCGCATTTGACCAAGGGCAAGTCCCAGCCTGCCAGTCCTGCGCCCGCCGGCCATGTGTCGGCCGATCACACCCCCAACGCGCCGGCGGAGTCGCACTGATGAATTTCGCCGCTTTCGTGCCCGAGACATTGCTGACCGTCGGCGCAATCGTGATGATGATGGTCGCGGCCTTCATGGGCAGTCGTGGCAGCGCCGTTACGACCTGGGGCGCAGTCCTGCTGCTCATCGGCGCGACCTTCGCCTTGCTTGGAGCCCCACAGTCTGACGGGCCGATCTTCGGCGGCCTGGTCGTCGCCGACGGTTTCGGTGCGTTTGGCAAGATGCTGATCTTCCTCAGCGCCGCCGTGGCGATCATCGCCGCGCACAATTGGTTCGAGCGCGACTTCGAACATGCCGCCGAATATCCCGTGCTGATCCTTTTGTCCTGCGTCGGCATGGCGGTGATGGTTTCCGCCACCAGCTTGATGTCGCTCTACGTCGGGCTCGAACTTACCAGCTTGGCGTCTTACGTCCTTGCCGCATACCGCCGCAGCGACGATCGCTCGGCCGAAGCAGGCCTGAAGTATTTCGTCCTCGGCGGGCTTGCGAGCGGCATTCTGCTTTACGGGATCAGCCTGCTCTACGGCTTTACCGGCTCGATCCAGTTTGACGGCATCGCCGCAGCCTTTGCCCGCGACGGGACACAGTCGCTCGGATTGCTGTTCGGGCTCGTGTTCCTGCTCGCCGGGCTGGCCTTCAAGATCGGCGCGGTGCCGTTCCACATGTGGGCCCCAGACGTCTACGAAGGCGCGCCGACCCCGGTGACTGCCTTCTTCGCAACGGCACCCAAGGCTGCGGCGGTGCTGCTCAGCGTGCGCGTTTGCCTCGACGCGCTCGGACCAGCGATCGACGCCTGGCGCCAGATCATCGCCTTCGTCGCGCTTGCTTCGATCATCCTTGGTGCGGTGGCGGCCTATGGCCAGACCAACCTCAAGCGCCTGCTGGCTTATTCGTCGATCAACAACGTCGGGTTCGCGCTCGTTGGCCTAGTCGCGGGCGGCGCGGCGGGTGCCTCGTCGGTCCTGTTCTACATGGCGGTCTACCTGGTTATGACACTCGGCGTGTTCCTGTGCCTGCTTCGCCTGCGCGGCGAGGATGGTGAGCCATTGGAGGCGATCGACAGCCTCTCGGGCATGTCGCAATCGCGCCCCGGCCTCGCCGCCGCGATCGCGATCTTCATGTTCAGCCTCGCCGGCATTCCGCCCTTGCTTGGCTTCTGGCCCAAGCTCGTCGTGTTCCAGGCGGCGCTGGCGCAGGAGCTTTACCTCCTCGCCATCGTCGGCTTCCTGGGCTCGGTGATCGGCGCATTCTATTACATCAAGATCGTCAAGGTGATGTATTTCGATGCCCCCGGCCGCGCCCTCGCCAAGGGTGGCAACCGCATCGAAGGCGTCCTCATCCTGCTTGCCGCGTTAATCGTGTCGCCGCTCGGCTATCTGCTCATCGGACCGCTAAGCGAGATGACCAACAACGCGGCTGGGTCGCTTTTCTGACTCGGATCCGGATTGTTGATCGGCTTGGATCGACGAACAGTGCAATGCTTGCCGATCCCCTCGCGATCGAAGGCGACTGGCTGGTTGCACTTCGCCAGGACGCCGGGCGGGGACGCCACAGCCGGGTGTGGGAAGCCCTCGAAGGTAATTTTTTCGGCTCGACAATCATCCAGTTGCGCGCCGACGACCCACCCGCGCCGGCGCTTGCGCTCGTCGCCGGTCTCGCCCTGATCGAGGCCGTCGGGGGAGCATCGCCTGGCCTTGCGCTCAGTCTGAAATGGCCCAACGACCTGATGCTTGGCAATGCCAAGCTCGCCGGTATCCTGCTCGAGCGCTCGGGCGACCGGGTCGTCGCGGGGTTCGGCGTAAACCTTGCCGCCGCTCCGCAAATCGATGGGCGCAACACCGCCCACCTTGGCGGCTCGATCACCCCGCAAGCCTTCGCGGCCTTGCTTGCGCAAAGTGTCGCCCGCCTGGTCCCGGTGTGGCGCGACGCCGATCCCGCCGCCTTTGCCTTGGCATGGGCGACGCGCGCCCACCCACTCGGCACTTCGCTCGACGTCCACAGCAGCCCAAGCGAGCGCATGGCGGGCAAGTTCGACGGGATCGAGCCTGACGGCGCGCTTCGTCTGCGGCTCGTCGGGGGCAGTGTCGAGATTATCCGCGCCGGTGATGTAAGCTTCGCGTGAACCCGCGCATCGTCCTCGCAATTGCCCCCAATTCGTTCTAGGGGTCGCGCCATGTTGCTTGCGATCGATGCCGGAAATACCAATGTCGTTTTTGCCCTGGTAACGGAAGGCGGGGAAATCCGCGCGCGGTGGCGGATCGCGACCGACCCGCGCCGCACCGCCGACGAATATGCCGTGTGGCTGCATCAACTTCTGGCGCTTGAGGGATATGCCACGGCCGATGTCGGGCGGGTCGTAATCGCGACCGTCGTGCCGCGCGCGCTTCATAACCTCACAACGCTGTCGCAAAAATATTTCAAGCAGGATCCCATCATTGCGGGTGAGGGCGGATGGCCCATCGCGCTCGACGTGGTCGAGCCCAAAAGCGTGGGCGCCGATCGTGCTCTTAACGTCATGGCCGCGCATGCGCGCCATCCGGGCGACCTGATCGTGATCGATTTCGGTACCGCGACGACCTTTGACGTGGTCGATTATACTGGAGCTTATAAAGGCGGGATCATCGCCCCGGGGATCAACCTCAGCCTTGATGCACTGGTGGCCGCGGCCGCCAAGCTGCCGCGCATTGCAATTGCCGCACCCGATGGCGAGAGCGTCGTCGGGCGCACTACCGAAAGTCAGATGCTGATTGGCGTCTATTGGGGATATGTCGCGCTGATCGAGGGGCTGGTCGCGCGTCTGAAGGCCGAAATCGGCCGTCCCGTCACTGTTATTGCCACCGGAGGCCTAGCCATTTTGTTCGACCAGCACACGAGCGCGTTCGACGCGATCGAACCCGACCTCACCATCCAGGGGCTTGCCCTGTACGCCGCGGGGGCATCACGATGACCCCGGGCGAAGAACTGCTCTTTCTCGCACTTGGCGGGTCGGGCGAGATCGGCATGAACGTCAATCTCTACGGTTGCCGCGGCAAATGGTTGATGGTCGATTGCGGCCTGACCTTCGCCGATCCGCAATATCCCGGGATCGACCTCATCCTGCCCGACCTCGAGTTCATCGAGCAGCGCCGCAAGGACCTCCTCGGCATCGTCATCACCCACGGCCATGAGGATCATATCGGCGCGCTGCCCTATATGGCCGCCGACCTAAAGGTGCCGATCTATGCCACGCCGTTCACTGCCGGGCTGATCGCGGGCAAGCTTGAAGAAGAGGGGCTGACCGGCAAGGTCAAGTTAAAGATCATCGAACGCGGCGGGTCGTTCGACCTCGACCCGTTCCGCATCACTTATGTGCCGCTGGCCCATTCGATCCCCGAGGGCAATGGCCTGCTGGTGGAGACCCCGTTCGGCAACGTCTTCCACACCGGCGACTGGAAGCTCGACGATGAGCCCGTGCTCGGCAATCCCAGCACGCCCGAAACGCTGACCCGGATCGGCGACGGCGGCGTGCTCGCCATGGTCTGCGATTCGACCAACACCTTCCAAGAAACCGCGTCGGGAAGCGAAGCTTCGGTTCATCCCGGCCTCCTCGAACAAGTCCGCAAGGCCAAGGGCCGAGTGCTCGTCACGACCTTCGCCTCGAACGCCGCGCGTTTGCAGACGATCGGCCGGGTCGCAACCGAGGCCAATCGCAAACTGTGCGTGGCGGGGCGAAGCCTCGACCGGATCCTCAAAGTAGCGCGGGCGACCGGCTATCTGCTCGATTTCCCCGAAGTCGTCCGCTTTGACGAAGCCATGCGCTTGCCGCGCAACGAAGTGCTGATCGTCGCCACCGGCGGGCAGGGCGAGGAACGCGCCGCGCTTGGCCGCGTCGCATTCAACAATCACGAACTTAAGCTGGTCGACGGCGACACGGTGATTTTCTCGTCGAAACAGATACCGGGCAATGAGGTGGCGATCGGTCGGATCATGAATGCCCTGAGCAATCTCGGCGTCCTGACCGTCACCGAACGTCAGGCGCATGTCCACGTCTCGGGGCATCCCGGACGGCCAGAACTTGCCGCAATGTACGGCTATATGCGGCCCAAGATCCTGGTTCCCGTTCATGGCGAGACCCGTCACCTTCGCGAACAGGCCAGGTTCGCGCTTGCGCAAGGCGTGCCTCAGGCGATCGTCCAGGAAAATGGCGACATCATCCGGCTTGCGCCCAAGGGTCCACGCAAAATCGGCGCCGCACGTGTTGGCCGGCTCGTCCTCGACGGTGACGTTATCCTGTCCGCCGACGGATCGACCATCAACGAGCGTCGCAAGATGGGGATCAACGGGCTGATCACGGTTGCGCTTGCTGTCGGGCGCAATGGCCAGTTGGTCGGCAATCCGCTGGTGCGCGCGTTCGGTGTGCCGGTCGAAGAAGATCGCGAGGACTTCATTGCCGATGCCAGCGAGGCCGCCGCGCGTGCCTATTCGGCGGGCGCAAACGAGGAAAAGATGCGCGACGCGGTCCGGCTTGCCGTGCGCCGTTGCGCAACCTTGTGGACGGGCAAAAAGCCGATGGTCGACGTAACGGTGATGAGCGTATCGGGATGACCGGGTCGAAACGATGAGCCTGGGCGCGATTGTCGCAATCTATTTCCTGTTCTGGATTACGGCGGCGTTCCTGATGCTGCCCTTTGGAGTACGCACCGACGAGGAAGTCGGCTCGGCCAAGGTCCCAGGCCAGGCCGATAGTGCCCCGCATCGTTTCGACCTTAAACGCCACATGGCACGCGCGGCGTTGCTCGCCGCGGCAACGTTCGCGCTATACTATGCCAACTGGCAGTTCGGTTGGCTGACCGTCGAGCACCTCGACTTCTACAATTGACGCCTTTTGGCGTTACCCCGGACCTGATCCGGGGTCTGCCTTCTTCTCCTCCCAATTGAAGAAAAAGTAGGCGGATCCCGGGTCAAGCCCGGGATGACGAATTCACTCTACCGTCGCCGCTCGATGCCCTGCGCCAGCGCCGCGTAGAGCTTGCCCATGTCGGCGCTCATCAGGGTCACCGCCATCATCCCGCCGTCGCGCTCGGCAAGCACTCGGCGAAGCATCGCTTCAAAGTCGTGCACATAGCGGTTGACCGACTGCTGGAATTCCGGATCGCTGTCGTAATGCGCCGCAATCGATCGTGTTTCGGTGCCACTGATGAGCTTGACTGCGCGCCGCGTAAATATTCCGCGATTGCCCTTCAGATAAGCGCCCCACGCCTTCTCGTCGACATCGTCCGACAGGATCTTCTGGACGTCGATCGCGGCCGAATGCATCGAATCCATCAACAGCGTCACGCGCCGAGCGAAATCCTCCCCATCGCCCTTGCGATGTGCCTCCCGGCTCTGCTCGAGATGGGCCTCGAGCGCGACCGCACTCTGTCCGATCGACAGCATCTGCTGGGTCAGTCGCTCGCTTGCGTGACGGGCCGACTCGACGGCCATGGTCGCAACGCGATCGACCTCGGCCAGCCGTTCCTCGACCGCCTCCCGCACCGCGGTCTCGAGCGCCAGGCGCGCCGCATCGCCGAGCTGGGCCGCCGACTCGGGAATGATCGACATAATCGCCACCCGCGCCCGTTCGGCGGCGTGCGCTCCGGCCTCGCGAACCTGGCCAAGCGCTGCGATCAGCGCGGGCCCGGTTTCATTCGACAGTCGGGTGGCATCGTCGTTGGC
>Ga0326733_1000138_pt1 | contig 24733 bp, 22 predicted proteins | sample 14_GP2_308_FD_207946 | JGI IMG/M metagenome (GOLD analysis project Ga0326733, IMG submission 207946) | Glacier ice microbial communities from Ngari, Tibet, China - 14_GP2_30.8 | ecosystem: Environmental > Aquatic > Freshwater > Ice > Glacier | place: China: Ngari, Tibet | collected 2018-07-17
ATCGCGGGAGAAGGAGTCGTAGCCGGTGAGGCCCAGCTTGATGAGCAGCGCGCCGCGCTCCTTGGACTTGCCCTGCTGTTTGTGGGTGAGGAACCGCAGCGGCGCGGACAGGATGCCGGAGAAGGTGGAGAAGATCGGGATCGTCGTCGGCAGCGGCTTCACGTAGTGCGGCGCGAGGCGCAGCAGCCGGTTGCGCTCCTGGACCGACTCGCGGACCAGGCGGAACTCGCCGTTCTCGAGGTAGCGCACTCCGCCGTGGATCATGTGGGAGGAGGCGGCCGAGGCGCCGGAACAGAAGTCGTTCCGCTCGACCAGGATCACGTCGACACCCTGCAGGGCGAGGTCACGGAAGGTCGCGATGCCGTTGATGCCACCGCCGATGACGACGACCTGGGCGGACGGTGCCGCCATGATCGCGGCGACGTCGGGCCGGAGGCCGGAAACGGATGCCGTTGAATTCGATTCTGTGCTCACTAGCGCAACGCCTTTGTTTGAGTGATGGATCCCCGAACCGGGAAATTCTGACTGCTACAGTGTGATCGCCCGTACACAACCGATCAACGTTCTTGCACATACGTGCATGCCCAGGAGAGGCCGCTCATCATGGCATCCGCCCCGTCCGACTACGATCCTGACAAGGCACGCGACGCCCTTCGCGCCGCACAGCTCTACTACCTCCAGGACATCACGATGGAGGCGATCGCCCACGAGCTGCACACGTCGCGCTCCTCGGTGTCGCGGCTGCTCAGTTTTGCCAGGGAGAGCGGTCTCGTCGAGATCCAGGTGAAGTCCCCCGCCGACCGGATCACGACCGCCCAGCGCAGGCTGCGCGAGCGATTCGGCATCACCGCGCACATCGTGCCGGTTCCGAATTCGACGAACGAGGTCGACCGGCTCGAGCGTGTCGCGGTCTCGGCTGCACGTATTCTCGCGCCGTTCTTCAACTCGAATATGACCCTCGGGATCGCCTGGGGCGGCACCATGAGCGCCGTGAGCCGCCACCTGCCCGACAAGATCACCCACAACTCGACTGTCGTGCAGCTGAACGGGGCCGCCAATACCCACACGCTCGGAATCGTCTATGCGAGCGAGATCATGAGCCGTTTCGGAGTCGCCTATGGCGCGACGGTCGAGCAGTTCCCCGTGCCGGCGTTCTTCGACGATCCGGCCACGAAGGACGCCCTCTGGCGGGAGCGGGCCATCCGGCGGGTGATCAATATCCAGACGCGCATGGACATCGCGCTGTTCGGGCTCGGCTCGACGAGCGCGTCCGTGCCCAGCCATGTGCACATCGGCGGCTACCTCGACAAGAGCGACTACGCGGCGCTGGCCGGCAGCGACGTCGTCGGCGACGTCGCGACCGTCTTCTATCGCAGCGACGGCAGCTACGACGGCATCGAGATGAACTCGCGGTCGAGCGGGCCGGGGCTCGACCTGCTGGCGAGGGTGCCGCGACGGGTGTGCGTCGTCTCGGGCCGGTCGAAGCTTCCGGCGCTGCGTGGCGCTCTCGCCGCGGGACTCGTCACCGATCTCATCGTCGACGAGGCGACCGCCCACCTGCTCATCGACACCGCCTCCTAGACGGCCCGTCGTGTGGCGGGCCGCACCGGTTCTGACCAGACTGGGGCCATGAGATCGAAAAATTGGGCTGGCAACCTCAGCTACTCCTCCTCTGCCCTGCGCGCGCCGACCTCGGTCGACGAGCTGCGGGAGATGGTGGCGGCGACGCCTCGCATCCGCGCCCTCGGCTCCCGGCATTCGTTCAACCGGATCGCCGACACGACCGCCGTGCAGGTCTCGACGGCGGGGATCCCGCTCGACCTCGACATCGATGCCGCCGGCCGCACGGTCACCGTGGGTGCCGGGGCCAGGTACGGCGAGTTCGTCCGGCAGCTCGATCGGGCCGGGTGGGCGCTGCACAACCTCGCGTCGTTGCCGCACATCTCCGTCGCGGGTGCGATCGCCACGGGCACGCACGGATCCGGCGACCGCAACGGCTGCCTGTCGACCGAGGTCGCGGCACTCGAGATCGTCACGGCCGGCGGCGGCCTTCTCACCCTGCGGCGCGGCGATCCGGACTTCGCCGGTGCGGTGGTCTCCCTCGGCGCGCTCGGCGTCGTCTCCCGGGTGACCCTCGACATCGAGCCGGCGTTCGAGGTGCGGCAGGACCTCTTCGCGAACCTCCCCCTCGCCTCGCTGACCGACCACTTCGACGAGATCACCGCGAGCGCCTACAGCGTCAGCCTCTTCACCACTTGGGGCGAGGTGGGCGCCGACCCGGTCTGGATCAAGTCCCGGATGGATGCCCCCGCCGCGGCGACCGTGAGCGGCGAGCTCTTCGGTGCGAGCCGCGTGCCGGTGCAGCGGTCTCCGCTCGCAGACGCCCCGGCGGTGAACACCACGGTGCAGCTCGGGATGCCCGGCGCCTGGTGGGACCGCCTGCCGCACTTCCGGCTCGAGTTCACCCCGAGCGACGGGGAGGAGCTGCAGACCGAGTACCTCGTGCCCCGCCGGCACGCGACCGACGCGTTCGAGGCCGTCCGGGCGCTCGCGCCGCGCATCCGCCCGCACCTGCTCGTCAGCGAGCTGCGCACCGTCGCCGCGGACGACCTCTGGCTGAGCCCGAGCCACAGCGAGGACTGCGTGGCGATCCACTTCACCTGGCGGCAACACATCCCCGAGGTGACGGCGCTGCTGCCCGACCTCGACGCCGCACTCGCCCCGTTCGGTGCCCGCCCGCACTGGGGCAAGCTGTTCGAGACCGACCCCGGCCGCATGCCGCAGCTGTATCCGCGGCTCGCGGAGTTCCGCGAGCTGGCGGAGCGGCTCGATCCGGGGCACAAGTTTCGCAACGCGTTCGTGGACCGCTGGCTGTTCGCAGCCTGAGACGCCGCCCAGCCTGTGGCCTGGCGCAACGCGTGAGGCCTGCGGCACGACGGGCTGCGCGCTTTTGGAGTCGCCCTGGTGGCCGAGCATCTGAGGCCAACCTGTCCCACTGCGCTCCTCACTCGCACGGAGTGCCGCGAGCCGAACCGTGACCGCAGAACCTTACATGGTTGTAACCTGCCATTTGTAGACCATCCGATCCTGAGCAGGCAGGGGCACCACTGTGGCCGCGACGATGCATGACGTCGCCCGCATCGCGGGAGTTTCGATCAAGACGGTCTCCAACGTCATCAATGACTTCCCCCACGTCCGCGCCGAAACTCGTGCGCGGGTCAACAAAGCAATTGATGAACTCGGATACCAGCCCAACTTGAGCGCCCGCGGGTTGCGTTCGGGCCGAACCGGCGTGATCAGCCTGATCGTGCCTGACATCCGGAACGCCTATTTTTCCGAACTAGCTGACGCCGTGATGCGGGCCGCTGAGGCCCGCGGACTTTCAGTGATCATCGAACAGGCCGGCTACAACCGCGATCGAGAGCTCCTCCTTCTCCGGGGACCGCGGACGCAGCTTGTCGACGGGATCCTCTACAGCGCCCTGGCCCTCGGCGAGGACGATGCCAGCGTGCTCAACAGCCTCCGCACTCCGGTTGTGCTGCTGGGTGAGCGAATCTTCAACGGCCCCACCGACCACGTGACGATGCAGAATATCGAGGGTGTGCAGGCGGCCACCGAACACCTGTTGAGCCAGGGCCGACGGCGGGTGGTGGCCTTCGGTGCCCATCCCGGGGAAGAAATTGGATCTGCGGGACTGCGATTGGTCGGATACCAGCGGGCACTGGCCAATGCCGGGATCGAGTTTGACGAGGCTCTCATATGCCCGGTGGACCAGTGGCTTCGCGCCGACGGCGCAACAGCAATGCGCGACTATCTGGCTCGGAACATCCCCTTCGACGGGATCGTGGCATTCAACGATCTGATTGCTCTCGGCGCCATGCGGGTGATGCAGGAGGCAGGGATCCGCATTCCGCGCGACGTTGCTGTCATCGGTTTCGACGACATCGACGAAACGAAATACACGCTCCCGTCGCTGTCCTCGATCGATCCCGGCCGCGAGGAGATCGCCGAAGTCGCAGTGGAGTACCTGATCGAACGGATCGCCCGGCCTGCCACTCCACTTCCGCCGAGGGAGCATCTGACCGCGTTCCGGCTGATTGAGCGGGAGTCGAGCACGCCGATCCACCCCGCTGCCGCACCGAAATAACCATCCTCACCTGCCCTTCTCCGACCGGTCGTCAAGTCGGTATTGACAGCATGCTGGTAGTGCCGCATCATTCGTGTACAACGTTATATACAACGTTGGAAAAGTCCCCTGCATCAACACAGACAAAGAAGTCACAGGAAGGCACACAGTGAATAAAAGGACTGTTTCGGTTGCTACGACCGCTCTTGCGGTAGTCGCGCTGCTTGCAGCATGCGCCCCCGCCGCCGGATCCGGCAGCGGAACCAAGGCCGAAGGGTGCACGAACACGATCACGAAGACCGATGCCCCCGTGGTGTCGGTGTGGGCGTGGTACCCGAATATGGACAAGGTCGTTGACAACTTCAACGAGCTCAACGACGACGTGCAGGTCTGCTGGACCAACGCCGGCCAGGGCGCTGACCAGTACGACAAGTTCCAAACATCAGTCGTCGCAGGGACCGGCGCCCCAGATGTCGTCATGCTCGAGGCCGACCGCGTCGCGAACTTCCAGATTCAGGACTCGCTCGTCGATATCAGCGATCTGGGCGTCGACGCCGTCCGCAGCAACTTCAGCGAAGGGGCATGGAAGGACGTTTCGGTCGGTGACGCCGTCTATGCCGTCCCGATCGACGGTGGCCCGATGGCCATGATCTACCGCACGGACGTGTTCGAGCAGTATGACATCACGCCGCCCACCACGTGGGACGAGTACCGAGCAGCTGCACAGAAGGTGAAGGATGCCGGTGGACCGCTCTTCGGCGACCTCGGCGCAAACACCCCGGCGGTCTACTTTGCGCTCGTGCAGCAGAAGGGCGCTCAGCCGTTCGAATTCGACCCGGCCAACCCCACTGAGATCGGGGTCGACCTCAACGACCAGGATTCGAAGGACGTTCTCGACTACTGGGGAGAGCTCGTCAGTGATGGCCTCGTTGGCACAGTCGATCAGTTCACCCCCGAGTACATTGCCGGTGTGGTGAACGGTGACTACGCAACCTATATCTCCGCGGCGTGGGCGCCCGGCTACCTGACCGGGGCTGGCGTCGGCGGCGGCGAGGACGAGGGAACTTGGGCATCCGCTCCGCTGCCGCAGTGGGATCCTGCGAACCCGATCGCCGCCAACTGGGGTGGTTCGGCTCTCGCCGTCACCACTCAGGCCCCGGACAAGGAGCTCGCTGCGAAGGTTGCACTCGGCCTGTACGCGGACGACGCCTCACTCAAGGATGGCTGGGTCAACCAGGTCATCTTCCCGCTCAATCAGAACGTCCTGACCTCAGACGAGTTCCTCAACGCCGAAGTCGAGTTCTTCAGTGGACAGAGCGTGAACAAGGACATCTACGCGCCCGCGGCAAACGCCTATGAGGGGTACGTGTACAGCCCGTTCCAGGTCTACTACTACGCACAGATGCAGGAAGCGCTCACCGCTGTCAACGCGGGCGAACTCACCGGCGCGGCTGCGGCAGACCAGGTACAGGACCGCCTCGTTGCCTACGCCGAAGAGCAGGGTTTCACGCTCAAGTAGCAGCACACGAGCACGCTCCGGCAACACCAGCGGTGGGAGCACTCCACTGCCGGCGTCGCCGATCTCGGTGGTTCCGCACGATGGCAATCGTGCGGGACCACCCATCTCGCCCACTTTGCACACCCTCTAACAAAGAAGTTGGATCATGGCAGTGACAACCGGACTAACGGGCTCATCCGTCGCGGGAGCTCGCGACCTCACCCCTCCGAAGGGAGCCGGGGTCGGCGCCCGCCAGCGTCGCCACGGCCGCATCGGCTGGCTCTTCATCGCACCATTCGCGGTCGTGTTTGTCACGTTCCTCGTCGCTCCGCTTGCGTACGCTTTCTACTTGAGCCTTTTCACGAAAGGCCTCGCTACGGGTACGCGGTTCACGTTTTTCGCGCAGTATGCGAAGGCATTCACCGACCCGCAGTTTCTTGAGGGCGTGTGGTTCGTGGTTCGGTTCTCACTCGTTTTGATACCGATACAAATGGCGCTGTCGCTCTTCGTCGCACTCATCCTCGACGCGATCACGACGCGCTTCTCCCGCATCGCCAGGCTCATGATCTTCCTGCCTTACGCAATTCCAGCGGTCATCGGCGCACTCATGTGGGGATTCCTTTACAGCCCTAACTTCGGGCCGCTCGACCAGATCTTTTCCCCGCTCGGGTTGGAATCCCCCGAAATGCTCGGACCTGGGCTGATCTTCCAGTCCCTCATGAACGTTGTCGTCTGGCAGTGGGCCGGTTACTACATGATCATCATCTACGCCGCGTTGCAGGGAATCGATCCCTCTCTGTACGAAGCCGCCCGCATCGACGGGGCAAATGCCTGGCAGATTGCGCTTCGAATCAAGATCCCGCTCGTCACCAACTCGCTGCTTCTGATTCTCGTGTTTGCACTCATCGGTACCCTGCAGTTCTTCAGCGAACCGCAGATCCTCCGGCCCATCGCCAACGGCACCATCACGCCGGGTTTCACTCCGAACATCTACGCCTACACCCAGGCCTTCTCCTATGCGCAGTTCAACTACGCGTCCGCGCTTTCCTTTTCGCTCGGCTTTGTGGTGTTCGTCTGCGTCTACCTATTCCTGTTCCTCACTCGTAAGCGCGGGAGCTTCCTCAAATGACTTCACTTCTGACATCTCGCCGTCTCCCAGCAACCACCAGTTCCACAGAGACCCGTCGTCGTGCAGCAACGCGCCGAGCCCCGAGGAACATCACCGCGCACATATTCCTCGGCGCACTCATCATCTACTTCCTTATCCCCCTGTGGTGGTTGATCGTCGCCAGCTCCAAGGACGCCACCGGCCTCTTCGCCGGCACAAACGGCGCGCTCTGGTTCGACAAGAACATTGACTACGTCGGAAACTTCCGTGACCTGTTCACGTTCAACGGCGGCATCTACCTGCGCTGGCTGGGCAACTCGCTGCTGTACTCGCTATCCGGTGGGCTGGGCGCGACCGTCCTGGCCGTGCTCGCTGGCTACGGTTTCGCCAAGTTCAAGTTCCGCGGCCGAAACTTTGCGTTCGCGCTGCTGCTTGGCGCGGTCATGGTGCCGGTCACGGCGCTCGTGATCCCAACCTTCATCATGATGTCCGGCCTACAGCTGACGAACACGATCTGGGCGGTCATTCTCCCGTCGATGCTGAGTCCCTTCGGTGTTTACCTCATGCGGGTCTACATTGCGGATGCTGTGCCGGATGAGCTCCTCGATGCCGCGCGAGTGGACGGCGCCGGAGAATTCCGAACCTTTGTGCAGGTCGCGCTGCCGCTGATGCGCCCGGCGATTGTGACGGTATTGCTCCTGTCGATCGTGGCGACCTGGAACAACTACTTCCTGCCGCTGGCCATGCTCAACGACAACAACTTGTACCCCGTCACGGTTGGCCTTGACCTCTGGCAGGGGCTGGCCTCAGGCAACAACGGGGGCGGCTTTTCGCTGTGGAGCATCATCGTGATGGGCTCGCTCGTTTCCATCATTCCGCTCATCGTTGCGTTTCTCTCACTCCAAAAGTACTGGCAGGGCGGTCTTTCGCTCGGCAGCCTCAAGTAGCGCTCCTCTCCTCCCCGTCAACAACGAAAGATAACTATGCCTTCTGCGCTCTTCACCATCGACCCGCACCACAGTGCAGGTGCCATCAACCGTCGTCTTTTCGGCTCCTTTGTCGAACACTTGGGCCGCTGCGTCTACGACGGCATCTATGAGCCCGGTCATCCCACAGCCGACATCGACGGTTTTCGTGAAGACGTTAAGGATCTGGTTCGGGAACTTGGCGTGTCAGCGATTCGGTACCCGGGCGGCAACTTTGTTTCTGGCTACCGCTGGGAAGACGGCATCGGTCCGCGGGAGAAGCGGCCGACTCGCCTGGATCTTGCGTGGCATTCGACCGAAACCAACGAGGTCGGCCTCGACGAGTTCGCCCGCTGGACCACGAGTGTCGGCAGTGAACTCATGTACGCGGTCAACCTCGGCACGCGCGGCGTGCTCGACGCCCTCGACGTTGTGGAATATGCCAATATCGGGTCCGGCTCCGCATTCGCCGACGCACGGATCGCCAATGGCACACGCGAGCCACACAACATTCGCATGTGGTGCCTCGGCAATGAGATGGACGGCCCGTGGCAGCTCGGCCACTCCTCGGCCGACGACTACGGCAAGCTCGCCGCGCAGACGGCCAAGGCCATGCGGCAGATCGATCCCGACCTCGAACTAGTGGTGTGCGGGAGCTCGAGTGCGCAAATGCCGACCTTTATCTCTTGGGAGCGCACCGTCCTGGAGCACACCTACGACGATGTCGACTACATCTCTTGCCACGCCTATTACGAGGAGAAAGACGGCGACCTCGGGAGCTTCCTCGCGTCGGGGGTCAACATGGACCACTTCATCGAGACGGTTATCGCAACGGCGGACTATGTGAGGGCCGCCAAGGGCAGCAGCAAAACCATGAACATTTCCTTCGACGAGTGGAATGTCTGGTACGTCGATCGCTACCACAAGGTCGACAAGATCACCGAGATCGATAACTGGCCGATTGCCCCGCGCCTGCTGGAAGACTCCTATTCGGTCGCGGATGCGGTCGTCTTCGGCAGCCTGTTGATCTCCCTGCTCAAGCACGCGGAACGTGTCACCTCAGCGAGCCTCGCCCAGCTTGTCAACGTGATCGCCCCGATCATGACCGAGCCAAACGGTGATGCGTGGCGCCAAACAACGTTCTACCCGTTCGCAATCACCTCACGGCTGGCGCAGGGCGAGGCGCTGGATGTGAAGCTGAGCTCCGACAGCTACGCCACAGTGCAGCACGGGAAGGTCAACGTTGTCGATGCCGTCGCAACCCATGACGCCGAAAGCGGCGCGACCGCCGTCTTCATCGTGAACCGGTCGACCGATGACGTGACGACGGTGAGCATCGACCTGAGCGCCCTCGGCGATGTAGTGATCGTCGAGAGCCACGTCATCTCAGACGACGATGTCTACGCGGCGAACACGCTCGCGGACCCGAACCGTGTCACGCCTCGTCGGGTAAGTTCGGCAATTCTTGCTGACGGGAAACTCACCATCGAGCTTCCCGCTGTGTCATGGATGGCGATTGGGCTGCAGTCCGTTTAACCACACGGTTCTCACAATGGTGCCGGTTCCGGAGGCGGGCTCCACGGCACGACCCTCAGGGCATCCGAAGGGCCGGCGTCCCCCGGAGCACTCAGCTGCGGCCGGGGGCTCAGGACCGTGGACCGCTCACGCTGTTTCGAAGGCCGTGGCAGACCAGCGTCCGTCGAGCGCATCGTCGACCTCGGCCGCAAGCACGTTCAGCCGGGCACGATCCGCCGCGATCCACTCCTGCCGGGCCATCGACTCCCGCATCCGGGCCAGCTGATCGCGCACCGCGGCCAGCACCGCGGGGTGCTGGCCGTTCCACGCGACCTCCTGCAGCAGGCGCAGGAGCCGGCCCGTGACCGCGGGATCGGCGATGCCGTAGAGGCGCGGTTGCGCAACCACGAGATCGAGGAAGTGGCCGAAGGACGGCCGGCGAACGATCACACACACACGCTCGCGCTCGTCGCGGAGTAGTCGAGGCCCGAGGTCCCGGGCCGCGAGGTCGCACAGCAGCGCCGCGGCGTGCCCGAGCGCGTGAACTGCGGTCGTCGGGTCGTTGATCCCCGGTGAGAGCGCCTTGGCCGTCACGTCGATGAGCTGGCGCAGCCCGAAGCCGGCATCCTGCACGATCGTCCGCTCCGAACCGCTCGACACCGCCGCCGCCACACTCGTCTGCAACTCGGCCGCGTCGTCCGCGGCGATCACCGTTCCCGGCTGTTGCGGCCAGACCGTCGCGAGCGGCACGCCCCGCACCAGGGACGAGCCGGGCAGCGCATCGATCCGGATGACCACGGAGTGGGCGGTCGCGACCTCGAGCAGGGAATGCTCGTCAACCGAGAGAAGGAAACCGGATTCTGCCGCGCCCACGAGGATCTCCCCGGGCCCTCCCCCGGGCGGCACGGTCACCGTTGTTCCGGCATCATCGGGGAAGGTGCGCTCGAGCTCCCCGGATGCCTCCCGATGCACGGTGGTCAGCATCGTCTCGATCCGCAGCTCGCGTACGAGGTGCGCGAGAAAGGCCACCAGGCCGACGACGCTCGCAACCGCGAGCACATAGGCCAATGTCGTCGCCATCTGCGGGATGAACACGTCGCGATTGTCATCGCCCGTGCGCACGGTGCGCAGCACCGTCAGGGAGTACACAAAGGTGCCGAGCAGCAGCCCGAGGGTGGTGTGCACGACCCGGTCGCTGGTGAAGGTGCGCAGCAGCCGCGGCGAGAACTGGCTGCTCGCGAGCTGAAGGGTGACGACAGTGAGTGAGAAGGTCAGCGCGGTGACCGTGATGAGCGACCCGGAGATTGCCTGAAGCACGGCGCGAGCAGCATCCGCTCCCCCCTGGAACAGGTAGACGGTGAGCCACGCCGGCAGGTCATCGTCGATCGCCTCATCGAGGATGGGAAGCCCGATGCCAAGCCCAATAGCGAGCACGATCGCAATGGCGGGGACAGGCCAGAGTTGCGCACTGAGGCTCTCGGCCAAGCGGCGTGTTCCTCGCCGTCGCGGGTTACTCAGCGCCATGTCGTCCTCCGGGTTCGATGAGCATGCCCCTTCGACGGTACAGGGTGCTCTGCGAGAGGCCGAAATGCGGAAGAATCGTCCCAGCGAGAGAAGAGGGGGGCCACAATCGTTGATACAACGGGCGCCTCGGCGCTGCGCGAGGCGGAACTGACCCGAGCGGAATCCTTTGCGAGGTCACTCGACAAACCGATGGGGATTCTCGGTCTGCTCTTCTTGTTCGTGGTCCTCGGGCAGTTGGCGGCGACCCAGGATGCCCTCGTCACCGGCCTGACGATTCTCGGCTGGGTCTTCTGGCTCGTCTTCGTCGCCGAATTCCTCCTGCGGGCCTACGTCGCACGTTTCCAGCTGGGATTCTGGAAGCGGAACTGGTGGCAGGTGATCTTCCTGCTTGTGCCCTTCCTCCGCTTCTTCAGATCGCTCCAGTCCCTGCGACTGTTCCGTCTGGCTCGTGTGGGACGCCTGGGCGGCATTCTGTCGGCGAGTGTTCGGGGCACTCGTTCCGCCGGACGGCTGCTGACCAGCCGCATCGCGTGGCTCGCGGCGGTGACCGCCGTCGTGGCGTTCGGGTCAAGCCAACTGCTCTACCTGACGGGCACCTACGACAGCTACGCGGATGCCCTCTTCGAAGCGACACTGACCACGGTCACCGGCTCGGGAATCACCTCGACCGACGGGTTCCCGCGGGTGATACACATCACGCTGGCGACCTACTCAGTTGCCGTGTTCGCGACCCTTGCCGGCACCCTGGGCGCCTTCTTCCTCCGAGGAACCGCCTCGGCGGACGAAAGGCCCAGCAGCTCCTGATCCGTCCCTCGTGGGAGCTGGCGCCGCGGTAGCTGCTGAGCTCTTCGACGGTTCGGCCGCAGGCATTGGCAATGTGGGTCAGGTCACTCATCGCCATTCCTCCATCTGTGCGCTGACGTTCGTGCGCGCACGCGCCAGCTTGCCCCTCACCGTGGCGGGCGACAGCTGCATTTCTCCGGCGATCTCGGTGTAGCTCAGCTCTGCGAATTCCCGGAGCAGCCAGCATCGGCGTTGATCTTCGGGGAGCCTGTCAAGAGCGATTAACAGGGCTCTGAGTTCCTCGTTTCGAACGGCCAGTATTTCGGGCTGTGTCTCAATGGGTACCGGGGTGCCGAGCGACGACAGGGGAACGTCACTGGGTCGGCGTTTGATGTGGGCGAGGGCCTGGCGGCGGGCGATTCTCATCAGCCACGGCCTCACTGCGCCCGGATATCGGAGTGCGGGGAGCTGGCGCCAGGCGATGATGAACGACTCTTGGACCACATCGTCCGCTTCAGTTCGGGATCCGACGATGCGTGAGGTGTAGGCGCGCATGAGAGGTTCGTGGCGGTGCACGAGCGTCTCGAATGCAGCTGCGTCACCATCAAGGGCTCGTTCGACGAGGAACTCGTCACTGACGAGACGCAAAGGATCGGACGTATACCTCTCGCGCTCGAATGGCGCCACCCCACCCTCCTCGAGAACTTTCTTGTGACGGATGTTCCCAGCGGTGTCTCTTACTTGTAGAGCGACGTTATCGCTCCGACGCTGAACCAGAAGGTGATTGCGTTTCGTGAACTCCACCGTTATGAGGACTTCCATGGCTACTGAAGATCAGAACACCGCCGCCAGCGGCCCGACGCCGACCGCATCCAGGTCGGCCGGCGCGAGAGACTCGCGCGTCGACCGTTCGTTCTCGCAGTCGCGGCCGCCAAGCGACAGCGCCACCGCCGGTCGCACCACCATTGCCGATAGCGTCGTCGCCAAGGTCGCCGGGATCGCCGCGCGGGAGGTCGCGGGCGTGTACGCGCTGGGCGGCGGCGGTGCTCGCGCGCTCGGTATGCTCCGCGGTGCGTTCGATGCGACCGATCTGACCCAGGGGGTCAAGGTCGAGGTCGGCGAGACCCAGGCCGCCGCCGATCTCACTCTTGTCGTGGAATATCCCGCCCCGATTCAGGACGTCGCAGCGAATGTGCGGGCAGCAGTGAGCGATGCAATCAGGTCACTGGTCGGGCTCGAGGTTGTCGAGGTCAACGTCGCGGTCAATGACGTTCACCTGCCGGGTGAGGAGAAGGAAGCGGAAGAGTCGCGCGTCTCATGACGACCACTATTACCGGTGCCGTTTTCGGCGCCCTCCTGGCCGTCTCCATCATCTTGTTCGGGTTCTGGGGATTCCTCCTCATCGCCGTCTTCATGGCTGTCGGGGCGATCCTGGGCCGGATCGCGTCGGGCCAGCTGGACGTTCGCGGACTCGCCAACGCATTTACCGGCCGGCGTACGTCGTAATGGTCACGGCAGCTGCAGCGTCCATCGGCAGCGGTGGTCCACCGGCCGCCGAGCCGCCGCCGATCTATCCTGGCCGGATCGACGTCGAAGAACGTGTGCTCGTGAAGGTGGCCCGAGAAGTGAGCGCCGATACGGTGGGGGTGGACCGCGGTCGGGTGTCCGTGGAGGTCGCAGAATCCCACGGCGGGATCGCGGTGCGGATCTTCACCCCGCTGCCGATCCCGCCCCTGGACGACACGATTGCCATCCAGGCCGGCACACCCGTTCTGGAGCAGGTTGCGTCAGTGCAGCACGAGCTCCGTGACCGCCTGGCGTACCTCCTAGGCCGTGACGTGGTCCGGGTAGACATCACGGTGACGGGCGCGGTCGTCACGCCGAAGAAGCGGGTGAGATGAGCACACCCGAGTTCCGTCGCATCGTGCGCCGTGAAACCCACTCGCCTCGCACGGTCGCGATGATCATCGCCGTCGTCATTGTGATCCTGGCGCTGGTCTACGCGGGCGTGGAGATCGTGCTGCACCTTCTCACTCAGCCGGCTCTGTTGTTGGGGCCGGCTGCGGCAGTCGCGTGGATCATCGAACTGCCCACCGCGCAGCCGGCCTGGGCAGTGGTCGCCGGCGGGGTCGTGCTCGCCCTCATCGGAGCCGTCTTCGTCTTTCTCTCGCTGGCTCCCGGGCGATTGCCCAAGCATCAGATGAATTGGGCTGACCGAGTAGTCGTCGTCGACAACGGGGTGATTGCGTCGTCCCTCGCTCAGCACCTCAGTGAGGAAACCGGTATCGCCCGCGACAGCATCTCCGTCGGTGTCTCCCACCGGAGGGTCGATGTGACCGTGACGCCCCGCCCGGGAGTTCCCCTCGATGCGGAACGCGTCGGGAAGTTGGCGGAAACGGAGATGGAGTCCTACCAGCTCACGCCGGCAGTGACGACGAGGGTTCGTCCGCTTCGAGGCAAAGAGAGCGACCCGGACACATGAACACAACCAACCGAGCCCTCAACCGTATTGTCTTGCTTTTCATCGGCATCGTGTTCCTCCTGCTCGGAGCAGTTGCCGTCGCCGTGTTCGTATGGCCCGCGGCCGGGGAGTCCTGGACAAGGGCCGGCGATGCAAGCGCCATCTGGATCGACCAGGCATCCGAGTCGACGATGATCGGCGCGACAACGCTGAACTGGCTCACCGTCGCCGTGCTCGCACTCATCCTGCTACTCATCATCATCCTCCTCATCGTCGCCTTATCGAGGGCCATCGGCGGGAGCCGCTCACACATGGTTTTCCGCTCGAGCGGACGCGAGACTCCTCTGGGGAGGTTGACGATCGACGAAGGCTTCGTCTCCGACGCACTGGGGTACTCTCTCGGGCAACGCGACGAGATCCTCTTCTCCAACGTGACCGCAAACGACATCCGAAAGCAGCCCGTCATGCACGTCAGCGTGACGCCACGCCAGAACACGTCGCCCCGCCGCGTGGCCGAAGACGTCGACCAGCTTGTCATCAACCTCGCCGCCTTGACTGGCTTGGACGTGCCAACGTTAATCTCCATCCACTCCGGATTCCGCGCGAAACTCGCGCACGATCAACGCAGGATCTCCTAGAGCGCCATGCTTTCTCGCGTGGGGCGCGGTCACCGGCTGTGTCAGGAGCCGCCCGGGGGTCGCGAGGGCAAGAAAAAAGCAGCTGAGGTCAGGTTGAAACCTGAACCCAGCTGCTTTGTCGCGATTTCCTGAAACATCTCGCGAAATTTCCTGAAACCGCCCATGTGGACCCTAGGAGATTCGAACTCCTGACCTCCTCGATGCGAACGAGGCGCGCTACCAACTGCGCCAAGGGCCCGCAGTGCTTTTACGATATCAGGATTCCGGGGGCCCGATGTGCGCCGCGGCACCGGGCACGGGCCGGAGCAGCTACTGCTGCGAGCTGCTGCAGCCGGCTCAGACGGCGCGACGGCGGCGGAGCGCCTCGTCAAGGTTGGTGACGGCGCTCGCCGTCTCGTCGACGATGCCCATTCTTGCGAACCTGCTGTCGGAGGCGGCTGCGGGACGCACGATCGGGATGACCTTCTCGCGGCGCTCGACCGCCCGCGCGGCACGCTCGGTCTCCTCCGCCTCGGCGAGCAGGCGGGCGCGGGTCTCGGCGATGGCCGCCTCGGACACCACGGACTGGGTCGGCGGCTTCGACAGGTAGAGCGGCTTGGGCACCGGAACCGGGGTCCAGGCCGGCGCACTTGTCGGGGCCGTCGCCTGCTGCTCGACCGAGAAGTCGACGAGGCGGCGCGGAGCCGGGCGGGCGTGCAGCTCGAAGGCGAGTCGGCGCCGGTCGCGGGCGACCGCGGCCATCGTGCGCAGGAGCAGGCCGGATGCCGTGGCGGCGAGCAGTCCGCTTGCGATGAGGATCATCGAGACGCCCGCGGCGATCGGCGCGAATCCAAATGCGACTGTCGCGAGCGACAGGGCGAGCAGCAGGGTCGTCGCGGCCCGGGAGCGGCGCAGGCGCCTCGCGGCGGGCGACGTCGCCACGAGCGTCGACGCGATCGCGGGCTTGAGGGTCGCGAGTGTCTGGGCTGCGGCGCGGCTCATCGCGGTCTCCCTCGCGCGTTCGACCGCGCGGGCACGCTCGAATTCCTGGCGGAGCAGCTTCTGCTGGGCGGCAACGCTGCGGGCGGTCGCTTCGGCGCGCACCGGCTCGGGCACTTCGGCCGTCTCGGCCAGGATGCGCAGGGTCTGCTGGAGGCGCACGGCGTTGCGTTCGGTGGAGAGGTACTCGCGCCGACGAAACCAGGTCGGGATCAGGTAGACGAGCCAGAGCACCGCCGCGAGGGCGATGACGACGCTTGATCCAATACCCTCGAGTCCCATGTCTACACGGTAGGTGCCCGCGGCGAAATTCGGCCCAATTCGTGAAGGTGTGTCAGCCCGACGCGCCGAGTCGCAGCGGAACCTGCGCCGCAGTGCGATCGCTCTCCGGAATTACGGCGTTCGCCGCGGGCACGCGGCCATCCAGCCACCGGCGGAGCACGCCGGTGGGGAGCTCCTCGACGACGAGAGCGAAGCAGAAGTGGTCGCGCCAGTCGCCGTTGATGTGGATGTAGCGGCGCCGGAGCCCCTCGTAGCGGAAGCCGAGCTTCGCGACCACCCGCAACGAGGGGACATTCTCCGGACGGATGCAGATCTCCATGCGGTGCATGCCCGCGCGGAAGAAGCAGAAGTCCGTCGCGAGCGCGACCGCGGTGGGAGTGACGCCCTTGCCCGCGAATCGCTCCGACACCCAGTAGCCGATCGTCGCCGACCCCAGCGAGCCGTAGGTGATCGACGACACGTTGAGCTGTCCTGCGAACTCGCCGTCGTACTCGATCGCGAACGGGAGCCCGAGCCCGGCACGCGCGTTGGCCTGCAGGCTGCGGATGCTAGCCCGCGTGTCGAAGCTCATCGGGCCGTGCGGGTTGGTCGCTTCCCACTTGCGCAACCATCCGCGGTTGTCGAGCAGCTCACGTTCGAGCACGCGCGCGTCGCGAAGACGAATGGGACGGATCGTCACCGCACCGTCACGCAATGTGGGAATCGGCGTCGCCATTCCGTCAGTCTAGGTTGCTTGCGAAGTCCTTCAACCACGGACGCAGGTCGGGCCCGAGGTCCTCACGCTCGACGGCGAGCTGCACGATCGCCTTGATGTAATCGAGCCGGTCTCCGGTGTCGTACCGGCGACCGCGGAAGACGACGCCATACACGCCGCCGGTCCAGTCGGGGGCCTGCGCCATCTTCTCGAGTGCGTCGGTGAGCTGGATCTCTCCGCCCTTGCCCGGCTCCGTCTTCTCGAGCACGTCGAAGATCTCGGGCCGGAGCACGTAGCGCCCGATGATCGCGTAGTTCGAGGGCGCCGTGCCCGGCGGGGGCTTCTCGACGAGTCCGGTGATGCGCACGACGTCGTCGGTGTCGGTCTGCTCGATCGTCGCCACGCCGTACATGTGGGCGACGGACGGGTCCACCTCGAGCAGCGCGACGATGCTGGCGTTGCGCTTGCCCTGCTCCTCGATCATGCGGGTCAGAAGCACGTCGCGGGGGTCGATGATGTCGTCGCCGAGAAGCACCGCGAACGGCTCGCGTCCGACGTGCATCTTCGCGCGGAGGACCGCGTGGCCCAGCCCCTTGGGGTCGCCCTGGCGCACGTAGTGCATGTCGGCGAGGTCGGTGGAGTAGTTGACCTTCTGCAGACGGTCGGTGTCGCCCTTGCGCTCGAGGGTCGCCTCGAGCTCGCCCACGCGGTCGAAGTGGTTCTCGAGGGCGTTCTTGTTGCGCCCGGTGATCATGAGCACGTCGTGCAGTCCTGCACCGACGGCCTCCTCGACCACGTACTGGATGGCCGGCTTGTCAACGACCGGGAGCATCTCTTTGGGCATAGCCTTGGTCGCGGGAAGGAACCTCGTTCCGAGTCCCGCTGCGGGAATAACTGCTTTGGTGATCTCAAATGCCATGCCACAAAGGTAGCCGGTCGAACGTTTCTCGCCGATGAACCTTTCCGTCTGCCCTAGGATTGCGAGCATGACGGGCGACGCGGGCCACCAGAAACGCGCCCTGAGGGTCGAACTTCGAGAGCGTCGCCGCCAGTTGACCGACCGGGATCGCGACTCGGCAGCTGCGGCCCTGAGCGATCATCTCGTCGAGCTCGCCACCCGTCTCCGCGTCACGTCCATCGCCGCGTACCTGCCGACGAGCGACGAGCCCAACATCCGCCCCTTCGTGGACTGGGCGATCGGCCGCGGCATCCGCGTGCTGGTCCCGGTCTCCCGGGACGACGGCCTGCTCGACTGGGCCGTCGCCGACGGCCGGCAGGAGACCGAAGGGCTGTTCGGCATGCCCGAGCCCGTGGGCGAGCTGCTGGGGCCGATCGCGATCAATGACGTCGACCTCATCGTCGTTCCCGCGGCGGCCGTCGACCGGTCCGGGATGCGGATGGGCTGGGGCCGAGGGTATTTCGACCGCACCCTCGGATCGATGGAACGCTGCCCGCCGGTCTATGCTGTGGTATTCGACACGGAGCTGGTCGACTCGGTGCCCATCGAGGTGCACGACAAGAGCGTGGACGGTGTCATCACACCGAGCGCTATCGTCACCTTCTAGTTCCCACAGGCATCAACACGGAGGTCCTCGTGCCCACCTATTCCTATCGCTGCACCGAGTGCGAAAACGCGTTCGACATCCAGCAGACGTTCACCGATGACTCGATGACCGAATGCCCGGCCTGCCACGGCCGTCTGCGCAAGGTCTTCAGCGCGATCGGCGTGAGCTTCACCGGCTCGGGCTTCTACCGCAACGACTCGCGCGCCGACCAGACCTCTGCGGCCAGGAAGTCGGAGTCGTCCGGTTCGGGAAAGTCGGATTCAGGCGCGGGCAAGTCGGAGTCGGGGTCCGGTTCGGGCAAGTCGGATGCCGGGTCCGGCTCGGGCAAGTCGGATGCCGGGTCCGGCTCGTCCGGATCGTCGGGCAGCTCAGGCTCCTCGGGCTCCGGCTCCTCGGGCAGCTCCGGCAGCTCCGGCAGCTCCGGCTCCTCGGGCTCGTCCGGCTCCTCGAGCTCCGGATCGACCCCGTCGGCCAAGCCCACCGCATCCGTCACGAAATAGGGCAGTCATGATCAAGGGTTTCAAAGAGTTCATCCTGCGCGGCAACGTGATCGACCTTGCCGTGGCCGTAGTCATCGGCGCGGCGTTCACGGCGATCGTCAACTCGCTGGTCTCGGGCATCTTCAACCCGGCGATCGGCGCGCTCTTCAATGCGGAGAGCCTGAGCACGGCACTCGTGCTGACGATTCCGACCACCTCCGGCGAGCCGGCGAGGCTCATGTTCGGCGCGGTGATCGCGGCGGCGATCCAGTTCCTCATTGTGGCCGCCGTCGTCTACTTCGCCCTCGTGCTGCCGATCAACCACCTGAAGAAGGTCGCGTTCCTCAAGCAGAAGCAGGAGGAGGCGGCGACCCCCGCCGACCTCCCCCCGACCGAGACCGAGCTGCTCACCGAGATCCGCGATCTCCTCGCCGGGCGCCCCTCCCCCGAGGGCAACCACAGCCAGAAGACCGTCGGCTGATACCGGGCATCCGGAGCGCAATCGAGCGTCACGGTCACAACGCGCCACCGCCGGCACACGCGCCTTTGGGCGAGGTACAGCCAATCTGATGTTTGCCCGTTCCATGTTCTCGAAGTGCGAGCCTCGGCGAGAGTACGGGTTATGGCTCTTGCCAGGCTCCAGGAAGCACCGATTCACGTACTCTCGGCGACGGCGCCTGGCAGCGGCGACGACGGAGGCGGTCACAACGCGCCACCGCCGGCACACGCGCCTCCGGGCGAGGTACAGCCATCCTGATGACCGCCCGTTTCATGCTCTCGGAGGGGGGTCCCGGCGAGTGTACGGGTTATGGCTCTTGCCAGGCTCCAGGAAGCACCGTTTCACGTACTCTCGGCGACGGGCTCACCTGAACCAATGGCGTGTCTGACGCAGTGCGTGCCTGACCCAGTGGCGTCTCAGCCCCAGTGCGGCGGCTTGTCCGCCTTCAGACGCTCGTCGTTCTCGTTGTCGGCGTGACGCGCCGGCTCGTTCTGCGGCGTCGGGTCGCTTCCCGGCACCGCCTGCGTCGTGACCCGCCTGCGCTGCCGCGCTCGGGGCGCTCCAGTGGTGGAGGTCTCACCGGCCGCCGCACCCTGCCCGGCCGGGTCCGCCGACCCCGGCTGGTCTTTACTTGAGTGGGCGGTCAATGATCCGAATCGGCTCGGTGTGCGGCATCTCGGTCACGCCGAGCATTGTCGCGATGCGATCGGCGACGGCGTCGGGATTGCTGAAGAGCTCGAAGGAGTGCACCCGCAGGTAGTGCCAGCCGAGCCGGCCGAGCATCTCGGGACGCAGCCGCAGCGACTCGCGCAGGCTCGACACCTGGCCGCCCGACCCGCTCATGAGGCGCGAGTCGGTCTCGATCGTGAGGCACATTCCGCCGTGCGAGGCCACGAGTCCGAGCTTGCCGCGGTGCCCGACGGCCACGCGAAGGCCACGAACGCGCAGGCGGCGGGCGAGGTCGACGAGCATCGGGTCGGTGCTCGGGGTCGCGATCTCATCGAGGCGGCGCGCGGACGCGTCCGCGAGGATCTCGGCGAGGGCGACCGCACCGTAGTTCATGCGCGATTCGTCGATGTCGGACGGCTCGAAGCAGGTCACGATGACCATCGACCGGCGGGCGCGGGTCATCGCGACGGCGAGCAGGCGCTCACCTCCCGGATGTCCGAGCGCGCCGAAGTCCGACAGCATCCGTCCATGCGGGGTGCGGCCGTAGCCGATCGAGAAGATCACCCGGTCGCGGCTCTCGGCCACCGCCTGGTCGATCGTCGTGACGGTGAACGGCTCCTCGGAGTCGCCGAGCAGGAACTCGTTGAGCTCCGGGCGGGTCGCGACGGCGGTGAGTACGGCCTGCTGGACGCGCACGACGTGCTTTGCGCTCGCGGTGATCACCATGAGGGATTCGCGGGGGCGGGTCGCGGCGTGCTCGAGCACAAGCTGAACGACGCGCTCGACCTCGGCGTCGACGCTCTCGACCGCCCCGGAGTCGGGGTCGGGCATGCCGTGACCGTTGGGCACGAAATCGAGTCGCAGGCTCGGATGACCGAGGAACGATCCCGCCCACGGCAACGAGTCGATCTTGCCCGCGTAGAACCGCCGGTTGACGAGCTCAGCGAGGTCCTCGCCGCCGGCCCGGTAGCTGCGGGTGAGCGAGAGGGTGGGGAGCAGGGCGCCGAGGCGCGCGAGCGCGGAGTCGGCGTGGGTGGCGTCGAGGTCGGGCTCGGCCGGGGGCGGCTCGGCCTGCTCGAAGTCGTCCGCGATCGAGATGCGGAACGGCACGGGCGTCTGCGTGACGGGGTCCCCGAACGCGACGGCCTGCTTCGCCCGACGGATCGACCCGACGCTCTCGGCGAGAGTCATCGCCCCGGCATCCACGAGGATCACGGCGTCGATCGACATCGCGTCGGTGATGCTGTCGACCTCGTACGGCGAGGCGAGCCAGACGGGCGCGATGGCCCGGGCGAGGTGCGGCGCGACACTCTGCAGGATCGACGACGAGATCGCAGGCCCGCGCAGCGCCATCTTCAGCGCGGCGGACTCATCCGGCCAGTCGACGAGCCCAATCTTCCAGTTCTCGGCGAGCTGCCAGCCGAGCAACTGGGCGCTGCCCGCGGCGTGTGCCTCGTCGACGAGCCGGAAGTCCGCTTCGAGCCGGTCGAGCACCGAGGTGTTGGCGCCGAGCAGGGCCCGGTCGGATTCGAGCAGCGACTCGAGGGCCGACTGCCACCACGACAGCTCGAGCTCGGACGCGACCTCGTCGGCCGGCACATGCCGTGACGCCAGGTCGGCGATGAGGCCGTCCAGCTCGAGCATCCGCAGGCGCTGACGAATCTCCACGCGCTCCTGCAGGTTGTTCAGAACATCGGACTCGGCGGCGAGGGCGGTCAGCCGGTCGCCGAGCTCGGCGATGGGGAGGTTGACCAGCTGTTCGCTCGGCACGGTGACCTTCAGCGGACGGTCGAGCGACGCGAGGTCCTGCTCAACGCGCTGCCAGGCTGCCTGCACGTCGGCGATGCCCACGGGGATCTCCGGCGGCGCACCGGCGGCGACGAAGCGCTGCCAGAGCAGCCGCTGCTGCTGGATGCGCACGAGGTTGTCGTGCAGGTCGCCGACGTGCACGCCGGGACGCACGTACTCGCGGGCGAGCTTCTTCAGCCGGCGTCGGTTCACCCCGGACATCTCGGGCGAATCGCGACGTGCCGCGGTCGCGGTGATCAGCTCGCTCAGCGAGCGGTCGAACACCACGGGCAGAAACCGGTCGAGGGTGTCGCGGATCTCGGTCAGCAGGCGCAGGTAGACGCCGAGCTGGGAGATGTTCTCGAACGGGCGCATGTGGGTGGCACCGATGAGCTCGCCGGCCCGCACGAGCAGCCGGGGAAGGTCGGTCTGGTGAAGCCGCTTGGCGAGGGCGTGGGCGCCGCTCGCCTCCTCGCTCGTCACGAAGGTCGCCCCGTACCAAGGCGAGTCGCCCGGGCCGTACTTGAACTCGCCGAGCTGCGCCGCGTGCACCATCGCGTTCGCCGCCTCGACGCGGTCCGTGGCGAGGGCCTCAACCGAGCTGCGGCTGAGGCGCACCGTCGTCGACGGCGGCTGGGGCAGGAGGGCGAGCCGGGACAGCTCGCTCAGGCAGTCGAGCACGGAGATGCCGAGCATGCCGTCGTCCTTGGCGATCGCGCCCCGGTAGTCGAGCAGCACCCGGCGCAGGCGCACGAGAGCCTCGTCGACCTCCCCGATTTGCGGCTGCTTCGCCTTCTCGTTGCGTCCGATCGACCGGATCAGGTCGCGCCGCAGCGTCGACGGCGCGACGGCGAGGCCGGCGAGGCCGATGTCGCCGAGGCGTGCGCGGATGCCGGACAGGCTCGAGCGCCGCGGGCTCACGACAAGCACGCGCTTGTTTTGGGCCACGAGGCTGCCGATCGCGTTGACGATCGTCTGGGTGCCGCCCGTGCCGGGGAGCGTCTTGACGACGACGGAGTTGCCGGCGGCGATCTGCGCGACGACGTTCTCCTGCTCCGCGTCGGCGTCGAGCAGCAGCGTGTCGGTCTCGGGCGAGCGGAGGTCCTGGTGCTGGGGCTCGACCGGCGCGAAGCCCTCCTTCACGCTCCAGCGGGCGTTGGCGTTGCCGGCGAGCGCGTCGAGGATCGGATGCTCGAGCTCGGCGGCATCCAGCACCATGCGGTTCTGCACGTCGGCGAACGAGGAGACGACGAGCCGCGGCTGCACGTTGAACCACTCGAGGTGCGAGGTGAGCCCGCGCAACCGGTCGATCACCGGGTTGGGCTTGAACGAGCCGTCGGATTCGGCGAGAGCCGCGAACGCGGCGGCGTCGAGCTGGATATCGAACTGGGACTTGAGGGCTCGCTCGAGTTCGGGGTTCAGGAAGGCGACACCGCGCAGGCGCACCTCGAAATCGCGGCCGTAGCGCCGGATGGCGAGTGGACGCAGCAGGATGGGCGCGCAGAAGTCCTGCGACTCGAATTGCCATTCGGCGATCCCGATGCCGAGGTGCACGGAATCGATCCCCCGTGCGGTGGCGAGCTCGACGCCCTTCGTCGCAATGGCGCCCGCGGCCATCTTGGCCGCCCGGAGGGCCAGGTCGTCACGGATGAGGCTGGAGAGCAGGGTTGTCTTGCCCGTGATGAACTGCGCGAGCCCACCCGGGTGGGTCGTGCTCAGTTCGATGCGGGTGCGAGGGGCATCGACGAAGTGGAGCAGCGGCGATCGGCCGCCGACGCGGGACAGCTCGTCGCGCCAGCCCCTCCAGGTCGGCTCGGCGACGTTCCCGAGGCGATAGGACGGATCGGCCGACGCGAGGGAGTGGGGACTTGTCACTTGTTTCTCCGCATGGGTGGGGTTCTCGTCGGGTTCGGACAGGGAGTCCCCGGTCTCTTCTCGTTTCTCAGCACGCCACACACCGATACTTTAAGGGGGGAACGCTGAATCCGCTGGGAGAAGGCGTGGAGTTTCTCATGACACGTAAAATGCTCGACATGCCGGCACTCCCCGATTCCGCCTTCTTCGCCGCCGGTGGCTCGAGTGCGGTCGTCGGCGCCGGGATCGGCGCGATCACCATCGGGCTGCTGTTCGCGGCCGCGCTCGCGGTCGGATTCGCCGTGCTCGTCCGCCGCGGCAGGGCCGCCCGCACCGCCCCGAAGCGCGATGACCTCGGCCGGCGCGCGAACATCGCACTCGTGCGTCTGGACGACGAGGTCGGGTCGATGCGCGACGAGCTGGGCTTCGCGGTGGCGCAGTTCGGCGACGCGCGCGCCTCCGAACTCGCGGCAGCGCTCGACAGGGCGAGCGCGAACCTCGCGAGCGCCTTCGTGCTCAAGCAGCAGCTCGACGATTCCGTTCCCGACAGCCCGGCCCAGCAGCGCGAGTGGAACGGGCAAATTCTCATGCTGTGCGAGACGGCAAGCGAGCGGCTCGTGGCCGAGCGCGGGGTGTTCGACTCACTGCGCGGCTCCGAGCGCGATGCCCCGCGCGACCTCCGGGCGGTGCGCGAGCTCATCGACCGCGAGCGGGGCCGGCTTCCCGGTGCCCGAGAGCTGTTCGAGCGCCTTCGCGTCCGATACGCGCCGGCCGCCATCGCACCCGTTCGCGGTACGCCCGACGAGGCGGGGGAGCTGCTCGACGCCGCCCGGTCCAGCGCCGACAGCGCCGCGGAGAACCTCGACGAGTCGGGGGTGACCGCCGTGTCGGCGGCGATCCGCGCGAGCGAGCAGCACGCGCACCGCGCGGTGCGGCTGCTCGACGAACTCGAATCGCACTCCGCCGCGCTCGAGTCGGCGAGCACGAGGCTCGCGTCGCTCACCGACGACGCGCGCTCCGACGTCACCGCGGCCAGGGCCGTGCGCGACTCCCCGCCCGACCCTGCCACCGGTTTGGCCGTCGCCGAGGCGATCGCCTGGGTCGAGCGCACCCTCGCGGAGGTGACGACGAGCGGCGCGGCGGATCCGGATGCGGCGATCGCCCGCATTCAGGCCACCGCCGACGCGCTCGACACCGCCCTCGCCGGGGCGCGCAACCAGCAGCAGCGGCTCGCCCACGCGCGCGATGCCCTCGACGGAGCGCTGCTCACCGCGAGGAGCCAGATCGAGACGACCCGCGCCTACATG
>Ga0326733_1000139_pt1 | contig 24486 bp, 25 predicted proteins | sample 14_GP2_308_FD_207946 | JGI IMG/M metagenome (GOLD analysis project Ga0326733, IMG submission 207946) | Glacier ice microbial communities from Ngari, Tibet, China - 14_GP2_30.8 | ecosystem: Environmental > Aquatic > Freshwater > Ice > Glacier | place: China: Ngari, Tibet | collected 2018-07-17
GTCCTATCTTCACTGTTTGCGCCGGCTCGGTCAAAAGCAGCAGAGAGGCGCCGGTAGGAACGAGCGTAAACAACAACTCGAAGGTGTTTATCGATTAGTTAAGGCCAAACAGTTAGTCGGATCAAAAGTCTTATTAATAGATGACGTCACGACCACTGGAGCAACCCTCGAAGCCGCGGCTAAGATTCTGCTAACAGCCGGAGCCAAAAATGTTCAAGCCGTAGTCTTTGCTAAAGCCTAAAAAAATAACCCACAAATTGTGAGTTATTTTTGGCGGAGAGGGTGGGATTCGAACCCACGGTACCCGTAAAGGCACGATGGTTTTCAAGACCATTTCCATCGACCACTCGGACACCTCTCCAGCTGACCGATTATATCATAAGGCTACGGAGTAAGGTGCTACAATCGACTGAGATGAAAGCCAGACTCAAATCAATCCAGGCGCCCCGGACCCCCCACCGCTACGAAGTGGTCGCTTTTTTGACGGGATTTGCCGTCTTGGTTTTGGAAATAACAGGCGCTCGGTTGATTGCTCCCTTCTTCGGCACTTCCACATATATCTGGACAGCTATCATAGGAGTTATCTTAGGTTCTCTAGCTTTGGGCAACGTGATTGGCGGTCGTTTAGCCGACAAACAAGATCCAGCCAAAACTATACAACGGGTGTTACTAGCCGGTTCAGCCGCCATCTTATTGATGGCTTCTACCCAGGAGAACTTACTCCGCTCAGTCGCGACACTCGGTCTAGACTTAAGATTGGCAGCCTTTTTATCAGCCATATTATTATTCGGCCTACCAAGCGTATTGATCGGTGTTGTTTACCCGTGCTTAGCGAAGCTGCAATTGAAATCACTTGAACTGGTCGGTCAATCAATCGGGCGTTTGGAAGCTGCCGGTACACTCGGTAGTATCGGCGGAACGTTTATTACGGGCTACTTCCTACTTGGTATCTTCGGCTCAAGGTCGATTGTCTTTGGAGTCGGGCTGTTAATCTTAGCGACATCGCTGTTAGCCGGCGTTAGGATAAAAAGCCGTCCAGCCGCACTCTTACTGATTGTCTCAGTCAGTCTTATATTAACTTCGTCCAACGCCTCGAGTCTAATTGCCGATATCGATACCCGCTACGCTCGCTACCAAGTGGCTGAACAGCTTTATGGTGACGAACTAGTCCGGACATTGATCACAGATAACCGCGGGACACAATCAGCTGTCTCGACGACGCGACCGGAACAACCGGTCTTTTCGTATATTCAGCGTTTCTATGAGATAGCCCAACAAGCTCCGAGTACCCAAAACGTATTGCTTATAGGTGGTGGTAGTTACTCCTTCCCTTTAGCGCTAAGTAAAAACTTTACTAAAGAACAAATTAAGCAGATCGATGTCGTCGAAATCGACGGTGAGCTGGAGCAAATCTCGAAAGACTATTTCTTTTACGAATCATCCGACCGGGTCACGACCTACAATGAAGACGGCCGCACTTACATTAATCGAAACAAAAAGCAGTACGATTTGATTTATCTCGACGCCTACACCTCGACCAGTCCGCCCTTCCAGTTAACGACCAGCGAATTCATCCAGAAAAATAAAGACTCGATTACGGAGAACGGCGCTGTCGTGGCCAATATCATTTCTCGATACAGCGGCGGTAATGACGAATACCTAAAGGCGATCTTTGCGACCTACCAACAGCAGTTCAGGCACGTCGGGGTCTATCCGGCTAATTTATCAAACCCTACAAACAGCTCGGCAAACTATATTTTGATCGCAACAAATACTCCCGCGACCGCCATTAGCTTACAGCAATCAATCGGTGTAGCGGCTATCCCGATAAACCCAAACGGCCAAATCTTGACCGACGACTTCGCGCCGATTGAAAAGTTAACTTATTAAAAATTGCGCTTAACTGGTCAAGCGACTAACTATTTGTTAAACTTATCGGAGTTAATCTGTGATTTGGAGAGGTACCCAAGTGGCTCAAGGGGATGGTTTGCTAAATCATTAGGGGGGAGCAATCTCCCGCGAGGGTTCGAATCCCTCCCTCTCCGCCAAGATTGAAACTTGAAAAGACCCTTATCCGGGTCTTTTTTAATTCCCGCTCAATCGACAGTCAAGCCTAAGCTGTTGTACAATAATGCTTATGCAAGAGGAATCCCAGGGTATCAGTTGGACTGCGTCAGAGTATATCGCTCACCACAAGTCATCAAAATGGTATATTTCCCTCGGTGTTACCGCCGTCGTCTTAGCAATTCTGGTCTGGTTACTAACCAAAGATGAAATCTCGGCCGGCGTTGTCGTTGTTGGTGCCGCTGTCTTGGGCGCATACGGCTCACGTCCACCGCAGGAACTGCCCTACACCCTGGACCAAGAGAATCTTTCGATTGGTCCTAAGAGTTACCGCCTGCAAGACTACCGGTCTTTCTCGGTTGATGATCAGCAAGCTTTTTCAAGCGTAAACTTAGTACCTTTAAAACGCTTTGCCCCTGGCCTGACGATTTATTACGCTCCGGAAGACGAGACCGCTATCATCGATATCCTCGCATCGGTCCTTCCGATGGAGCCACACGTTCCGGACATGATCGATCGCCTGATGCACCGCATCAGATTCTAAAAAACCCCCAACTCGTGGGGGTTTTTGAAACGGTGAAAAAGCCAGTCTAACGCGAACTTTGTTCCTTTGAGTGAAGCTTGCGTTCCATTCTGGCAATGAAGTTGTGCCTGGCATTTTTGACATCCCATCGTTCAAAATCATCCATCATTTTATCGGCTTCTTCGTTAGACATATTTTTCGTCTCCGCTTAGGTTGATAGCCTTTATTATTGAGCTTATGCCTATCGCTAGACTGTAAATATTCTTACACGGTGGATAAGTCACTTCGCGTTATTGTAAAAGTAACTTTATAAGGAGTTAATATGTCGGATTTAGAAACCGCTTTCTACATAATTTCCATCATTTTCATGAGTTTGGCCTTAGTTCTTACGATCGGAATAGCCGTTGCTCTAGTAGTTATCCACAAAAAGCTTTCGGCTATTCATGATAAGGTCGAAACCAAGCTGCACACCATATCGGATATCGCGCACAAAGGCGCAACCGTTATGGGAGCAATAAAAAAAGTTTCTCGCGTCGCCAAAAGGTAGCAGTTGTCGCCAGCGGTGGTGGTACAATAAGCCAAACCCCGCTAGCTATGAATATTCTTCAAAAAACCATCTCCCCAATCGACTCTTGGCAGCGGCGCCATTACTACGCTGCCTTTCCTTACGCAGTCGTCAAGAAATACGGCGAGGACGAAGCCGGTTACCAAGCAGCCCTGCTGACTTACTACGGCTTCCTCTCGCTCTTCCCGCTATTACTGGTTCTGACGACCCTGGTGACGATCCTCGGTGGCGAGAATGATGCTCTGCGCCGGACAGTGCTAAGTGCTATGACCGATTACTTCCCTGTATTCGGCGACCAGTTGTCGAACAAAATCCAAGCTATTGATAAGAGCGGTGGTCCGTTGGTCGTCGGAATCATCTTGACTCTGTATGGTGCCCGAGGTGTAGCCGATGTCTTCCGAACCGGCGTTAATCACATCTGGCAGACGCCGCGCACGAAAAGTGACGGCTTTCCAATCGGCCTAGGTAAAAGCTTTGCCATCATATTTATAGGGGGCTTTGGATTCCTTTTAGCAAATATTACCAGCGCCTTTGCGGCTGAAGCCGGCGAAGGTTTAGTTTTTCGCGGCTTAGCCATACTCCTGAACATCTTTATCTTATTCTGGTTGTTCCGGATCTTACTTAACTTAAGCCTAGCCAAATCAGTTCCGGCCCGCTCAATGCGGTCTGGCGCCATCACGGCCGCCATCGGACTAGTATTCTTGCAGATAGTCGGTACTAAGATATTGACGACTCAGCTGGAAAGCCTCGATGCCGTCTACAGTTATTTTGCCGTAGCATTAGGTCTGTTGTTTTGGCTCTACCTACAGTCGCAAGTCATCTACTATGCCGTCGAAGTCTCTTCAGTGAGATCACTCAAACTTTACCCTAGGGGGATGCAGGATTTTGATTTAACGTCGGCTGACAAACGGGCGCTCGGTCACCAAGCCGAACGTGAACAGCGTGTCGAGGACGAAAAGATTACGACTAAGTTTGAGAAAACTAAGAAGTAAATCTAATAATCAATATAAGTCCGCCACCAGCTCTGGTCTTGGCGGTCATTTTTTGATAAACGCTTATTAGGTCGACTTACAGACATGATAATTCCTTGTCAAAGTTAATGTTCAAGCATAAGCCTTCGTAGCATAAGCGACTATAAATTATCTTACAGGTCTTTTAGTTTTGTCCAGAAAGCATCGGCCCAGTTACGGTAGCCGCGATTACTAGGATGAAACAAGTCGGCCGCGTAATTGAATGGCGTATCGCCGACTTTGGTGTAGGTGTACAGGTCGACGACTAGCAGGTCGTTCTTTACCGCTGACTCGGCAACTATACCGTTAGCACTTTTTATCTGAGTGTCGCGACTTATCCGTCCACCAAAATAAGGCATGTTTGCGACGACGGTATTGGGAGGAATCAGCTCGGCTAGTTCCTGAAAATCGTTAGCGAACTTTTTAGCATCGTACTTAACGACATCGTTAGCGCCGGCCTCGATCGTTATGAAATCCGGGCTATAGTCTTTGAGCTGGGGAATCTGCTTGTCGATGACATCTCGAATCCGAGCGCCCGAAACGCTTAAGTTGACGACTCGGATACTCTTCCCTGTTTTCGTAGCCAATCGGTCAGCTAAAACTCCAACATAGCCCTTATCGGGCTGACGAGCACCGATTCCTTGTGCCGTCGAGTCACCTAAAGCGACATACGTTAGTTCGCCTGGTTCCGAACTGCGTTGCTGCCAGTACTCCGCATTCGTAGTCAGACTTGCTCTTAGCTGAAGTAAACTTAATAGTTCTGCCAAAATCAAAATAGCCAACAAAAATCCGACAATTATCAGAGCTCTCTTACCCACGATAAATTACCGGTGCCTTTTTAATAAAATTCGTATCCTCTAACTGGTCTACTAAACATTTGGCAACCGCATTCCTAGGCACGAAAGCTATAAGCGTTGGCAGTTTGTCGGACAAATGATAGCTTGAAGAGTTACCCGAAGTCATTGCTGGTGATCTGACGCAGGTCCAGTCTAGCTTGCTCCCCTCCAGGCTTCGTAAATGGTTTTCACCGTCTAGTAAGATCTTCGGGGCGATCATCTTAAGCAACTTCCTAGTCCACTTAGCCGTTAAGCCGGGCTTATCGAGACTATAGAAAGCGCTGGCGCCCGTCAGAGTCACTAACCGTTGCGCGTTCGTTAAAGCCATAGCCTCGATAATTTGACTAGCACCCGTGCTAACGACAGCCTCACTTGGCGAGGCCCAGCTACCTAGGGTGCTGATAACAGCATCACTGCCATTAACTGCCCTGTTGACGGATGATGCGTCTGAAACCGAGCCTTGGATAACGTTTACGCCAGACATATCCTGAAAAGGATCAGACTTATGCACGAAAGCCGTTACGGTATGTCCGGACGCAATTAATCGGTCGACGACTAATCGGCCAACTTTTCCGGAAGCTCCAAAGACAGTAACTTGCATGATTTTATCAGTATAACAACGTCAGCCGGTATTAGTAAAAAATATGACTGCGCCGTCAGATTGGTTCTTATAGACTAAATTAAATATAATTTAGACAATCTAGCTTGCTTACGAAAGGCTGACTATGAACATGGAAGAATACTTTAAAAGATTGCACCGCTTGGCTGAACGACAACAGAATCGCGTTGACGAAAAGCGCGACAGATCCAACCGCAATAAATTCTCTTCAGACTAGTTCCGGTCCGTAAAATTGACCATAGCTAAATATATTGATAGAATGGTTAAGTAAATTAACGGTATTATCACTATGAACATCCCCAGCTACTTAAGTGGCGCTCTATTTATGAAAGCGTATCGACTGCTCCGCGGTAACGTTACCGGCTGCTTAAATACGTTCAGTATCAATCCGACTGGATGGGTCATATTAGGCTTGATTCGAGAAGCTAAGGACGGTGTTAGACTTGTCGAAGTGGCGAACTCCATGAACGTCAAAGCGCCTTTGGTAACGACCTTGGTTCAAGATTTGATTGCCAAAGATCTGATCGAACTACTTTCCCATCGGACAGACAAGCGCGTCAAGCTTCTTATGCTAACTAGTCAAGGCAAACTGTTCATGAAAAAAGTTGAAACCGCTATGGAAAAATCTCTAAGCGGTATTTTAGCCGGCGTCACGACAGAAGATTTATCTGGATTCGAGTCGGTCTTAGAAGCGATTGTCAAAAACAGCACAGATACTGATAAGTTGTCTATATAAAAAACCGTTGACGGATACTGTTAAATGTAAGATAGTTAAGTTTGTTAATCAATTTAAAGGAGATATCAATGTCCGATTCCAATAAAGGAGCAGCTAATGTTGCTCTTAGCGTAGTATTATTAGTAGTCGGTTTAGCCGTTGGTTTTGGAGTTGCTAAGGCTTCAAACGAAGGTGACACCAAGTCTAATAGCAACAACGCAAACAACGCTTCTGCTCCAAACCCAGCTACTAAGGCTGGCGACCTGCGGGCCACTTTAGTCTCATTAGGTGTCCAACACATGGACCTAACATTTGCTGCCGTCGACGCAACCTTAGCTGGTGCTCCATCAGCTGGTGCTGTCGGTGCTGACCTATACAAAAACGGTGAAAACATCGGTGCTGCCGTTGGTAGTGTCTATGGTAAAGAAGCCGAAACTACTTTCAACTCAGTTTGGAAGCTTCACCTTGACCAATTCGTAGCTTACGCTGGCGCAGCTAGCAAAAACGATGATGCTGGTAAAGCAGCTGCATTAGCAACGATTGAAAGCGAATACACCAAGCCATTGGCCGCTTATTTAGCTAAAGCTAACCCAAACCTTCCGGAAGATGTTCTCTTCCAGACTTTGGACGACCACGTTCAGCAAACCGCTGTCATGATTGATAAGCAAGCTGCCGGTGATTACGCTGGTGCTTCAAAGGATCGCGAAGCTGCTGCACAGCACTTGGTTGGTACTTTTAGCGTTTTAGCCGGTGGAATCGTTAAGCAATTCCCTGAGAAGTTCCAAGACTAATCAGATACTTAGTGCATAAATTGCGCTACAATAAGCAGGTCGGCTCAGGTTGGCCTGCTTATTCTCTAAGAAGCTATACAGAAAGGTACTTATGAAAAAGACCCCATTAATTATCGTTGCCGCAGTCGCAGTCGTAGTTGTCTTAGCCGGGATAATCTCAGTAGCTGGCAATAAAGACTCTAGCAGCTCGACTTCGACGTCAGACTCAATGACCTCATCAGACATGAACCGCGAAATGACCGGATCCGATGCTTCAGCTAAGGCCCCAGCAAATGCTGTCGAAGCGACCGAAGTCAGTATCGAAGATTACAAATTTGGACCACAAGACATAAAAGTCAAAGTCGGTACAACCGTTACTTGGACCAACAATGACTCTGTCCGTCACAACGTTGCCGGAATCAACAATGATCTTCCAGAAGGCAAGTTGATTGGACGGGGTGAGACCTACACTTATACTTTTAAGAAAGCTGGTGTGTACAACTACTTATGTACTCCACACCCGTACATGAAAGCTAGTGTCACAGTCGTAGAATAATCTCATGGCGTTAAAGACTAAACTATTCGATGGCAAGTTAAGCAAGTACCAGGCAATTATTGTTGGTGCTTGGTATTTAAACCTAGCTGGTGTCTTAGTCCTCTGGGCGACGACATCGGCCTCTTTAATCACTTCAGGCGAACTTGGCAGTATGCTGATTGCCGCCGGCCGGCTACTAGGCCTGCTAGCTGCTTTCTTTGCCTTGACCCAGTTCATGTTGATGGGTCGAATCATGTGGATCGAACGGCACTTCGGCCTTGACCACTTAGCCAGTTATCATCGGTTTAACGGCTACGTCGCTATCTACAGTATTCTAATTCACATCTTCCTAGTAGTACTAGGCTATTCGATCAGTTCTCAGACTGGCTTCTTTTCGCAGTACAAAGAAATAATTCAGACTTTTCCATACGTCTGGCTAGCACTGATCGGTGCCGTCCTTTTCATGGTAGTTGCTGTAAGTTCAGCCTTTATAGTCCGCCGTAAGTTGAAGTTCGAGACTTGGTATTACGTCCACTTAATTACATATGCTGCGATAACTCTGGCTTTCTTTCACCAGTTGGCTGTCGGTGGAAGCTTCATCGAATCAGGTTTAGCGCGCAATTACTGGTATGCCCTATACGGCTTCGTTGCCGCTAATCTGCTCTTTTGGCGCTTCGGCTGGCCGACCCTCAATTTGTTCCGCTTCGGTTTCAAGGTTGATCGTGTCGAGTCCGAAACCCTGACGACGACGTCGGTTTACATCAAGGGTAATCACCTGCTCCGTTGGGGTGCTAAGCCAGGTCAGTACGCCCTAGTTCGTTTTCTCGGTAAGGGCTTCGTTTTTCAAGAACACCCCTTTTCTTTATCCGATATCGTAAAAGACAATGAAATGCGTCTGACTGTGCGCAATGTCGGCGATTACACGAGCAAGATTCCAAACTTAAAGCCGGGCACTAGAGTGTTGACGTCTGGGCCGTTCGGCCGCTTCACATCGGCCTTAGCAATCACCGACAAGCGCTTATTCATTGCCGGAGGAGTCGGCATCACGCCAATTCGCGCCATGCTTGCTGAAGCTGTCAATAATAGGACGCCGAGTATCTTGCTGTACGCTAACCGCAATCCGAAAGATGTCGTTTTTGCTAAAGAGCTAGTTGCTTTGGCCGGACCCTACTTAAAAATCAAGCCAGTTTTTAGTGACGCGCCAGCTGGCTATAAAGGAGAGACGGGCTATATTAACGGAGCGATGATTAAACGTCTAGTGCCTGACTATGCCGGGCGAGACGTTTATATCTGTGGACCTCAGCCGATGATGGACGGTATCGTAACCGATTTGACGCCTACTGATTTACCAACCGAGCAACTGCACTTCGAACGCTTTGCCTTACATAACTAGTCTTTTGTAACATTGAAAAAGGACCCCACAGGATCCTCTTTCAACCTAGCCTAAGCTGTTACTTTTGGCTGCTCTTGCCGCCTTTGCTGCGGTCAGCTGACGTCAAATTGCTGCCCCGTCCAGTACTCGTGCTACGGTTCGTGCCGGTGGTCTTATTGCCGCCGCCACTGGCTTTGCCGCCCATTGATTGAATTTCACGTTTCTTGTTTTCGTCCATTGATGCAAATCCTCGATCGCTAATTGCCATAATGTATGCCTCCTTGAATTAGTTAACAGGTACCATCATAGCCATAAGTAGAGTTCGCCACCATAAGTTATCTTATGGACGTACTGTGCTACGCAATATTTTTAGTTTGTACGAATTTTGCTGGCGATTCCAAGGACGGGTACGAATAGTTTATCGCCGGCCGGCAATGCGTCACCGTCAGGCAACAATAAAACATGTACAAATGTAGCGCATAGCGTATTGATCGGCATCCCCTGTACATCGCCCAAGCTAAGATAGTCGAAATCATTAAATTTTCCCTCCAAAGCTAAGCCTCCAAAAGAAATGACGACAGGATTCGATCGAGATGAATAGCCTGTTTTGTCAAAAGCCAGACGAGTATCCACTAGAAATGAGGCTCCTTCGTTTCGCAACTGTTCACCGCTCCTACCAAGCAAATCAAGAGCGCTAAATGCTAGGGTTACACGGCGGTCAAACGGTTGATTCATGAGTTGCATCTGTAAGTCTTGGGCAATTTCAAATGGGTCAGTGGTAAGTTCTATTTTTGACATCATGCTACCTTAACAATATTATATTGAACTTTACTCTTATGTATGTCAGAGGGCAAGAAAAAGTACGCCCGAGATAATCTATCTTAGACAGTTTTCTGTTTGGTGTACGCTCAAGTTGGAATTCCGAATTTTTGCGACCGACATTTTGGACCAACTATACCAAACAAAAAAAGCTTCTCGGACGAGAAGCTTTTAATACTGAACATGCTTGGTGTACCCGACAGGATTCGAACCTACGACCTTCGGCTCCGCAAGCCGACGCTCTATCCAGCTGAGCTACGGGTACACGCTGGAATTGTAACTTTTGTCAAAGCAACAGGGGTAATTCTAGCATAATTCAATAGATGATGCTAGGGGTGGGCCTGTCTGGTAGAATAAGTGAGATATCTGGAGAGATGACCGAGTGGTTGAAGGTGCTGCTCTCGAAAAGCAGTGTGCCCTTACGGGTACCGAGGGTTCGAATCCCTCTTTCTCCGCCAATCACGGTTTAATAGCGCAGCACCCTGACTCTTTTTTCCATAATCCTGCGGATTAAATCAATTAATCCTAGAATAATCATATAAATTATCAAGTAATGAAGCCATGATATCCGGCGAAGCTTCTGTAGCTCGCCGATACTGTTGGTCGGTGACCTTAACGGCAAGCTGGGCGCTGAAGTTGCTTGCAAGCCAAGTGTCTGACCGGTTTGCCGGTTGTTTGCTGCTGCTGGAATTACTGCCAATTGATCTTGCCGTTTATTGTCCTGTACTTTTGAAATGGCCAAAGCCGGAATAATCCTAAAAGGCTGTGGCTGATCACTGGATTTAACCGGCTGAATCGAAACTGTCGGAGCGGTAACCGGCAAGGTCGACACGGGAGGCCTGACAGTAACTGTTGGCAGTGGCACGGTTATAATTTGTATAAGGCTGTCACAGGCATCATCGATACTGTCATTATCTTCGTCTACACCAGTATTAAATATAGTCAGGCAGCTATCAGTTTCGTTCGGGACGCCGTCGCCGTCATAATCAGTTTCGCTATCTATTACGGTTATCACGTCTATGATTTCAGTCGGATTACCTAACTGGTCATCGCCAATGACGACTATCTCATGTGTCCCCGGCTGAACGATTGGCAAGAGTATGACATTTCCCTCTAAATCGCTGTCGTCATTACTGACGATTGTGCCTAAGTTCGTCGGCGTCTGGCCATTGGATATACCGATCGAATACGGCTGTCTTGGCTTTAGGCCCTTAGTCTTACCCTTGACGGTTATAGCGACAGACGAACCTTTTTTGGCTGACTTTTGTTTAGTTATTTTGCCAGGTTGTTTAATTTTGGTTTTTCGACCGGTTTTCGGGCCGGAAAGTATCTTTTCACCAGCCGACGCGGCCGGCGGTTTAATTGGTGGTTTGGGTGGTTTGAGCTTGAGTCGTGATGTTCTGTCTAAAATAGTTTTTTCAATCAGCTCATGTCCGAAAGCATTCGGATGATAACTTTCACTACCGAAGACCTCGACTTTAGTGCTTCGATTGCCAATCGATAGCGTCGGACCGCCATCAGATCCGGCCGTTATGCCGTTCATGGCAGTGTGGTCACTGGATGTTTCGCACAGCCTATGTCCAACTAAGGCGTCTTCAATGTCAACGTAGCTGACTCCGGCGGCCGTCGCCGCCCGGGCGACTGCGTTATTTAGCTGTTTGATAATCTCAATCGATAGTGCAATCTCACTGGTGTTCAGTCGGACATTTAAAGCGCACTTACCTCTGTCTATGGCAATTAGTGGATAGCCGACAGCGTATATCGTGCTGGCTGGTGCTGAAGACTGTAATTTCTTATACAATTTGGTCAACTTAGGAACTTGTACGTCGATAGTTTCGGCCAGTTCAAGCCTATCTTCGTAGGTCGCGTAACAATTATTTCGGTCTGACAACTGCTTGCTTAAGTGAGGCGTAGCACAGAGTTTCAAGATATTCCCAAAACCGATATCGTTGCCACCGACCGAAATCGTCAGGGCGCCCGGCTGATGACGACCGACGAAGGTTATTTGCGGTATTACGCCTGGTTCAAAATCCATCAAGATTCTTTCTATTTCATTTGTCGACAGGTCTTTCGGGGGCGTGCCAGCAATATCGCCAATCCTCGCACCGGCGCAGGCCACGGATTTACCCGATGCATCCGTAAACAAGTCCCGTATCAACAAGGCGGGATATGCTTTAGCTGAGTTGTGGCATTGATTGTTAGTTGTGTCCGTGCCAGTTCGGTAAGCGAAGGCGCCCTCGCCAGATGTATAGGAATCGCCCAGGGCGAGATAAGCTAATTTATTTGTAATTTGACCTGACGGCGACAGTAAGTAGGTTTTATCAACATTACTGATTACATCCGTAAAGCTGATAAGTCGGTTACCAATAAACCTTAAGTGAACTGGATGATACAAGCTCCTGGCTTGCTGCACCAAAGCTGGCCAATAATTATGGGACGGACAAATTTGCGGCTTATCAGGCGTCACGCACTTCTCTAAATCATAGACCTTAAAGGTTTGGTCGGCGTGATTCGATATGGCCACGTAACGCCCATCTGGAGTGACGGCGACTTGCGACTGATTAAAGCCTGAACCTGTACTGAACGCAGCAGCAAACGGTTTGACTGACAGAGTGGCTAGGTTTATCCGCACGAAATAGCCATCATAACCCTCCGCTATCAGCCACGACCCGCCGTCGGAAAAAGCCAAACTATTGAAATTGGCTATCAGATTCTGACCACTTGAGTTCTTAAGTTGGAGATCGGCCGGTCGCGTCACCCGTTTAGCTGTTACCTGCCCCAGCAGGTTCCGCTGATCTTCCGTGACTCCTAGTATGTTCTTGTACAAACCTACGTAGGCACCTTGGCTGGAATTTGAATTGGCCGAAATCACAGCGCCGGATTCCGGCCACGGCACCAATATCTCCCGTGAACCAAAAGTGATCAGCGGGACGGTCTTGGATTCATCGCCGGCGAAACTGATCAGACCGCTGCGCACGTCCATGCTGCCGAAAGCGGTGGCTTGATAACAACTAGTTACGTCCTGATTCGTGCCGTTGAGGCGATAGCTCATAATTTCGCAGTCTAAGTTGTCCTCGAAAGCAATCCGGCCAGCGGAGCTACTGGGTGCAGAGCCAATTCTTTTCAAAGTGACTGACGATGGAGCTGACCAACCTGGTTCGACTGAACCGGCCGAAGTTAAGTCAATGGTTATCAGAGACGTTAGTATTAGTAGCGATACGAAGAATATAGTCATAACGACACTATCGTTCGCCCGGCCACGATTGGCCAAGCATGAGCCTTTAGAAAATACCGATAATTAATGTCTATTTAATATGTTCTATACTTATCTCATGAGTAAGACAATTTTTGAGCAGATTATTGACGGCACAATCCCCTGCCACAAGATTTATGAAGACGAAACTACACTGGCCTTTTTAGATATCAATCCCGTTCAACCAGGCCATACCTTAGTAATTCCTAAGCAACCGGTCGAATTCGTCTGGGATTTAGACCAAAATGCTTATGCAGACCTGATGACGACCGTTCAAAAAGTAGCGCAACATATTAGAAGTTCATTAAATGCTGAACATGTCGGTTCGAAAATCGTCGGTGTGGATGTGCCACACGCCCATGTCCATTTGATTCCCTTTGCCACGCTAGACCAGTTTAATCAAAATCCACCGACTAACGAGCCTGACCATGAAGCCTTGGCAGCCATGGCGCAAACGTTAGCGTTTTAGTACACTATAGCCATGTCTCCACTTTTAATCTCACTGATGATGGCCGCCGGTGGCGCCGGAATAGTTTACTCAAAATTCGGACCACGCCTAGGGTATGGTAACGCAAAGAATGTCTGGTTGTTTACCGGTTTTAGCTTTATCTTGATATTCTTGTTTTTTATTACGCTTTTAAAATTTGTAATTCAACTTTAATAGCCGTTTAATACTAATTATTGTTCCAAATCAGCCTCATAACTGATATCATAAGGCTATGGACGAGAGGGGTTTGGGCAAACAGCTACAATTAGCGCGACAAGCGGCTGGGTTAACTCAGCAAGCGCTGTGCCAGCGTGCCAACCTAAGCTTCTCGACACTTACTAAGATTGAGCGTGGTGCTATCAAATCACCATCCATCTTTACCATTCAAGCCATCGCCGGAGCGCTTAATATGGGACTCGATCAACTCATAGGCAACTCTGCCTTACCCGCTAAGTCGACGAATCGATTGCTAAAAACTACCAAGAGCGGCGTCAAATTCGTATACTTTGATGTCAACGGAGTCTTGATTAGGTTTTACCAAAGAGCTTTTGGACGGATCGCTGAAGAAAACAACGTGCCGTCCGACGTCGTCGAGACAGCCTTTTGGCACTTTAATGACGCAGCTTGCCGTGGTGAATTTACAGCTGATGATTTTAACAATGCATTGGCTGAACGAATCGGCGTCAATTCGATCAACTGGGCTGAATACTACTTACAAGCTGCTGAGAAGATCAATGAGATGCATGACTTGGTCCGGTGGACAGCCGAACACTACCAAATCGGTCTGCTGACCAACATCATGCCCGGCCTTTTGGAAGAATTAAAGAAACTCGATAAGGTCCCGGCTATCGCTTATGACGTGACCGTTGATTCATCGGAACTAGGGACGATTAAGCCGGAAGCGGATATCTACGCCGTTGCAGAAGACCGAGCCAACGTAAATCCATCAGAAATATTATTTATCGATGACACCAAAGCCAACCTGACGGCGGCCGAAGCTCGTGGCTGGCACGTCTTGTGGTTTGATTACGGCCGCCCAGCCGAATCAGTTGCTGAGATCCGCAAAGCACTTGAGCCTAGTACCGATTAGTCAGCGCTAAAGCGAGCGTGTTCACGCTCAAGGCTCGTAAGTAATTGCCTAGCTTCGTTTAACTGGTCTTTTGTCTGATTTACGACGGCTTTTGGCGCATTCTTAACATAAATCTTATTGTCTAAACGTTGCTCTAGCTGTTTTATAACGATCGCCTGCCTAGCCTGCTTCTGTTCAATCTCACCGAGGTATTGTCGAGCAGTCGCTAAGTCGATGTCTAACCAGCATGTGACTGAAGTCGAGGTTAAGTAAAGTCCGGTGCCATCGGTAACTTCCGTGACGTTTCGAAGCTTGGCCAGTCGTTTGATGGTGCCCGCGTTAGCCGTTAAGAAGTCAACCTTAGTGTAATAGAGCGTGGCGTCACTTATTTTCAGGGCTTTCTGAATGTAGCGAGCTTCGGTCACGATGTTTTGAATCTCACCAAAGGCGTCGGCTAATTTACTGTTGGCTTTAGGGATCTTATTATAGGTCTTGGTGGTCAGTAAACTGTCCCCTTCCCAGGCTAAGGTCTGCCAAATCGTCTCAGTTAAGAACGGTGCGAACGGATGTGCCAGGATCAGGATGGATTCTAACAAGAAAGCTAATAACGGTTTATTAGGCTCAACCTTGCTGGCTTCGATGTACCAATTAGCCATGTCATCCCAAACGAAATGATATAGTTTGTCGTAAGCTTCACTGAAGTTATAGACTTCTAAATCAGCACAAATAGCATCTTGAGACTGTTGTAACTTCTGCAATATCCAATGATCGGCAGCTGAAACTGGTTTGGCGTCGTCGCGCGCAAAGTCATCGCCTATTAAATCCTCTATGAACCGTGCGATATTCCAGATCTTATTACAAAAGTTCCGAGCATCCTCGACGCGACGCTTATCGTAACCACGGTTAACAGCCGGTGCCCGACCGCCGATTATGCCCATTCGCAATGCATCAGATCCATACTGGTCGATAACAGGGATAGGATCGACGACGTTGCCAATTGATTTGCTCATCTTGGTGCCATCTTCAGCCATGACGTAGCCGTGAACATAAACTTCTTTAAAAGGTACTTTACCCGTGACGTATAATCCCAACATGACCATTCGGCTGACCCATGGGTAGAGTATTTCGCCGCCTGTTTCCATCAGACTCAATGGATAGAAGTGCTTAAAATCTGAGCTATCTGGGAAGTCTAATGTCGCATAAGGCCAAGAGCTGCTACTGAACCAAGTGTCAAGGACGTCCGGATCGCGCCGATATGTCTTATCATCAATTGTCACGATCTCTTCCGTTACGCGTTCGTCGTAAATCCAGTCGTCTGGGTTGTCGATGCTTTGGAAGGCTGGGATTGGAATTCCCCAAGCAATTTGGCGACTGATGTTCCAGTCGTGCAGACCCTCGAGGTAAGTGATGAGTTGGTCTTTCTTGGCAGCCGGGTAGAAAGTGATCTCGTCATTCCTTAAAGCTTTCAGAGCTGGCTTGGCTAATGGTTGCATGTCTACGAACCACTGCTCGCGCAGTAAAGGTTGGATTACCGTACCACATTTGTAACAGTGACCGACGTTGTGAGCGTGGTTCTCGACCTTAACTAGGGCGCCCTGCTCTTCCAGGTCTTTGATGACTAACTCGCGACCTTCACTGACGCTTAAACCGCGGTACTTTTCTGGCACGTCGTGGCTGAGCTTGCCTTCAGTCGTGATGACTTGAATTGATGGTAAATCATGACGCTGCCCTGCTTCGTAGTCATTTGGATCATGGGCCGGTGTTATCTTGACGGCGCCAGTACCAAAGCTGGCATCAACGAAATCGTCGGCAATAACAGGTAGTTCACGGTGAGTCAGCGGTAGTTTGACGGTCTTGCCGATGAAGCTCTTATAGCGATCGTCGTTAGGGTTAACGGCTATGGCAGTATCACCGAGCATAGTTTCCGGTCGTGTCGTCGCTACCGTTATCGACCCGGAGCCATCGACTAATGGGTAATCGATATACCACAGATGCCCCTGCTCTTCAGAATGCTCGACTTCGATATCGGCAAAGCCGGTTCCGTGGAAAGTGCAAAAATTAACTAAGCGTTCACCCCTGTAAATGAGACCCTCGTCCCACATCTTCTTAAACGTCTGATGAGCTCGGTTAACTATTTTCTGGTCTAGGGTAAAAGTAAACCGAGACCAGTCGCAGCCAATGCCCATCTTACGCATCTGAGTTTCAAAGTTTCCTCGGTTTAGAGCAACGAAGTCGAAAATTTGAGAATAAAGCTCGTCCCGACTGAAATCAAAGCGGCTCTTCCCGTCTTTAGCCAGATGCTTTTCGTAAACTGACTGAGTCTCGAAGCCGGCGTGATCTGCGCCTGGTAGCAACAGCACGTCTTCTCCCTTCAAGCGGTGATAACGAGCGGCAATATCTTCTAAAGCGGCTGTTAACTCATAGCCAATATGTAGATTGGCGTTGGCGTTAGGCGGCGGCATGACGACCGAGTAGGCTGTGCCCTTGCCTGTCGGCTTAAAAGCCTCACTGCGTTCCCACAGCGCATAAATGTCGGTTTCATACTGCCCTGGTTCATAAGTCTTTGATAATTTCATATCAATCTATCTTACCACCTCTGTATGTCTATCTCTAGACGTATCAGATTTTCACGTGAAAATTTACATCGATAGATTTGGCGTAATGTCCAAAGTGTAAGGGTCGGCCAAAGGTTGATCATACATAGCTTTGTAACAGCCTAAGGTGGCGATCATGGCGCCGTTGTCAGTACAAAGCTTAAGATCAGGGTACTCAATTTCAATTGGCAGACCTTCGGATAACTGGTGCCGCAATTCGCTGTTAGCCGCGACACCGCCAGCGATGACTATGCTGGCGGGGACGAACTCTTCGTAAGCAATCTTTACTTTATCAACGACGGTTTCGATAGCTATGCGCTGGAAACTTGCCGCAATATCGTTCTTCTGAGCTTCAGACAGGCGCTCAGGCAGCTTTATCGAAGGGAAGTCATAACTCTCGCCAATCTCTGCCTGGGCGAGTCTTAAAACGGCTGTTTTGAGACCTGAGAAGCTAAAGTCGTACTGTCCGACCTTAGCTTTTGGTAATTTATAAGCATCTGGGTTGCCTTTCAAGGCTGCCGAAGCAACTGAAGGGCCGCCAGGGTAGGGCAGACCGGTAATCTTAGCGACCTTATCGAAGGCTTCGCCGATGGCATCGTCCTGGGTTCGACCTAACAACGTGTAATCGAAATGATCACGGAAAAGAACTAACTGAGTGTGCCCACCAGACACGATGATTGCTAGCATCGGGAATTGTGGTTTGGTTTTGCGCATCGTGTAGCCGAGCAGGGCAGTCTGTATCAAGAAGTTAGAGTAGACGTGACCCTCGACGTGGTTAACCGCGTATAAAGGTTTTTCACGTGAAATAGCTAAGGTACGAGCTGTCAGCACGCCGATTAAAAGGCTACCGCCTAAGCCGGCTCCGTAAGTCACTGCGATACCATCGATATCGTCCCAGCCACAGTCCGCTTCTTCCAAAGTCTGTTGGATAACTGGCAAAATAACTTCGATATGACTTCGGGCGGCAATTTCCGGCACGACACCCCCGTACTGGGCATGCAGATCCATGCTACTAAAGACGACATTACTTAGTAGCCGCTCGCCATTTTCGACGACAGCCGCAGCCGTCTCATCACAACTAGTCTCAATCCCTAATATCTTCATTGCTATACAGTATACTTGAGAATATGAGCTTAAAATCCAATGTCAAAAAATTAGTCCCGACCCAAGTTTTTGAGTTTATTGAACCGTATGGCCATCTCGCCGAGTCAGCCTTGATAAATACTATGAACGGTTTTCCGGCCCGTGGCCTGAAAGTTATCGGCGTGACCGGGACCAACGGTAAGACTTCGACTAGTTATCTCATACACCGGATGCTCCACGAAGCCGGTTTCAAAGTCGGCTTGATGACGACGGTAGGCTATGGTGTCGGGGCCGATATTAAGCCGCAGATCCATCACATGACGAATGTCAGTGTGTCGGAGCTGATGGAGCGTCTGAAGTTTATGAAATCCGAAGGTGTCGAGTGGCTAGTCCTTGAGACGACGAGCCACGCCTTGGCTCAGAACCGAGTCTTTGGAGTGCCGTACAGCGTTGCCGTCATGACTAACGTGACTCACGAACATCTCGATTATCACAAGACCTTTGAGCGCTACCGAGATGCCAAGCGTAAACTCTTCAAGCTCGCTAATAAGAACAAGGCCGGACTACAACTCGGCATCATAAATGCCGATGACCCAAGCGCCAGTTTATTTGCCAGTGATATAACTAATCCGATCATGTACGGAATAGAAAACGGTGACATAAAAGCCACTGATGTCGTCTTAGCGCCCTCGGGTGTCGACTATAAAGTCGAGATTGTTGGTACGACTTACGACATTCACTGCAACCTGCCAGGTAGCTTCAACGTTGCGAATTCGCTAGCCGCCGTCTGTCTTGGACAACAATTAGGATTAAGCAGAGACCAAATAGAGCGGGGCATTGCTGCTCTTCCAGGTGTCGAAGGCCGCATGACCCGGATAGATGAAGGTCAGGCTTTTGATGTCATCGTCGATTTCGCCCACACTCCGGACAGTTTTGAAAAGCTTTTCAAAGACTTGAAGCCAGTCGTCAAAGGCAAGCTGATTGCCTTGTTCGGTTCAGCCGGACGCCGCGATGAAGCCAAGCGGGCAGTGCAGGGTGAATTAGCTGGCAAGTACTGTGACGAAGTTATTATTACAGAAGAGGATGACCGCGATACTGACGGCTTAGAAATCATGAATCAAATTGCTGAAGGCGCCGAAAAAGCAAATAAGCAACGCGACAAAGACTTATTTCTAATCCTCGATCGCACCGAAGCCATTAATTTTGCCATCAATCGGGCCCGACCTGGCGATACCGTTATTTTACTTGGCAAGGGTCACGAAAAAACTATAGAGCGCGCCAACGGCGAGAACCCTTGGGATGAAATTGCTGTGACTCGTGAAGCCTTAACCGTACCATTGTAAATTATTACTACTTATGCTATAATAGTAAAATGAATTATGAACTTGAACCAACACTGCAAAGACCAGACTTATTAATTTCTGAAATTGCACCAGCACCTGGGTTTGAAGTCGATCAAGCTGACTATCCGTGGATTTCCAAAAGTTCTGAAGTAACAACAAGCTTAGTTACTCTTTCTGACGGGTCGCAATTCCGCTACGGCAGCATTATCGGTTTGAGCAGTAGTGTTTCGAAGATTGCCTCAGGCGTTAACAATGAAGCTGCTATCAAAGCAGATCAGACCATGTTCCGGGCTTTACCCGAGCTAATTTCCGGTAACTTACCACTCTCTGTTGATGCTGTCATGAATCAAATGACTGGAACTAATTTGTATAAAACTGGAAAAAAGGGTCCAGACGCAGCTAGAGTCTATTTTTCAATTGAGCGTAGCGATAAAGATCCTTTGCCAATAATTTTACGGGTTGCTGTAACGCGCCACAAAGAACAGCAAAAACTTCTGGGTATCATCACTAATGCTAATCCGCAGCGTCGTCGTAAACACGATGGTGGGGGAAGATAGTGGAACAAGGTCCGAAACCAAATTATGAAGGTCTTTTTGACGATAACTTCAAACTGATCTCGGTGCATAATATGGGGACTCAAATACTGGGTGCTGAATTAGTCATTCGTCACGGTAAAAAAGACTACATTTTAAACGTAGAAATCTATGCTTTACATGCCGCCCGAAGTGCTGATTTTGAGGGTGAAGATTCCGACGCTGATCAAACCTACGTGTTGCCGGGAGACGAAATACATTTTACTGATTTGAAAGCTATTAAAGAGCGGAAGTTCGAAGACTTAGCAGATTTTCTAATAGAGGATGTTAGTAGCTAGTTCAGAGTCAGCGTAGTGCAGCGAATGTAACCGCCACCTTTAACTAATTCGTTTATCTCGGGAGTAACTACTGTTAGACCTTCCGACTCAACGGCTGCTTTGAAGATTGGTGCATTGGCGCCCATGATGACAGTCTTACCTGTCGAGACAAGATTGCAGGCAAAGCTCCCCATAGCTTCGTCCAAACTGACTTCGATTTTGCGGATGGGTAGCGCGCGAAGTATCGCTTGGCTTTTCGGCAAAAACGCTTCTGGACACCAAGCTATCAAGTTGGGGCTTAAGACGGCGAGCGCCAGATCGATATCGTAAAAGAAACTGTCGGGCCAACCGCTGGACGCGTTGATGACCGGCTGACCGGCATCATCAAGTTGCGGGACGGTCTGTAGACTGATGACTTCTAAATCTAGAGTAGTCGCTAAGAACTTATGGACTTTTTTATCGGTCCGATAACCGCTGCCAGCGAATAAGTATTTGCCGCAGGGCAGGGCGTCGCCTTGACCGCTGAAGCGCAAATCCTTAGGGACATGGATAACTTTTTTGCCAAGCGCCTTGAGGACATGCTCAGCGTAAGCCTCTTCGGCCTTTCGAGCGTTCGGTAGGCGACTCAAAATTGCGGTGTTGCCTTGAACCAAAGCCCAATTCGCCGTATAAACTCCGTCTTGGCAACCGGCCGGTGAAGGAACTTGAATGACTTTGACGCCAGCGTCTTTCAGGGCAGCTTGGATTTCGTCGTGTTCGTACTGAGCTTGATTACGGTCGATGACGACATCTTTGTCCATATAGGGGTTGATTGCCGCACTGTCGTCGAAGTTACGGGCATCGGACATCAGTACTACTGAGTTAATTTTAACGGTCATGGTAATAAGTGTAACAACTCATTGAAATAAAAATCCAAATGTGTTATAATTATTGTCCAACTATGGAATTACAACCGACAAATCAAACAGAGATATCGATTGAGCCAAATCGCAGATTACTTAAATCGAGCTCTAATTCAGTGCGTGAATTTTACTCTCCTGATATTGATTCCCGTGTCATCAGCTTGCCTGCGCGTGGCGAGAATGCCTTAACCCATGAGGAGCTTGTTGAGTTTCGATTGCCGGTTTTTTCGGCTATGTACCGCGATGACGAACTTTGGATTACCATTCCGGATGACAGTCGATCGCTCAAGAAGAACTTACGTTTCATCGCCCGTGACATACATAATTACGGCGAAATATTTTATAAATTGGGATCCGTCTACCGTCAGCTTGATAGTACTGGAATAGGCTTTCCGGAAGCGACCGATGAAAGATCTGTTTTGGAGAGTATGGTCTTCTCGTTAGAAGAGAACGAACCTTACGGTGGAAACGTCCACCTAATTCCACCCTACGCCTTAAATCAGGTTACTCCGGAGCAGGCCATGGGTTCGATAGCAATCGAACTAGAATACTCAAGAATCTTTGCAGATTCTGAGGTAAAACAACTTTACGACACCATGAAAGCCGGCTTTGAAAATGGTTGAGGCTGAACGCCACTTAGCTTTAGGATCCGAAACTGTTGAAAGATTTCAGGATCAAGTCGGTTCAATTAGCCGATATCAAGTTCAAATTCTTCCCAACCTGACAGAGCACGTTAATCATTCCGGTAAGTATACTAGGCCAAAAGTCAGTCTCACACCCGGCATTTACCTTAGCCCGGGCATCATAAGCTTTGCTGAAGATAACTATGGCGCCCGACCAGATTCCTTCACGTTCATGACTCAACCTGGTCACCGTCTTGGTCGAGAAAAATCACATAACGAAGTCTTTTTCGGTAAGCTGCTGTCTCGTTGGGAAAGTGAGGAAGCTATTCTAGAGTCTCAAGTAGCGGTCAAACCAACAAAAAACCGAGCCGCGCTACTTGGTGAACTAGCCATGTTCCAATATTTAGAAGAATTAGGGATGCCAACCTTTCAGCCGACAAGTTTCCTCTTGACTGAAACAACTGAAGCGACTCACTTACTGACTCGTTTCGAAAAACCGGTTGCGACCATGGACACTGTTGAATGGGACGAGCTTGAATCAGAAGAAAAATGGATGCAAGTCGATTTTGCTGTAAAGACAATGGCGCTTCTCCATAGCGAACTTCTATTTCATGGTGACCTTGAATTCAAGAATGTCGGCTTTGATGAGCGTGGCGATCTCATAATAATCGACCCGGAGCTTATGGTCAGCGCTCTGGAAATGGCGGAAATAGTCAGCCAGGGTAGGGACTCACGAGAAGTTAATTCGGCTGAAATTAGACTGAAACAAAGTATGAGTAATGACTTTACTAGCGTTTGTAAATCAATCGATGAATTTATCATCGCAAGTTTTCCAGTTGCACAACGTCCTAACAATGATGCTGCAAAATTTAAGTTGTATGCCCGTCATCTGTTCCGGCCGTATGTTGCAAGTTTAAAAGATAGCCACAGTCTATACTTACCGGAATTATTGAGCGCTTACGAAAAGGTTCTTCACGAACACAAGCAACGTTCTCGCGCCTAACCTGTCGCTTGACAGCTAAGTTGGCACTTGGGTATTATGAGTGCTGATAGCTAGCACTCTCGTACTGTAAGTGCTAGCGGACAACTTAATAGGAGGTTTTTATGAGTACACCATTGCAACCATTGGGCGATTACGTCGTGGCCCAGGCTGATGAAGCCGAGACGAAGACGGCTAGCGGATTATACTTGCCCGAGAAATCAGCCGAAAAGCCAAAGACTTCAAAAGTTGTAGCTATTGGTAAAGAGGTTAAGGAAGTCAAAGTCGGCGACCGGATCGTTTATAAAAGCTACAGCAACACCGACGTCAAAGTCGACGGGACCGAATATATATTAGTCAAAGAAGAAGACATCTTAGCTAAAGTTAAATAACTGAAGGGAACTAAACCATGGCCAAAAAAGTATTTTATGATGATGATGCCCGCCGCCGGGTTCTAGCCGGAGCGGAAATCTTATATAACGCCGTTAAGACGACAATGGGCCCGAAAGGCCGCAATGTCGTTATCAGCAAGAGCTACGGTCATCCGACAGTCACTCACGACGGCGTCACGGTCGCTAAAAGTGTTGAACTTGCCGATGTCGACGATGAGACCTTAGGTCAAAAAGTTGGTGCCGAACTTATCAAACAAGCTGCTAACAAGATGAACGACGTCGCTGGTGACGGTACTACGACCGTCACGGTTCTGACCTACCACATCTTGAGCGAAGCTAATAAGCTTATTGCCGCTGGTCACAACCCTATGCTTCTACGAAAAGGTCTCGAGTCGGCTGCCCAAGTCGTCATCGCTGAGCTCGGTGACTTAGCCGAAGACATCAAGAGCAAGAAGAGCCGCGTCGCTGAAGTCGCCACCATTAGCGCTGGCGATTCCGTCATCGGTGAGCTGATTGCCGGCGTCATCGACCAGGTCGGTAAAGACGGCGTCGTTACCGTCGAAGCTGGCCAAGGACTGTTATTAGAATCTGAAGTCGTTGAAGGCTTTACCTTCGACCGCGGTTTCGTTAGCCCCTACATGGTGACCGATACTTCACGCATGGAAGCTGTTTACGACAAACCGGCCATCGTCATTACCGACAAAAAAATCTCTAGCCTACAAGAGTTCTTGCCACTACTAGAAAAATTAGCTCAATCCGGCAAGAAAGACTTAGTCCTGATTGCTGAAGACGTCGAAGGGGAACCACTTGGCACCCTGGTCCTAAACCGCCTTAAGGGTGTCTTTAATACTGTTGCTATCAAAGCGCCAGCCTTCGGCGACCGTCGCAAGGACGTCTTAAATGACATTGCTGTCTTAACTGGCGCCGAAGTCATCACGGAAGACCGTGGTATGACGTTTGAAAACGTCGGCCTGGACGTCGTTGGTTCCGCCCGCCGCGTCATCGTTACGAAAGACGAGACGACAATAATCGAAGGGGTCGGCAACCCGATCGAAGTCGAAGCCCGCGTCAAACAAATTGAAG
>Ga0326733_1000140_pt1 | contig 24416 bp, 24 predicted proteins | sample 14_GP2_308_FD_207946 | JGI IMG/M metagenome (GOLD analysis project Ga0326733, IMG submission 207946) | Glacier ice microbial communities from Ngari, Tibet, China - 14_GP2_30.8 | ecosystem: Environmental > Aquatic > Freshwater > Ice > Glacier | place: China: Ngari, Tibet | collected 2018-07-17
GGACGCGCTGTACGGCGTCTCGATGCGCGCCGACGGAATCAGCGCCGTCGTCGGCCAGAGGGTGCAACGGCAGCCGGACGACGAGGAGCGCGCCGCAAGTTGAGTACGTCGCATAAATGAGTCCCCCGTGCCAGCCCTAGGCCGGCGCATCCACGGGTGCCTATCGTCGAGCATCGACAGGCGCAGAGGGGGAGGGACCGATGCGGGGCAGCGTGGTTCTCGTCCCGGCTCTCGTGCTGCTGGGGATGACGGGGTGCTCGGCCGAGTGGCTCGAGCAGGCGGGGGCGGTGCCGGCTGAGCCCGCCGTGAGCGTGACCGAACCGTGCCAGCTCTTTTCCGGATCCGACCTCGAGACGATCTTCGGAATGCAGATGAGCTCCGGCCGCAACGGCACCAGTCGGATCGACGACGCCGCGATCGAGGCGGCTTCTCGGCACTGCCGGTGGAGCGCCTCCGCTCTCGATGCATCCCTCCAGATCGCCTACCCGTCAGACTTCGACTCCGGCGAGCTTGCCTGCGTCGCACCGGCCGCCCCGCGCGCGGCCGAGGTGGACCTCGGCACACGGGCGTAGTGGTCGGAGCTGAAGGTGGCCGGTGTGACCGCGGGTCGGCTGCGGGTGTGCTCCGACGGCTCGCTCGTCGACATCACGATCGTCGCCGCCCCGGTTGCCGCCCCAGCGCGCCCGGGATCGACGATGCGCTCGCAGGCGGCGCTGATGGGAGCTGTGACGCTGCTCAGGATCGACCCCTGACGCCGGCCTCCGTGGTCCGACTCAGTACCGGCGGGTGTCGCCGACGCGCACGACCCTGAGCCAGCGGTAGCCGTAGCCCTCGAGGGCGATGTTCGCCTTCCCCGTCGATGGGAGGTCGATCGCCTCGCCGCTGGTGAGGTCGAGAAGCACCGACTCGCCGTCGATCCCGACGTTCAGCGGGACCTCCATCGGTTCGGCCGAGAAGTTGTGCACGGCCACGACGCGCCGGTCCTGCCACGCCAGCGAATGGGCGAAGATCGCGCTATGCGGCTGCTCGAGCACCGCGAAGGTGCCCCACCCGAACTCGGGGGCGTTGCGGTAGTGCCGAACCAGGGTCTGGATGAAGCTGAGCAGCGAGTCCGGGTCGCGGCGCTGCTCCTCGACGTTGACGTGCGCGGGGCCGAAGCCGCCCTCGACGACGGGGCTCGCGAGGCGCGACGGCGCGGCGTCCGAGAATCCGCCGTTCTTGCCGCCGTTCCACTGCATCGGGGTGCGCACCGCGAGGCGGCCCTCCTGCTCGAGGTTCTCGCCCATCCCGATTTCCTCGCCATAGAAGAGCACGGGTGTGCCCGGCAGAGAGAACAGCAGGCTGTAGACCATCCGCACGCGCCTCGGGTCGCCCTCAAGCATCGGCGGCAGCCGCCGCACGAGGCCGCGTCCGTAGACCTGCATCCGCTCCTCGGGACCGAACGCCGCGAACACCTCGCCCCGCTCCTCGTCGGAGAGCTTGTCGAGGGTCAGTTCGTCGTGGTTGCGCACGAAGTTGGCCCACTGCGAATCCGACGAGCCGGCCGGACGCGAGAGCAGCGCCTCGACGAGCGGCCCGGCGTCCTGGCGTGCGAGCGACAGGTACATCTTCTGCATCGAGATGAAGTCGAACTGCATCGTGAGTTCGTCACCCTCCTCGCCGCCGAAGAAGAGCTGCTGTTCCTCCCGCGGCAGGTTCACCTCGCCGAGCAGCACCCCGTCGCCGGAGCGACGCCCCAGGAACGACCGCAGCGACCTCAGGTACTCGTGGGGATCGGGAAGGGCCTCGTCGCCGCCGACGACCGCGTCGGTCTCGAGCATGAAGGGCACCGCGTCGACCCGGAAGCCCGACAGACCGAGCTCGAGCCAGAACCCCATCATCTTCGCGATCTCGTCGCGCACCGCCGGATTGGTGATGTTGAGGTCGGGCTGGTGCTTGTAGAAGATGTGCTGGAAGTACTGCTCGGTCTTCGCGTCGTACTCCCAGTTGCTAACCTCCCGGTCGGGGAACACCGGGGCGTCCTGCTCCTTCGGCGGCTCGTCGCGCCACACATAGAAGTCGCGGAAGGGTGAGGTGCGGCTCGAGCGGGATTTCACGAACCACGGATGCTTGTCCGAGGTGTGGTTGGTCACGAGGTCGGCGATCACGCGCATGCCGCGGTCGTGGGCGGTGCGGATGACCTCGACGAGGTCGCCGAGGTGCCCGAGCCGGGGATCGACGGAATAGAAGTCGGTGATGTCGTAGCCGTCGTCGCGATTCGGGGTCGGGTAGAACGGCATGAGCCACAGGCACGTGACACCGAGCTCGGAGAGGTAGTCCAGACGCTGGGCCAGGCCGGCGAAGTCGCCGACCCCGTCGTCGTTCCAGTCCATGAAGGTCTCGACATCGAGGCAGTAGACGACCGCGGTCTTCCACCACAGGTCACTCGTGTCGGTGATTTTCACGCGTTCACTCCGCTCAGCTGCGGCAGCACATGCTCGCCAAAGACGTCGATGAACCGCGACTGCTCCTCACCGACGTGGTGGATGTAGATGCGGTCGAACCCGAGCTCGGACCACTCGCGCAGCTGGTGGACGTACTCGGCCGGATCCGACGAGACGAGAACCGACGAGCGCATGTCCTCCGGGGTCACGTGCTTGGAGGCCTCGTCGAAGCCCTCGACCGAGTCGATGTCCCAGCACAGCGGAGGGGAGAAGACGTTGCTGCGCCACTGGTCGTGGGCGATGGCGAGCGCCTCGATGTCGGTCTCGGCATAGCTCACGTGCACCTGCAGGGCGAGTTCGCCCCTGCCGCCGGCGCCGCGGTACCCGTCGATCATGTCGCGGAGCTTCTCGGCCGGCTGCGCGATCGTTGCGAGACCGTCGGCCCAGTCGGCCGCCCACGTCGCCGTCTCCACGCTCACGGCCGCGGCCACGAGCGGGGGCGGGGTCTCCGGCCTCGTCCACAGTCGCGCGCGGTCGACGGTCACGAGGCCGTCGTGGCTGACCTCCTCGCCGTCGAGCAGCGCACGGATGATGTCGACGCACTCCCGAAGTCGGGCGTTGCGCAGCTCCTTGCGCGGCCAGCCCTGGCCGGTGATGTGCTCGTTGGCGGCCTCGCCGCTGCCGAGCGCGACCCAGAACCGGCCGGGGTACATGGCCTCGAGGGTGCCGATCGCCTGCGCGATGATCACCGGATGGTAGCGCTGCCCTGGCGCGTTGACGACGCCGAACGACAGCGACGTCGACTGCAGGGCGGCGCCGAGCCACGCCCAGGCGAATGCGGACTGCCCTTGCCGTTCGCTCCAGGGCACAAGGTGGTCGGAGCACATTGCGGCGTCGAAGCCCGCCTGTTCCGCCCGTTGCACGGCGGCAATCAGGGCACTCGGGTGCACCTGTTCATGGGAAGCGTGGAAACCGAATTTCGTCATCAGTGAGAACCTCCTGCCTCGAGGCTACGCAATTCCCTCGCTTTTGTCCCCAGAGAGAGGGTCAGGCCGCCTCGTCGCGGAGCGGCTCGTCGTTCACGGTGATGACCCGCCAGGTGCCCCCGGAGTGCTCGACGATGCTCGTCGCCGCATTGAGGATGGGCGGAATCGGCACGCTCGTGAGGCGACGCAGCACCTCGCGGATAAGCGTGCCGTGCGCGACGACGATGACAGCGGAGCCCGGCAGGTCGCGCGCGATGGCGTGGAGGCTGCCGAGGCCGCGATCGGCGACGTCGTCGCGGGACTCGAGCCCGGGAAACTCGCCGTCCGGCCAGAGCGCGGCCGCCTCGGCATCCGTTCGTCCCTCCGCCTCGCCGTAGTGGCGCTCCTGCAGGTCGGAGTAGACGCCGGACACGTCGATGCCGAGTCCGTCGGCGATGATGCGCCCGGTCTCCGCCGCCCGCGACAGTGGCGAGGTGACCACGTGATGCCATCCAGCCCCGACGAAGCGTGCCGACGAGGCGATCGCCTGCGCCCGGCCCGTGTCGTTGAGGGGGATGTCCGAGGTGCCTTGCATCCGTCCCGCCGCGTTCCAATCGGTCTGCCCGTGGCGGGTGAGGGCGATCGTCATCGTCGGTGCGGGGTTCTCAGTCACCCCGACAGCCTACGCACCCGCCGATCGGGGCCGGCTCGCGCCGTTAGGCTTGCGGCATGGCTGACCGTTCAACACCGTGGTCCCTCGGCGGTGCCCTGCGCGGCATGTTCGCCAAGGCGACAATCGACGACGAAACGTGGGAGGACCTCGAAGACGCGCTCATCCGGGCCGACTTCGGTTCGACCATCACCGACGAGGTGATTGAGCATTTGCGTGCTCAAGTGAAGCGGTTCAGCACGACCGACCCCGTCGATCTCAAGCGGATGCTGCGCGAGACGCTCGAGGAGAGGCTCGCCCGACTCAACCCCACCCTCACGCTGAGCGCGCGGCCCGCGGTCGTGCTTGTCGTCGGTGTCAACGGCGTCGGCAAGACGACCACGATCGGCAAGTTCGCGAAGTTCCTCACGGGCCATGGCCGCACCGTCATCGTCGGAGCAGCCGACACGTTCCGGGCGGCCGCCGTCGAGCAGTTGGCGACGTGGGCAGAGCGCGGGGGAGCCGCCATCCAGCGCCCCCAGCAGCACGGGCAGGACCCCGCATCCGTCGCCTTCCAGACGGTCGAGCGGGCCCAGCGCGAGGGTATCGACATCGTGCTCATCGACACCGCTGGCCGGTTGCAGACCAAGAGCGGCCTCATGGACGAGCTGAGCAAGATCCGCCGCGTCGTGGAGAAGCAGACCGACATCGCCGAGGTGCTTCTCGTGCTCGACGCAACGACGGGGCAGAACGGGGTCGCGCAGGCGGAGGCCTTCATCCAGCACGCCGGCGTGACGGGCCTCGTGATCACGAAGCTCGACGGGTCGGCGAAGGGCGGGTTCGTCATCGCGGTGCAGGAGAAGACCGGCATCCCGATCAAGCTCGTCGGCCAGGGCGAGGGCATCGGCGACCTCACCGGTTTCACCCCCCACGTGTTCGTGCAGAAGCTGGTCGGCTGATGGTCAAGCGCGACCCGGATCCGCCGACACCGGTCTCGCGCACCGTCGCCTTCGCCGCCGTGTTCTTCGCGATCGTGGCGCCACTCGTGTTCCTCGTGATCCTCGGTCTCGGCAGCATCGGCGTCGTCGAGGCCGGTCGCACGTTCGCGCCGTTCGCGATCACCGCGACGGCGCTCGGCCTTGTCGCCTCGATCTGGGCCATCGCCATGCTGCGCACCCGGGCCACCGGCATCACGACGATGGTCGTGATGGTGCCGTGCGTGTTTCTCGCGGCCATCAACCTGCTGAGCCTGCTCGCCCCCGCGGTCTAGCTGTACTCGGGTCAGGTTCCGAGGCCGCGGTGCGCCCGGCTGAGCTCGACGTAGTGGGTCGCGTTGTGCCTCACCTTGGCGAGCTCGTCCGCGGTCAGCTCGCGCCTGACCTTGGCGGGGACTCCGGCGACGAGGGATCCCGGGGGGATGATCGTGCCCTCGAGCACGACGGCGCCGGCGGCGATGAGCGAGCCCGTTCCGATGACGGCCCCGTTGAGAACCGTCGCGGACATGCCGATGAGGCAGTCGTCCTCGACCGTGCAGCCGTGCAGCACCGCGGAGTGACCGACGCTGACCCCCGATCCGACCGTCGTCGGGATACCCGAGTCGCAGTGGATCGACACGTTGTCCTGGATGTTGCTTCTCGCGCCGATCGTGATCGAGTCGACGTCGCCGCGCAGCACAGCCCCGTAGAAGACGCTCGCCTCCTCGCCGAGGGAGACGTTCCCGACGAGGGTGCCGTTCGGTGCGACCCACGCCGATTCCGGGACGGAGGGGGCGTGGCCGTTGAAGCTGAGAATCGTCGTCATTTCTCCAGAGTAGGGGGCGGGGCGCGAAGCCCGGCGATGAGCGCCGCGACATCGTCGAGAACGGCCTCCCGGCCGGCATAGACCCCCTCGCGCCTGGGCCAGTGCGCGACGACGTCGGTGAACCCGAGCTCGGCGGCCCGGCCGACGGCATCCTCGAACGCGGCGATGCTGGCGAGGGAGAACGAGCCGCCCGAGTCGAGCGAGAGGTACCGGTCGATGCTCGCCGGGTCGCGTCCGGCGGCGTCGGCGGCGTCGTCGAGCCGTGCCGCCAGCGCGGCGACGGACTCCCACCAGTGCTCGCCCACCTCGCCGTCCGCTCCCGTCGTCACCCAGCCGGCGGCGTGCCGGCAGACAAGGCCCAGGCCCTTCGGCCCATTCGCGGCGAGCACGAACGGCACCCGCGGCAGCTGTGCTGGCGCGCCCACCATGCGGGCTCCGGATGCCGTGTACCAGGCCCCGTCGAGGTCGATGCCCGACTCTCCCGGCGCCTCGTGGCACAGCAGCCGGTCGAGGTGGATCACGAACTCTGCGAAGCGCTCGTGCCGCTCGCGCGGGCTGAGCTCGCCCTGTCCGAGCACCGAGGCGTCGAAGCCCGTTCCACCCGATCCGACGCCGAGGATGAATCGTCCGCCGGAGATGTCGTCCACCGTCGCGATCTCCTTCGCGAAGGGCACGGGATGGCGGTAGTTCGGTGACGAGACGAAGGTACCAAGTCGGATCGAGTCGGTCACCACCGCGGCGGCGGTGAGCGTCGGAACTGTCGCGCGCCACGGTTCGCTCGCGAGCGAGCGCCAGGACAGGTGGTCGTAGGTCCACGCGTGGTCGAATCCCAGCGTCTCCGCCGCCCGCCAGGTGTCTCGGGCCACGGCCCACGGGTCCTGCGGGAGGATCACGATTCCGAAGCGCACACGGCGAGCCTACGCGCGCAGCGCAACGACGCAGTCGAACCGTGCCCGTCCGGGTTAAACTGGTGGCACCATGGCCACCTTCGGAAACCTCACTGACCGCCTCGCGGATACTTTTAAGAACCTCCGCGGCAAGGGCAAGCTCACGCCCGCGGACGTCGACGGCACCGTGCGCGAGATCCGCCGCGCCCTGCTCGACGCCGACGTCGCGCTCGAGGTCGTCAAGGAGTTCACCGGCAAGGTGCGCGAGCGCGCCCTCGGCGACGAGGTCTCGAAGGCGCTGAACCCCGCCCAGCAGGTCGTGCAGATCGTCAACGACGAACTCGTCGCGATCCTCGGTGGGGAGGCGCGGCGCATCCGGTTCGCCAAGACCGCACCGACCATCATCATGCTCGCGGGCCTGCAGGGCGCCGGCAAGACCACGCTCGCCGGCAAACTCGCCAAGTGGCTCGCCGCCGACCACCACACGCCGCTGCTCGTCGCCGCCGACCTCCAGCGCCCGAACGCCGTGACCCAGCTGCAGGTCGTCGCCGAGCAGGCCGGGGTGGCCGTCTACGCGCCAGAGCCCGGCAACAGCGGTGGGGAGGACGCCGCTCCGAGCCGCGGGTTCTTCGGCGGGCCCAAGGGAGGCGACCCGGTGAAGGTCGCCAGGGACGCCGTGAAGTTCGCTCGAGACAAGCAGTACGACGTCGTCATCGTCGACACGGCCGGCCGGCTCGGCGTCGACGCCGAGCTCATGAAGCAGGCATCCGACATTCGCCGGGCCATCGACCCCGACGAGGTTTTTTTCGTCATCGACGCCATGATCGGCCAGGATGCCGTCGCAACGGCGAAGGCCTTCCAGGATGGCGTCGACTTCACCGCGGTCGTGCTCACCAAGCTCGACGGCGACGCGCGCGGTGGCGCGGCCCTCTCGGTGGCGTCCGTCACCGGGCGCCCCATCATCTTCGCGTCGACGGGCGAGGGGCTCGGCGATTTCGAGCCGTTCTATCCCGATCGGATGGCCAGCCGCATCCTCGACCTCGGCGACATCCTCACCCTCATCGAACAGGCGCAGAAGAACTTCGACGAGGAGGAGTCCCTCAAGATCGCGGAGAAGTTCGCGACCGACACATTCACCCTCGAGGACTTCCTCAGCCAGATGCAGCAGCTCAAAAACATGGGCTCGATCAAGAGCATGCTCGGAATGCTGCCCGGCGCGAAGGGCATGCGCGAGCAGCTCGACAACTTCGACGAGAGCGAGATCACGCGCACCGAGGCGATCATCCAGTCGATGACCCTGCAGGAGCGGCGGGCGCCCAAGGTGCTCAACGGCTCGCGGCGCGTGCGCATCGCGCGCGGCTCGGGCACGACCGTGACCGAGGTCAACGCGCTCGTCAACCGCTTCGAGCAGGCGGCGAAGATGATGAAATCCGTCGCCAAGGGCCAGATGCCGCAGATGCCGGGCGTCGGCCCCATGCCGGGGGTCGGCTTCGGCGGTGGTCGAGGCAAGCAGCAGCCCAAGAAGAAGGGTTCCAAGTCGGGCAACCCGGCTCGGCGAGCGGCAGAGAACGCCGCACTCGCCTCTGGAGCGAAGCCGGTTTCACCCGGGTCCGGGTCGGGCTTCGGCCTCGGCGGCGCGAAAGAGGGCGGTCCGTCGCCCGAGGAGCTCGCCTCGCTGCAAAAGTTCCTCGGCACGTAGCCGCCAGCCCGGGAGAGCGCTTAGCGCTGGTCCTTGAGCAGCGCCACATCGGAGACGACCTCGATGTGGTGGCCCATTGCGGCCGCGGCGCCCGCGGCGTCTCCGCGCCTGATCGCCTCGGCGATGGCGCGGTGCGACCTGAGCGACTGCTCGGGCCGCCCTGGCTGGCCGAGGGACTCGATGCGGGACTCGAGAACCATCTCGTGAATCAATCCCATCATCTTGGCCAACACCGAGGAGTGCGCGGCGCGGGTCACGGCGTCGTGGAACCGCTCGTCGCCGCTGACCCCGCGTCCGCCGTCCGCGACCTCGCGCGCCATCAGGTCGAGCGCCCGAGCGATTCGGGCGAGGTCCTCGTCGGTGCGGCGTTCGGCGGCAAGTGCGGCGAGCTTGACCTCGAGAGTGCTCCTGGCCTCGATGATGTCCGGCAGCCGGCTGCTGTGCTCGCGGAAGCCCTGCATGACGGTGGCGCGATTCGGCCGCGCGATGATTGTGGCGCCGGTGCCGTGCTGCACGTCGATCACTCCGAGGACCTCGAGGGCGACGAGGGCCTGCGACAGTGTCGCCCGTGACACCCCGAGCTGGTCGGCAAGCTCGCGCTCCGGCGGCAGACGATCCCCTTGGGCAAGCTCCTGCGCTTCGATGAAGTGCACGAGCTGTTCCACCAGCTGCTCGTAGAGGCGCGGCCGTGCCACGCGCTGCAGGCGTGCCGGGAAGTCTGGCAAGGTCATCTGCGTCCTTTCACTCGGTGCGACTTATTATGATGCCCGAATTGACAAGGGGCCCCCACTCTCAGAGACTAGGCCACTGAGTCACCGACAGGTTGATCTCGCTCATCTCGTTCCCACGCGGAACACTCATCAACTCAAGGAGGAGTTCGATGTCCCCGGAAATCATCTCGATCATTGCCCTGGCGGTGATGTTCATCGTCGCCACGGTATTCCCGGTCAACATGGGCGCCCTGGCCTTCGTCGCAGCGTTCCTCGTCGGAACGCTCGCGGTCGGTATGGAGCCGGCCGACATCCTCGGCGGCTTCCCCGGCAGCCTGTTCCTCACCATCGTCGGTGTCACCTACCTGTTCGCCATCGCGCAGAACAACGGCACGATCGACCTCCTGGTGCGCGGTGCCGTCCGGCTGGTGCGCGGGCGCATCGCGCTCATCCCGTGGGTGATGTTCGTCGTGACCGCGCTCATCACCGCGATGGGCGCCCTGTCGCCCGCGGCCGTCGCGATCATCGCGCCGATCGCGCTCGGTTTCGCCGCGAGGTACCGCATCAACACGCTGATGATGGGCATGATGGTGATTCACGGCGCGCAGGCCGGCGGATTCTCGCCGATCGCCGTCTACGGCGTCACGGTCAACACGATCATGGCCGACACCCCCCTCGAGCAGAGCCCCACCGCGGTGTTCCTCGCGAGCCTGGGATTCAACCTGCTTATCGCCATCGTGCTGTTCTTCGTCTTCGGTGGCAGAAAGCTCCTCGGCGCCAAGGCCGGAGACTTCGAGGGGGAGGTCGCCGACTCGCGCAGCGCCAAGGCGCACGGCGACGACGTGGACTTCAAGGGCTTCGGATCCGGTATGTACGGGCCGCGGGACCCGGCCGGCGGTGTCGCCGTCGCGGCCACCGTCATCACCTCCCGCAAGGACCTCACCGCACAGGTGCTCACCGTGATCGGGCTCGTCACGCTCGGAGTCGTCGCGCTCGGGTTCAAGGTCGACGTCGGCTTCGTGTCCATCACGATCGCCGTGCTTCTCGCGCTCGTCTCCCCGCAAGCCCAGAAGGGCGCGGTCAATAAGATCAGCTGGTCGACCGTGCTCCTGGTCTGCGGGATGCTGACCTTCGTGGGTGTGCTGCAGGCCGCCGGCACCATCGAGTACGTCTCCAACGGCGTCGCCGCGATCGGGATGCCCCTCGTCGTCGCGCTGCTCATCTGCTACATCGGTGCCGTCGTGTCGGCCTTCGCCTCGTCGACCGCGATCATCGCCGTGCTCATCCCGCTCGCCGTGCCCTTCCTCATGGACGGCAACATCGGCGCGATCGGGGTCATCTGCGCCCTGGCGGTGTCGGCCACGATCGTCGATGTCTCGCCCTTCTCCACCAACGGCGCGCTCGTGCTCGCGAACGCCCCCGACGGCGAAAAGGACCGTTTCTACAAGCAGATTCTGAGCTACAGCGGGGTGATCGTGCTCGCCGGCCCCCTGCTGGCCTGGCTCGTCTTCGTCGTTCCGGGCTGGCTGTGACAACCGGAGAACGCCCGGTGACCCCCGGCAGCGGCCCGCTCAGTGGCATCCTCGTCATCGACTTGAGCCGTGCGCTCGCGGGCCCACATGCGGCGATGATGCTCGGTGATCTGGGCGCCCGGGTGATCAAGGTGGAAAGCCCAGCGGGCGGCGACGACACGCGCGGGTGGGGCCCGCCATTCGTCGGCCCGGGGGACGACCCGCAGTCGACCTACTTCCTGTCCTGCAACCGCAACAAGGAGTCGCTTCCCCTCGATCTCAAGTCGGAGGAGGGCAAGCAGACTCTGCGGGAGCTCGTCCGCCGGGCGGACGTCGTCGTCGAGAACTTCCGGGCCGGCGTGATGGCGCGCCTCGGGTTCTCCACCTCCGAACTGCACGAGATCAATCCCGCCCTCGTGATCCTCTCGATCACCGGCTTTGGTCACGACGGGCCCGAGGCCAGCCGGGCCGGGTACGACCAGATCGTCCAGGGCGAGGCCGGCCTGATGTCCCTCACCGGGCCCGGCCCGGACAACGTCCAGCGCGTCGGAGTGCCCATCGCCGACCTGCTCTCGGGAATGTACGGCGCGTTCGGCACCGTCGCCGCGCTGTTCGAGCGGGCCACGACCGGGAAGGGGCAGATCGTGCGAACATCACTGCTGGCGTCAGTCGTCGGCGTGCACGCGTTCCAGGGCACGCGAGCCACCGTCGCCCACGAGGTGCCGCACGCCCAAGGCAACCACCACCCGTCGATAGCGCCCTACGGGCTCTTCGCCTGCAACGGCGGCTTCGTGCAGATCAGCGTCGGGAATGAGGGCCTGTGGGCGAGGCTGTGCGAGACCTTCGGGATCGAACCGCCCGCCGAGCTCGGATCAAACGAGGGCCGGGTGCGCAACCGCGAGGCGACGATCGCGCTCGTCGAGGCGGCCTTCGAACCGTACGCTGCGGAGGCGCTCCTGGCCGAGCTCGATGCGGCAGGCATCCCCGCCGGCAAGGTGCGCACGCTCGACGAGGTCTACGAGTGGCCTCAGCTGCTCTCCCAGGGGCTGAAGATCTCGGTCGACCACGAGACGCTCGGCGCGATCGACCTGCCGGGACCGCCGGTGCGGTTCTTCCAGACCGATGGCGTCGACGAGATCGAGGTCACCCGCACCGAGCACTCGGCGCCGCCCGTGCTCGGACAGCACGCCGCCAGCATCCACGCCTGGCTCGACACGGGGCGCCCATGAGCACCGACGGCCGCAGACCGAGCGCCTCGCAGCTCATCGCCCATCTCACCGACCCCGGCACGTTCGTGTCGTGGGACTCGGCCCCCGTCGATGTCCGCCCGGATGCCGCGTATGCGGCTGCACTCGCCGCCGCGCGGGTGAAGGCGGGAACCGACGAGGCCGTCGTGACGGGCGAGGGGCGCATTCGCGGGCGTCGCGTCGCCATCATCGCCTGCGAGTTCCGGTTCCTCGCCGGATCGATCGGTATCGCCGCGGCCCACCGCCTCGTCGAGGCGATCGAGCGGGCGACCCTCGAGGGGCTGCCCTTGCTCGCGGGACCGGCCTCCGGCGGCACCCGCATGCAGGAGGGCACCCTCGCGTTCCTCTCGATGGTTAAGATCTCCGCCGCGATCTCCAAGCACAAGGCGGCGCGGCTGCCCTACCTCGTCTACCTGCGCCATCCCACGACCGGCGGAGTGATGGCATCGTGGGGGTCGCTCGGGCACGTCACCGTCGCCGAGCCCGGCGCGCTCGTCGGATTCCTCGGCCCGCGCGTTTACGAGGCCGTCTACGGAGAGCAGTTTCCCGAGGGGGTGCAGACCTCCGAGAACCTCTTCCGGAACGGGCTGATCGACGGCGTCGTGACCGCCGAACACTTGCCGGAAATCGTCGAGCGGGTGCTCGAGGCGCCGAAGCCCACGGCTCCGTTGCCGCTTCCGGAGAAGTGGTCCGGCGAGGTCACCGCGACCTGGGAGTCGATCACCATCTCGAGAAGACGGGATCGTCCCGGCATTCGTGCCCTGCTTCACCACGGCGCGCGCAACGTGCTGCCGCTCAACGGAACCGGCCAGGGCGAGAAGGACCCCGGTCTCGTGCTCGCGCTCGCCCAGTTCGGGAGCGCCTCCTGCGTCGTGATGGGTCAGGATCGGCGTGCGCAACGCGCCCAGGCCCCGCTCGGCCCGGCCGCGCTGCGCGAGGCCAGGCGCGGAATGCGATTGTCGCAGGAACTCGGCCTGCCGCTCGTCACTGTCATCGATACGCCAGGAGCCGCGCTGTCGAAGGAGGCGGAGGAGGGCGGACTGGCCGGTGAGATCGCCCGGTGCCTGGCCGAGCTCGTGATGCTGCCGACCCCCACTGTCTCGCTGATCATGGGTGAGGGAACGGGCGGAGGCGCCCTCGCGCTGCTCCCCGCCGACCGCACCCTCGCGGCCGAGCACGCGTGGCTCTCGCCGCTGCCGCCGGAGGGCGCAAGTGCGATCGTGCACCGCGACACCGAGCACGCTGCGGAGATGGCCGAGGCGCAGGGGGTCGGCTCGGCCGCCTTGCTTGCCAACGGCATCATCGACTGGATCGTGCCGGAGCATCCGGATGCGCAGGCCGAGGCCGCCGCGTTCTGCCGGCGCGCCTCCAGAACGCTCGAGTACTACCTGCAGACGCTGGTCACTCAGAATCCGCAGGCCCGCCTCGATGCCCGCCTCGAGAAGTATCGGAGCCTCGGCCTGGCCTGATCGCGCCGCACTGATCGAGACCAGGCCCGACGGCAGCGGACACGCATTGCGGTGGCGTCGAATCGACCGTGGCCAGCGACACCCGATTGTGCTTTAGGTTCGGTGGGACACGGTCCAGACGCCCATCGCCCGCGTCCGCAGGGCCATCTGGCTCAGCCGCTCCCGGGACTACAACGGCGACGCGACCGTGCGGACCGATCTAGGCTGGGGGAATGACCGTACCCGCATCCGCCCAGGCCCGTCCTGTCCGCATCGGGGTGCAGATCGCACCCCAGCACGCGCCCTACGAGGTGATCCGCGACACCGCGGCCGCCCTCGAGGACGCCGGCGTCGACATCCTGTTCAACTGGGACCACTTCTACCCGCTGTCGGGCGAGCCTGACGGTCTGCACTTCGAGTCCTGGACAATGCTCGCCGCGCTCGCCGAGCAGACAACCCGCGTCGAGCTGGGCGCGCTCGTGAACTGCAACAGCTACCGCAACGCGAACCTGCAGGCCGACATGGCCCGCACCATCGACCACATCAGCGCGAAGGGCGGAACGGGCCGCTTCATCTTTGGCACCGGGTCCGGCTGGTTCGAGCGCGACTACGACGAGTACGGCTTCGAATTCGGCACCGCCGGCTCCCGCCTGAACGCGCTCGCCCGTGACCTCCCGGTCATCGAGGACCGCTGGGGCAAACTCAATCCGGCACCGACCCGCGACATCCCGGTGCTGATCGGCGGTGGCGGCGAGAAGAAGACGCTGAAGATCGTCGCGAAGCACGCCGACATCTGGCACAGCTTCGCCGACGTGCCGGCGCTCGAGCACAAGCTCGGGGTGCTCGAGGGCTGGTGCGGCGAGGTCGGCCGCGACTTCGCCGCCATCGAGGTGTCGAACGAGCTCCGCAACCGCACGACCTCGACGGCGGACGAGCTGCACGCGCTCGGGACGACCCTCTTCACGCTCGGCCTCAGCGGCCCGGACTACGATTTCGCCGCCGTGCGCGACTGGCTTGCCTGGCGCGACGAGAAGAATGCCGCCGCCGCCGCGGCCTGACAGAATTCCGTTTGCTGGCAACAGCCCCCCAAACGGGGGCTGTTGCTAGGGTTGTAGTGAGTTCGCCGCCTCCTAGCCCCCGGGGCTCCGCTCGAGGCGATGTCGGACGACATCTCACTTCAACCACCCAAAGGACGAAATGAGTAACGCAACGCGCGACGATACCGGCACGCCCGGATCGCCGGAATCACCTGAAAACCCGCCCGCAGACACAAAGACACGACTCAACAAACCGGTCTTCTTCGGGTCGTCCATCGGCATCCTCGGCATTCTCGTCTGGGCCATCGTCGCGCCGAGCAACGCGACCGACACCATCGGCTCGGTCGTCGCATGGGTGTCGACCAATCTCGGCTGGTATTACATCCTTGTTGTGACTCTCGTCGTCGTCTTCGTCGTCGTCGCCGCATTCTCGCGGGTCGGGCGCACGAGGCTCGGCCCCGACCACTCGCGCCCGCAATTCAGCATGTTCACCTGGACGGCGATGCTATTCGCTGCCGGCATCGGCATCGACCTGATGTTCTTCTCCGTCGCCGAACCGGTGACCCAATACCTCGCGCCCCCCACCGGCGCCGGCGAGACCGTCGAGGCCGCTCGGCAGGCGATGGTCTGGACGCTGTTCCACTACGGCATCACCGGGTGGGCCCTCTACGCCCTCATGGGCCTCGCATTCGCCTACTTCGCCTACCGTCACAACATGCCGCTGAGCATCCGCTCCGCCCTGTACCCGATCTTCGGCAAGAAGATCCACGGACCCATCGGCGATACCGTCGACATCGCCGCGATGCTCGGCACGATCTTCGGTATCGCGACGACGCTCGGCATCGGCGTGGCGCAGCTCAACTTCGGGCTCAACTTCATGTTCGGGCTGCCCGAAAATCTCGCCTTCCAGGCCGCCCTCATCGGGCTCGCCGTCGTGATGGCGGCGATCTCCGTCGTATCCGGGGTCGAGAAGGGCATCCGCCGGCTCGCCGAGCTCAACGTGCTCCTCGCCCTCGGCCTCATGCTCTTTGTGCTCGTGGCCGGGGCGACGAGCTTCCTGCTCGACGCCATCGTGCTCAACACGGGCGACATGCTGAGCCGATTCCCCGCGCTGACCCTCCAGACCTTCGCCTACGATCGCCCCGACGCGTGGATGAGCGGCTGGACCCTGTTCTTCTGGGCCTGGTGGATCGCCTGGGCGCCGTTCGTCGGACTCTTCCTCGCCCGCATCTCCCGCGGCCGCACCATCCGGGAGTTCGTTCTCGGCACGCTCGTCGTGCCCTTCATCTTCATCCTCGTCTGGATCTCGATCTTCGGGAACAGCGCCCTCGAGATCGTCATGGGCGGCAACTCCGAATTCGGCGAGGTGGCGATGAACACGCCGGAGCGGGCCTTCTACTCGCTGCTCGCCGAATACCCCGGAACCCCGATCACCGCGGCAATCGCGACCTTCACGGGTCTGCTGTTCTATGTCACCTCGGCCGACTCCGGCGCGCTCGTCATGTCCAATTTCACCTCGCGGCTCAAGGGCACCGAAACCGACGGCCCCAAGTGGCTGCGCCTGTTCTGGGCGATCACCACCGGGGCGCTCACCCTCGCGATGCTCGCAGTCGGAGGAATCCCGACGCTGCAGAACGCGACGATCATCATGGGGCTGCCATTCTCGGTGGTGCTTCTGTTCATCATGCTCGGCCTCTACCGCGCGCTGAAGGTCGAGAAATCGTTGACCGACAGCTACCAGTCGAGCCTGCCCGGCCTGCTCTCGGGTCGCGCGGGGGACTCCGGCCGCGGACGAAACTGGCGCCAGCGACTGGCGAGGTCGATGAGCTATCCGACCGCCCGCCAGGCCGAGCGATTCGTCGCGAACATCGCCGGCCCCGCCCTGCGCGAGGTCCACGAGGAGCTCGTCGCCCAGGGCGCCGACGTCACGATCACCGAGGGGACGATCGAGGAGTACAAGATTCCGCACATCGAGATGCTCGTCTCGCTGGGAGAGGAACGCGGATTCCAGTACGAGATCCGTCCGGTGCGCTACGACACACCCTCCTTCGCCGTGCGCGCCGCGTCGGCGGAGGACAGGTACTACCGCATGGAGGTCTTCTCCCTCGAGGGCAGCCGCGGTTACGACCTCCTCGGCTACACCAAGGAACAGGTCATCGCCGACGTGCTCGACCACTACGAGACACACCTCGAATTCCTGCACCTCAACCGCGAGGAACCGGGCAACACGTCAGTGACGGTTGACTGAGTGCCCGCCTCGTCCACGATTCACGTATCACCGGAGGCACCAATGAGCACCACATCCACCCTCTTCATCAACGGAGAATGGGTCGCGTCGGCCGACGGCGGCACCCGTGAGATCCGCTGCCCCGCGGACGGCGAGCTCGTCGGGACCGTGTCGGAGGCGACGACGGCCGACGTGGAGGCGGCCATCGCCGCCGCGCGCGCCGCGTTCGACCGCGGCGACTGGTCGGCCGTGCCCGCCCCGGAGCGCGGCGACTTCCTGCTGCGCGTCGCGGCCGGGCTGCGCGAGCGAAAGGACGAGTTCGCGCGCGCCGAGACACTCGACACCGGCAAGCGGCTCGTCGAGAGCGAAATCGACATCGACGACATCGCCGCCTGCTTCGCCTACTTCGGCAAGCTCGCGGGGCAGGATGCGGGTCGGATCGTCGACGCCGGAACCATCGACGTCGTGAGCCGCATCCAGTACGAACCGGTCGGTGTCTGCGGGCTCATCTCCCCGTGGAATTACCCGCTCCTGCAGGCGGCATGGAAGATCGCCCCGGCGCTCGCCGCCGGGAACACCTTCATCCTCAAGCCGAGCGAGCTGACCCCCCACACGGCGATGCTCATGATGCAGCTACTCCACGACCTCGGGCTGCCGCACGGCGTCGCGAACCTCGTGCTCGGCGCGGGAGCCGTCGCGGGGGCGCCCCTGTCGAGCCACCCTGACGTGGACATGGTCTCGTTCACCGGCGGGCTCGAGACCGGAAAGGTCATCGCCGCCTCCGCGGCCGCGACGGTCAAGAAGGTCGCGCTCGAGCTCGGCGGCAAGAACCCCAACGTGATCTTCGCCGACGCCGACTTCGACGCGGCCGTCGACAACGCGCTCAACGCCGCATTCGTGCACTCCGGCCAAGTGTGCTCGGCCGGCGCGCGACTGGTCGTCGACGCATCCATCGCCGGCAGGTTCGTCGACGAACTGGTGCGCCGCACCCAGCTCATCCGCCTCGGCGGCCCGTTCGATCCGGATGCCGAGACCGGACCGCTCATCTCCGCCGGGCACCGCGACAAGGTGACCGCCTACGTCGAGAAGGGAATCGCCGAGGGTGCACGCCTTCGCTGCGGAGGCACCTGGGGCGAAGGAGATCTCGCGAAGGGCTTCTACTACACCCCGACCGTTCTCGATCAGGTGCAGCGCGGGACGTCGGTCGTCGTCGACGAGGCCTTCGGGCCAGTTGTCACGGTCGAGACCTTCGAGACCGAAGACGAGGCCGTGGCGATCGCGAACGACACCGTGTACGGTCTCGCCGGCGCCGTCTGGACGCAGGATGCCGGACGCGCCCAGCGCGTCGCGAATCGCCTCCGCCACGGAACGATCTGGATCAATGACTACCACCCGTACCTGCCGCAGGCCGAGTGGGGAGGCTTCGGCCAGTCCGGAGTCGGCCGCGAACTTGGCCCGACGGGCCTGGCCGAGTATCAGGAGGCCAAGCACGTGTACCAGAACATCAACCCCCAGGTCACGGGCTGGTTCTCCGGCACCGAACTGGACACGAAGGGCACCCTATCAACTCCTCAGCAGTGACCCAGTCCGAGTTCGACTACGTCGTGATCGGCGGCGGTTCGGCGGGCGCCGCCGTCGCCGCGCGGCTCAGTGAGGACCCCGCAGTGCAGGTCGCCCTCATCGAGGCCGGCCCCGATGACCGCGGGCTCGACGCCATCCTGCGCCTCGACCGGTGGATGGAACTGCTCGAGTCCGGCTACGACTGGGACTACCCGATCGAGCCGCAGGCCAACGGCAACTCGTTCATGCGCCACTCCCGCGCACGGGTGATGGGCGGATGCTCGAGTCACAACTCGTGCATCGCGTTCTGGGCGCCGGCCGAGGACCTCAATGACTGGGCCACGAAGCACGGAGCCGACGGGTGGGATGCGGCAAGCTGCTTCCCGCTGTACCAGCGGCTCGAGACCAACGAGGATCAGGGGGAGCATCACGGCCACGACGGTCCGGTGCACCTCATGAACATCCCCCCGAAGGACCCGTCCGGCATCGCCCTGCTCGACGCGTGCGAGCAGGCGGGCATCCCGCGCGTCCGGTTCAACTCGGGGCAGACCGTGATCAACGGCGCGAACTTCTTCCAGATCAATCGGCAGGCCGACGGCACGCGCGCCTCGTCGTCGGTCTCATACATCCACCCGATTGTTGACCGGGCAAACTTCACGCTGCTGACCGACATGCGTGCTCGGGAGCTGCGATTCGATGAGAACAACCGGTGCACCGGCGTCGACATCGTCGACGGGGGTTTTGGCAAGACGACCACCATCACCGCCCGCGTCGAGGTCATCCTGTCGGCTGGCGCAATCGACTCGCCGAAGCTTCTGATGCTCTCGGGCATCGGGCCGGCGGAGCAGCTGCGGGAGCACGGCATCCCCGTCCGCGCCGATTCCCCCGGCATCGGCGAGAACCTGCAGGACCACCCGGAGGGCGTCATCCAGTGGGAGGCCAAGAAGCCCATGCCGACGACCTCGACCCAGTGGTGGGAGATCGGGATCTTCACCACCACCGAGGAGGGCCTCGACCGCCCTGACCTCATGTTCCACTACGGCGGTGTGCCGTTCGACATGCACACGGCCCGCCAGGGGTACCCGACGACCGAGAACGGGTTCTGCCTGACCCCGAACGTCACCCACGCCCGCTCACGCGGAACAGTCACGCTTCGCAGCAGGGACTACCGCGACAAGCCCAGGGTCGACCCGAGGTACTTCACCGACCCGCACGACATGCGGGTGATGATCGCCGGCATCCGCACGGCACGCGAGATCGTCGGGCAGAGCGCGATGTCGGAATGGGCGGGGGAGGAGCTTTACCCCGGCGTCGAGGTGCAGACCGACGAACAAATCGCCGCGTACATCACGGCCACCCACAACACCGTCTACCATCCCGCCGGAACCGTGCGGATGGGCGCAGCCGACGACGCGATGTCACCGCTCGACCCGCAGCTGCGGGTCAAGGGCGTGACGGGGCTGCGCGTCGCCGACGCCTCGGTGATGCCCGAGCTCACCACCGTGAACCCCAACATCACCACGATGATGATCGGCGAGCGGTGCGCGGATCTCGTCGCGGCCGACCGACTCGCCGCCGCAGCCGCGCACTAGCGGAAGCCGGGGCCGGCGCTAGCCGAGGCCGTCGCGCAGCTCCTTCACGAGCGACGCGACGACGGCCTTGAGGCTGCCGCCGGCCCCTTCCGCGACGCGCAGCTGCCGTTGGTAGCTCGCGCCGCCCTCGAGAATGGCGACGACGTCGGCGAGCTCATCCAGGCATCCGAGGCGCGAGGCGACCGGTTCCAGGCGCACGACCAGAGAGCGCAGGTCGTCCCGGACCGGGCACTCGTTGCCCTCGGCGTCCTCGATGACGATCGCATCCAGCCCGTAGCGCGCGGCGCGCCACTTGTTCTCGCGAACGAACCACGCCGGCATCGTTGCGATCTCATCGCCGCGGTCGAGCGCCGTCGACAGGTCCTCGACGAGGCACTGGGTCAGTGCGGCGATCGCGCCCACCTCCCGTGTCGTCGCGAGGCCGTCGCAGACCCGCATCTCGAGGGTTCCCCAGCGGGCGGAGGGGCGGATATCCCAGCGAAGCTCGTTGTAGTGGTCGATGACCCCGACGTGGAGCATGTCGTCGACCATGGCCTCGTAGTTCGCCCACGCCCCGAACTGTGGCGGCAGACCGGCGGTCGGCAACTGCTGGAAGAGCATCGCCCGGCTGGAGGCGTAACCGGTCGCCTCGCCGGCGAAAAACGGGCTGGACGCCGACAGGGCCTGGAAGTGCGGCAGCCACTTCAGCAGGCCGTTCATGATCGGCATGATCTTGTCGCGGTCCTCGATGCCGACGTGCACGTGCACGCCCCAGATCATCATCTGCCGCCCCCACCACTGGGTGCGGTCGATGAGGGTCTGGTAGCGCTCCTTGTCGGTGACCTGCTGCATGAACCACTGGCTGAACGGGTGGGTTCCGGCGCACATGAGCTCGACCCCCATCGGGTCGGCGACCTCCCGCACGGCGTCGATGGTGCGCGACAGGTCCGCGACCCCGTCGGCGACCGTGCGGTGCACCCCCGTCACGATCTCCACCGTGTTGGTGAGCAGTTCGGCGGTGATGTGCGGGTTGTCGTCGCCGTTGGGCAGCTCGACCGCGCCGAGGATCTCTGGTGCGGCCGGCGCAAGCTCGCCGCTCGCGTGGTCGACGAGCGCGAGTTCCCATTCGATACCGAGCGTCGAGCGTTCGGACTTCGCGAAGTCGATCTGCACGGTGCAACCTCCGTCAGGGGTGCGCCTCTCACCGGGCGCGCCTGTTCCTATCTTGCACCGGTGCGGCGGGGCATGGTCCGTCTTGCACCGGCCCGGCGGGGTGTGGTCCGTTTTTCCTGCCGTGCCGCGCCGTGCCGTGCCGGGTCGGGGCCGGATGCGGATAGCGTTGCTCCGTGAACCTCCGAGCGCCCGCGCCGCCCGTCCGACCCGCCGGCGGCATTCCCCCGCTCGTGCTCCTCGCCATCCTCGTCACGATCCTCGCCTGGGCGAGTGCGTTCATCGTCATCCGCGGCGTCGGCCCGCACTTCTCGGGCGGCGGACTCGCCCTCGCCCGGCTGCTTGTCGGGTCGCTGCTCCTCGGGCTCCTGCTCATCGGCCGCCGCTGGGTCAGGCCGACCCGCCGGGAGTGGCTGTTGATCACCGGGTTCGGCGTCGCCTGGTTCGGGGTCTACAACGTCGCGCTCAACATCGCCGAGCAGACCCTCGACGCGGGGACGACCGCGATGATCGTCAACATCGGCCCGGTGCTTATCGCGCTCGGCGCGGGGGTGTTTCTCGGCGAGGGCATCGGCAAGTGGCTAGCGATCGGGGCCAGCGTCGCGTTCGCCGGGGTGCTCATGATCGGCTTCGGCTCGGGCGGCGGCAGCCTCGGCGATGGGTCGGGCGTGCTCTGGTGCCTGGTCGCGGCGGTCACTTACTCCTTTGGGGTCCTGCTGCAGAAGCCAGCTCTCCGACGGCTCCCCGCGGCGCAGGTCACCTGGATGGGCTGCGCCATCGGCGCGGTCGCGTGCCTGCCGTTCGCCGGGCAGCTCGCGGTCGACGTGCGCGACGCTCCAGCATCCGCCATCGCGGGCGCGATCTACCTCGGGGCCGTCCCCACCGCGCTCGCCTTCAGCACCTGGGCGTATGCCCTCTCGCGCATGCCGGCCGGCCAGCTCGGCATCTCCACCTACGTTGTTCCGCCGCTGGTCATCGTGCTCGGGTTCCTCGTCTTCGCGGAGGTGCCGACGGTGGCCGCGGTGGCGGGCGGAGCCGTGTGCCTCGCCGGGGTGGCCCTGTCGCGGCGCCGCCCGCGCGCGCTCCGACGGGCAGATTGATCGCGATGTTCCCGCGCGGGCCGATTCTCTGACAGAATGGTCAGTCGAGTCCTCGCATGCCCGACCCTCTAATCAGGCGGCGAGAGATTCCCTTAGAGCTCGTGTCGAGTGTGCCCCCACGCTCACGCCATCAGTTCAACCACTCAAGAAACCTCAGGAGAATTGTGGCTGTAAAGATTCGTTTGAAGCGCATGGGCAAGATCCGCGCTCCTTACTACCGTATCGTCGTCGCCGATTCGCGCACCAAGCGCGACGGCCGTGCCATCGAAGAGATCGGCATTTACCACCCCACGCAGGAGCCCTCGGTCATCGAGGTCAAGTCCGACCGCGTGCAGTACTGGCTCGGCGTTGGCGCCCAGCCGACCGAGCAGGTCGCCGCCCTGCTGAAGCTCACGGGTGACTGGGGCCGCTTCAAGGGCGACAAGGATGCCGTGAGCACCGTCAGGGTTGCCGAGCCGAAGGCCGTCTTCCAGGTCGACGAGAAGAAGAAGGCGGTGCTCAAGCCCAAGGCTGAGGCCCCCGCCCCGAAGGTCGAAGAGGCACCCGTTGCCGAAGCCGCCGAGGCTTCCGACGAGACCGCCGCACCCGAGGCTGACGCTGCAGCGTCGGCCGACGCCGACAAGGCGTAGCGAGTGCTGGCCGGAGCGCTTGAGCATCTCGTCAAGGGGATCGTCGATCACCCTGACGATGTGCAGGTCGTTGAAAAGAACTCCCCGCGCGGCGACGTCCTCGAGGTGCGCGTGCACCCCGAGGACCTCGGTCGTGTGATCGGGCGCGCCGGCCGCACTGCCAAGGCGCTCCGCACTCTCGTTTCGGCGATCGCCGATGGCAAGCGAGTGCGCGTCGATGTGGTGGATACCGATTTCTAGTCAGTCCCCCACAGGCCAGACGCAGCTGCGGGTCGGACGCCTCACCAAGGCGCACGGTCTCAAGGGTGCGATCAAGGTCGAGCTGTACACAGATGACCCGGAGCGAAGGTTCGCTCCGGGGTCCGTGTTCCAGCTGCAGGTTCCCACCTCGTCGCCTTGGCACGGGAAGACCCTCGAGCTCATCGAGCTCAAGTGGTACAACAGTCACGCTGTCGCCTTCTTCAAGGATGTTCCCGACCGCTCGGCGGCCGAGGCCCTCATCAAGGCAATCCTGTGGGTCAACCAGGACCTCGCCGAATCTCCGGCCGAGGACGACGCCTGGTACGACCACCAGCTCGTCGGCCTCGCGGTCATGCGCGACGGCGTCAAAGTGGGCGCGGTGAGTCGCGTCGACCACTTCCCGGCCCAGGACCTGCTCCTTGTCACGACCGAGGCGGGCGCCGAGGTGCTCGTCCCGTTCGTGAAGGCATTCGTTCCCGCCGTCGACGTCAAGGCCGGAACTGTGACGGTGACCCCGCCGCCCGGACTCTTCGAGGAACTGCCAGAGGAGGAGCTGCCCGACGTGGAGCTCCCCGACGACGTCTCGACGACCGAGGACGATCAGGCCCCCGAGACGACCGTCTAGGTGGCAGCAATGCGCATCGACATCGTGACGATCTTCCCGGAGTTCTTCTCGGTACTCGACGTCTCCCTGCTCGGCAAGGCCAGACAGGCCGGACGCATCGGGCTCGGCGTGCATGATCTGCGCGACTACGCGTACGATCGCCACCGCACCGTCGACGACACCCCGTACGGCGGGGGAGCAGGCATGGTCATGAGGCCGGAGCCGTGGGGTGACGCGATCGACAGCATCCTCTACGCCAGCGAGGCGCGCGGCGTTGCCGACCCCGTCATCATCTTCCCGTCCCCGGCTGGGGAGCTTTTCACGCAGGCCATGGCGCAGGAGCTCTCGACCGAGCGCCAATTGATCTTCGGGTGCGGGCGTTACGAGGGCATTGACCAGCGCGTTGTCGACTACTCTTCCACCCGCGCGCGGGTGCGCCTGGTGAGCATGGGCGACTACGTTCTCAACGGCGGCGAGATCGCGACGATGGCGATGATCGAGGCGATAGGCCGGCTCATTCCCGGCGTCGTCGGCAACCCTGCGAGCCTCGTCGAGGAGAGCCACTCGGACGGGCTGCTCGAGTATCCGAGCTACACCAAGCCCGCCGCCTGGCGCGGCCTCGAGGTGCCCCCGGTGCTGCTCAGCGGCAACCACGGTGCCATCGCGGCATGGCGCAAGGAGCAGCAACTCGAGCGAACCCGCCGGGTGCGCCCAGACCTGCTTCCGCCGGGCGAGTAGCTGCTTCCTCCGGGCCCAGACCTGCTTCCTCCGGACGAGTAGCGGTCGGCCGGGCTGGTCTCTGCCGGAGCGGCCCCGTTTTCGGCGCCTCCTCCTCCTGCACAGGTTCTTTTCCTCCCCACCCCCTGTGAACAAATACTTATCCCTATCAGGTGTTTCCTCTTTTGGAAGTGTGTTCGAGGTGGGAGAATTGTGGCATGG
>Ga0326733_1000141_pt1 | contig 24182 bp, 19 predicted proteins | sample 14_GP2_308_FD_207946 | JGI IMG/M metagenome (GOLD analysis project Ga0326733, IMG submission 207946) | Glacier ice microbial communities from Ngari, Tibet, China - 14_GP2_30.8 | ecosystem: Environmental > Aquatic > Freshwater > Ice > Glacier | place: China: Ngari, Tibet | collected 2018-07-17
TAAGTGCGGCTAATGGCTCAGCGTTTTTTGCGGAAGCAGGGGCTCGACCGCCGGTTACAGAGATTGCAGAACCAACCTCGATCGCACTATTTGGCATGGGTCTCTTGGCATGTATTGCAACGCGTAAAAAATTCAAAAAATAGAGCTTGGACTAAAAATGGCACATCCGTTGCAAACGGGTGCGCCATTTTTTAAAAGGCACCGGTAAATTCTTTAATTGAAGGAAGCTATGCAAAATACCGCGCGATTGCATTTGCAATAACCGCATATTGCCTAATGTGCTGCGGCCTTCTTCAAGCCCGCAACAATCTCGCCCACAATACCGCGGCGGAAAGCCAACACGCAGACGATGAAGATCAGGCCTGTAACAATCGTCACCGATTCTCCCAGCGAACGAAACCATTCAATCGTCGTGATATCGGCAACCAGATTGCCAAACTCACCGAGTTTATTTTCCAGTACGATAATGACGATTGCGCCGATCACCGGGCCTGCGAGGGTGCCCATGCCGCCAACCAACGTCATCAGAACGACCAAGCCCGACATTGACCAATGCACGTCAGTTAATGTCTCGAAGCCCAACACCAGGGTCTTGGTAGCGCCCGCCAATCCTGCCAGTGCAGCCGACAGCACAAATGCCAGCAGCTTGTAGCGGTCTACATCGTAGCCAAGCGAAATCGCACGCGCTTCGTTTTCCTTGATTGCCCGAAGAACTTGCCCAAAGGGTGAATGCACAATACGGGCGATCAAAGCAAAGGCTGCCATGACGATTGCTGCGACGATGTAATACAACGTCAAATCATGTGAAAGGTCGATGCCAAGCAATGCACCTCGGGGCACGCCTTGCAAGCCATCTTCGCCGCCCGTAAATGGCGCCTGAAGCGCCACAAAATAAACCATTTGCGCCAGTGCCAGCGTGATCATCGTGAAATAGATGCCCTGTCGGCGAATTGCCAGCGCGCCGATCAGCAAGCCGAGCACTGCCCCCGCCGCCGTACCCAAGATCAACCCAAGGCCGGCAGGCGCACCTGCACTGGCAATTGCATAGCCGGCAACATAACCGCCACCGCCAAAAAATGCGGCATGTCCAAATGATAACAAGCCGGTAAAACCAATCAACAGATTAAAGGCACAGGCAAACAAGATGAAACACAGCAGCTTCATCAGAAATATCGGGTACACCACGAACGGTGCCGCCAGCAAACCCGCAACAACGATTGCGACACCAATCTTCTTGTTCATAAGATACCTATTTTTGCTTGCCGAATAAACCTGCAGGGCGAAACATCAACACGATCGCCATTGCAATAAACACCACGGTAGCCGAAAGCTCCGGATAAAAAACACGGGTCAATCCCTCTACAATGCCCAGGCCAAGCCCGGTCAAAATCGCCCCCAAAATGGAACCCATGCCACCAATGACGACCACGGCAAATACCGTGATGATCAAATTCGATCCCATCAGCGGCGACACCTGAATCACCGGTGCCGCCAGGACGCCCGCAAAGGCCGCCAGAGCCACGCCAAAGCCGTAGGTAAGGGTCACCATCAACGGCACGTTAATGCCGAACGCCTCGACGAGTTTCGGGTTTTCTGTGCCGGCACGCAAATACGCACCGAGTTTGGTTTTCTCGATGACGAACCAGGTAGCAAAACATGCCGCAAGGGACGCCACCACCACCCAGGCCCGATAATTTGGCAGCACCATGAAACCAAGGTCAGTTGCCCCGGCTAGAACATCGGGCACGGAATAGGGCTGGCCTGAAACGCCATAAAACGATCTAAATAATCCTTCCAGCATCAGCGTGATGCCGAACGTTAGTAACAAACCATAGAGGTGATCAAGCTTGTAAAGCCAGCGCAGCATGGTCTTTTCCATCACCATGCCGATCATCCCGACCAGCAACGGCGCCACGACCAGCATGACCCAGTAGTTGAGCCCGAAATAGGTCAAGCCCATCCATGCGAAGAACGCGCCCATCATGTAGAACGCGCCATGCGCAAAGTTAATAACGTTTAAAAGCCCGAAAATCACTGCAAGGCCCAGTGACAGCATCGCGTAGAACGAGCCATTCACCAAGCCAAGCAGTAGCTGGCTCAGCATCGCTTGCAGTGGAATGCCAAAAATTTCCATCAGACCTCACAAGGTAAGCAATTTGCTAAACGCTAACGCCCTATTTCCACGCTGCGCATTTTGAATCGGCCTTGGCAGTAAATGCCTGCTCGCCCGGAATCGTTTGCACGATCTTGTAGTAATCCCAAGGATACTTCGATTCATTCGGTTGCTTGACCTGCATCAGATACATGTCATGAATCATGCTGCCGTCGCCGCGCAACGTATTGTTTTTGGCATACATGTCGTTGAATTTCGTCTTCTTCATGTAAGCCAGTACCTTATCGGCATCATCGCTACCAACCGCTTTAACAGAATTCAAATATTGCAGCGTCGCCGAATAATCAGCAGCTTGCAGGCTGCTCGGCATCTTTTTCATTTTTTCGAAATACCGGCGCGACCATTTCCGTGTTTCCTCGTTTTGATCCCAATACCAGCTATCGGTCAGATACATACCTTTGGTCAGGTTCAGCGTCAGGGAATGCACATCGTTGATAAACATCAGCAAGCCTGCCAGCTTCATGGTCTTGGTCACGCCGAATTCATTGGCGGCCTTGATGGCGTTGATGGTGTCCCCACCCGCGTTGGCCAGCCCCAGGATCTGTGCTTTCGAGCCCTGGGCCTGCAGCATGAATGAGGAAAAATCCGAAGACGCCAGGGGATGTTTCACAGCGCCCACGACCGTGCCGCCATTAGCCTTGACCACGGTTGCCGTATCGGCTTCCAGGGCGGCACCGAAGGCATAGTCGGCGGTCATGAAATACCAGCTTTTGCCCCCCTGCTTGACCACTGCCGCGCCTGTGCCTTTGGCAAGAGCCACTGTATCGTAGGCATAGTGGATGGTGTAAGGCGAACACTGATCATTTGTCAGGCTCGACGTGCCGGCACCAATGACAATGTATAAGCGCTTCTTTTCCAGCGCCGCTTTCGAAACCGCCAACGCCGTGCCGGAGTTGGTGCCGCCTATGAGCATATCCACGCCTTGCTGGTCGAACCATTCGCGTGCCTTGCTCGCGGCAATATCAGGTTTGTTTTGGTGGTCGGCTGCCAACAGCTCGATTTTTTTACCGAGCACCGTACCGCCGAAATCAGCGATTGCCATCCGAATTGCTTCTGCTCCGCCCTGCCCGTCTATATCGGAAAAGACACTGGACATATCCGTCAAAAAACCGATCTTGATGGTGTCGTTAGAAAGCTGTGCCGAGGCGCTGGGCAACATGCCCAGAGTACACGCTGTGGCCACGGCAAAAGCTAATGCTGTTGTTTGGGGCTTACGTGGTGGTGATTTCTTACGTGATGGTGTTTTCATTGTTGTCTCCAGTCTTGTGTAGTTTTACATCTGCATCCATGACTGCCTACCAGCTCATACGCCTAGCAATGCCCGTAGCACCGGCATTTTTTCTTCCAACGCTTCGGCAGCGAACATCTCGACGATTTGTCCGTGCTCCATGACATAAAAACGATCGGCCAACGGCGCGGCAAAACGAAAATTCTGTTCAACCATGACGATGGTGTAACCCTTGCCACGAAGGGTGCTAATCATGCGCGCCAGCGCATGGACAATTACCGGCGCCAATCCTTCCGAAATTTCATCGAGCAGCAGCAACCGGGCACCGGTTCTCAGAATGCGGGCAACCGCCAGCATTTGCTGCTCACCGCCCGACAAGCGTGAACCCTGGCTATTGCGGCGCTCGGCCAGGTTGGGAAACATGGCATAGATTTCATCAAGCGACATGCCCTGCTCGGTGCTGGATACTCTTGGCGGCAACAAGAGGTTTTCTTCTGCAGACAATGAAGAAAAGATGCCGCGCTCCTCCGGGCAGTAGCCGATTCCAAGATGAGCGATTCGGTGAGTGGGCAAGCCGATTGCTTCAATGCCGTTGACTTTGATCGAGCCGGACCGTTTGCCGGTCAACCCCATGATCGCGCGCAGCGTCGTGGTTCGGCCCGCACCGTTTCGACCCAGTAGCGTAACCACCTCGCCCGGTGCCACGCTTAGATTGACGTCGTGCAGAATATGCGACTCGCCATACCAGGCATGCAAACCGGATATATCAAGCGCCTGCATCAATGCGCCCCTTCCAACACGCCGGTCGAGGTGCCCATATAAGCCTCCATCACCTGCGGGTTGCTCGCCACTTCGCTATAGCTCCCCTCGGCTAACAATGCACCGCGCTGCAACACTGAAATCCTGTCGCAGATATTGGCCACTACATGCATGTTGTGTTCAACCATCAGGATCGTTCTGCCTACCGATACGGACTTGATCAGCTGCGTCACCCGATCCACATCTTCGTGGCCCATCCCCTGGGTTGGCTCGTCCAGAAGCATCAACTCCGGCTTCATGGCCAGCGTGGTGGCAATCTCAAGGGCGCGCTTGCGTCCATACGGCAAATCTATGGTGACGACATCGGCAAATTCGGAGAGGCCGACTTGCGCCAGCAATTCAAGCGCCTGATGATTTAACTGTGCCAACGAATTTTCGCTGCGCCAAAAATGAAAGGACGTACCGAGCGGACGCTGCAAGCCGATGCGAACATTTTCCATGACGCTCAAATGCGGAAACACAGCGGAAATCTGGAAGGAACGCACGATTCCGTGGCGTGCAATATTCGAAGGGCTCGCTGCAGTGATATCGCGGCCGTTAAATAAAATCTGACCGGAGGTTGGCGGCAGAAATTTTGTCAGGAGGTTAAAAAACGTGGTTTTGCCGGCACCATTCGGGCCGATCAGCGCATGGACCTGTCCGCGCTGAACAGCAAGATTGACATCACTGACTGCAGTGAAACCTTTGAAGTCCTTGGTCAGGTGCCTTGTCTCCAAGATGACGTCGGTCATCATGTCTCCTGGTTGCCGTTATGCATCACAATACGAGATAACGGCCTGCCTAGGCAAATTTTCTTTTCGTTAAATGCGCGTTCGAATCATTTGTGCCGCTTTTTCCGCAATCATGATTGTTGGTGAATTGGTGTTACCGGAAGTGATCGTTGGCATGATCGAGGCATCGACCACACGCAGGTTTTCAATACCGCGCACCCGCAACTGGCTGTCAACGACTGCCACTGCATCATCTGCACGTCCCATTTTGCAGGTGCCTGTAGGATGAAAAATCGTAGTGCTGATATCGCGTGCAACCTGCATCAGCTGCGCCTCATCCTGAAACTGGGGGCCGGGCTTAAACTCCTCCGGTGTGTAGGGTGCAAGAGCCGGCGCCGCCACAATGGTTCGAGTCAGGCGTAATGCCGCTGCTGCAGTGCGGCGGTCGGCATCGGTACTAAGATAGTTGGTGGTGATTTTCGGTGCATCGCCAGCCACCCCGGAACCGATGCGCACATGGCCACGCGAGGTTGGGCGTAAATTGCAGATACTGGCTGTGAAGGCGGGAAATGTATGCAACGGTTCGCCAAAGCGCTCGAGGGAAAGCGGTTGCACATGGTATTCCAGATCCGGGCGCTCCATCGCCGCATCACTGCGGGTGAATGCTCCTAATTGCGACGGCGCCATCGACATCGGCCCGCTGCGAAACAGCGCATATTCCATACCGATCTTCATCTTGCCGAACCAATGACTGGTCATGGTGTTCAACGTCGGCACGTTGGCAACCTTGAACGCCATGCGCATTTGCAAGTGATCCTGCAGGTTTTCTCCAACACCAGGCAAATCATTTGCTACGGGAATACCATGTTGTTGCAACAGCGATGCCGGCCCGATGCCGGAAAGTTGCAATATTTGTGGGGAACCAATAGCGCCGGCAGCAAGAAGGGTTTCACCTCGCGCCTTGGCATGCCAGAGGTGTCCCCCACCGATAAATTCCACACCTGTGCAACGCTGCCGGCCAGAATGACTAGAATGGCCTGACTGGCCCGACTCGGATGGTTCCAGCAAGAGACGCTGGACGTGGCAACCGGTCATGATGTCGAGATTGCCGCGACGAACAGCGGTTTTCAGAAATGCCTTGGCCGTGTTCCAGCGAATGCCGCGCTTCTGATTGACATCAAAATAGCCACAACCTTCATTGTCACCCTGGTTGAAATCATCGGTTTTTGGTATGCCGGTTTGCGCAGCAGCATCACGAAATGCTTCGAGAATGCGCCATGACAGGCGCTGTTTTTCCACGCGCCATTCGCCACCTGCGCCATGAAATTCACTGGCCCCGCCGTAATAATCCTCGCTCTTTTTAAACAATGGCAGCACATGCTCCCAGCGCCAACTCGGGTCACCCGTAGCTTGGGCCCAGCCGTCATAATCCTGATGCTGGCCGCGCATGTAGATCATGCCGTTGATGGAAGATGAGCCACCCAGTATCTTGCCGCGCGGGTAAAGCAGGCTGCGTCCATTCAAGCCGGCGTCGACTTCGGTGCGGTAGCGCCAGTCCGTGCGTGGGTTATCGATGCAATGCAGGTAGCCAACCGGTATGTGCACCCAGATGTAGTCGTCCTTGGCACCTGCTTCTAGCAAAAGCACCGAGACACCTTGATCCTGAGTTAAGCGGTTTGCCAGGACGCACCCAGCACTCCCGGCGCCAATGATGATGTAATCGTATTCGCCAGCAGATTGCGTCATGCGTTTTGGTTCCTCATCATCTCACTTGGAAACCGGCATCGTGAATTCTGCACCTTTGTCGATGGTTTGCGGCCAGCGCTGCATGACGGATTTATAGCGGGTGTAAAAACGCACGCCCTCTTCTCCATAGGCATGCGCATCGCCAAAGAGCGAACGCTTCCAGCCGCCAAATGAATGCCAGGCCATCGGCACCGGAATGGGTACGTTGATACCAACCATTCCTACCTCGACGCGCCTTGAAAACTCGCGGGCAGTATGGCCGTCAGAGGTGAACAATGCCACGCCGTTGCCGAATTCATGGCTGTTGACCAATGCAAGCGCAGCAGCCATGTCAGGCACCCGCACGATGCACAGCACCGGCCCAAAAATTTCATCGCGATAAATCGACATTGCCGGCGTAACCTGATCAAACAGCGTGCCACCAAGGAAAAAACCTTTTTCGTGCCCGGAAATGGTCAACCCTCGCCCGTCAGCCAAAAGCGTGGCACCTTCATCTACACCGGCCTGGATATAGCCTGCAATTTTTTCCTTGTGCTGGGCTGTTACAACCGGGCCCATTTCAGCCGCACTATCCAGGCCGCTTGAAACTTTCAATGCCTTAACGCGGGGCACCAATGCTTCAACGAGTTTGTCGCCGATGCTGCCTACGGCCACCGCCACCGAAATTGCCATACAACGCTCGCCTGCCGAACCGTACGCTGCGCCGATCAATGCATCAACCGCTTGCTCAAGGTTTGCATCAGGCATGACAACCAGATGGTTCTTTGCGCCTCCCAGCGCTTGCACGCGCAACGGATATGCGCCTTTACGCTTCGCGCCTTCCGTGTAGATATATTCTGCAATAGGGGTGGAGCCAACAAACGACACCGCTTTGACATCCCTATGCCGCAACAAGGCATCCACTGCAACCTTATCGCCCTGGACGACATTGAATACACCAGGTGGCAAGCCTGCTTCAGCAAGTAGGGCCGCCATCATCAATGAGGCCGATGGATCACGCTCGGACGGCTTGAGAATAAACGTATTGCCTGTAGCCAGTGCCATCGGCGCCATCCACAACGGCACCATCACCGGAAAATTGAACGGCGTGATACCGACGGTGACGCCAAGCGGCTGGCGCAAATGCCAGTTGTCGATGCCACCACCGATGTTGTCTGAAAACTGGGTTTTAAGTAATTGCGGCGCACCGCATGCAAATTCAACGACTTCCAACCCGCGGGTCACCTCACCCATGGCGTCTGAAAGCACCTTGCCGTGTTCAAGAGTAATTGCACGTGCAAGAGCCGCATGGTTTGTTTCAATCAACTCCCTGAATTTACATAAGATCCTGGCCCGTTTCAAAGGTGCCGTGTCGGCCCATCCCGGGGCTGCTGCCTGTGCTGCAGAGACTGCATGGCCCACATCTTCGCTACTAGCCAGCGCCACCTGCGCCGTGACCTCGCCGGTGGCGGGGTTGAAAACATCGCTTTCACGCCCACTCGTAGCGTCCACGAGTTTGCCGTCGATAAAGTGCCGAAGCTTCATACCGGATTTTCCTTCCATGCGCATCAGCCTGGCGAAGGCAACTTAGTCGTTCTGCAGAGCAAGATTTATACGCTGTAACGCATTTTGCGCTTATTTACAGTCAATTGCACGGTGAGATTAAGACCGGCTGTGGATAACCTTGTGGAAAACTGCTTAACAAATTGTTCATAACAACAAATAAGCCTACGCCTTAAAAAGTTGTCCCCAATCTGGAACGCTTTACGGGTTGTATTATGCCGTCTATATACAACGTCTAACCTGCTGATTATGTTAAGAATTAAGTGGTTATCAACAGAAATTGCAAGTACTTACTTATTACTACTATAAATATAAACAACCAATAAGGAATAACATTGAAATCCAAACTTTTTTGTTTGACAAAAAATCGTTGCTTTTCCTCAAGACTTTTTCTGGCTTAGATATTTATACCAACAGCCTTCAATATATTTTTGTGGATAACTGTTCCCATACCCTGTGTACGAGTTGTGGATAACTATATATATCAACGATGCACGAATAGTTATCCACATATCCAAGTTAGAAAAAACCGTTTTTATTTAGTGTTTATAAATTTTGTAACACGCTGATTTGTATATGAAAAACTATGTTATCCACAAAAATTGCAAGCTTTAACTATTACTACTATTTAAAATTAAATCATTAATAAAAGAACGAATCTTTTCAAAATCCAGAAAAGTGCAGATCAATTTTTATGCTCATAAAAACTTTTTTGGATTACAATCAGCCACCAGCTCAAAAAACTCTTTTTGCAAAACTGACAGGCGTGCCAATTTTGCAAATATCACAAGAGTCTGTTGATATTGCTGTGAATAATTTGTAAGTAATTATTCACAGGAAATATATTGAAACGGAGGGAGGTGTAAATAACCAGCTTTTACAGAACATTTATGTATTTTTTGGAAATAAACAGCGGATAAACTAAAAACCAAAAAACACCTACCAACGAAAAGCTTGTCGCAATTGCCAATTGAAAAATGTACACAATGTTTTTTTGGTAACTTTTTACAGTAAAAGTAATCACCAAACCATATAGCTGATATCCAAAACAAGAATTTTTTTTATAACTCCGAACGTCCTATACTTTGTTCACGACGTGAAATCAAGTGAGGAGTATCAAAATGTCCATGTTTTTATCCGCATTCGCAACGCCTGCCCTGTCGTCAGGGTTTAAAAGTGGCAACGGAATTGTTGCCGCGATATTGGCAGCCATCAGGCCGTCATTGATTGGCCGGCCACGTACCAGCTCGGTAACGACGTTACCCGAGAAAAATGTCAGCGCGCCGCCAGTCAAACGGACGCCATCAAATATCATGATGCTTAATCGTATGGCGTCTGAGCTTGATACACAGCAACCAAATCTTGCCGCAGAATTGCGCTTGCTTGCTGCAAAAGGTTAGCCAGGTAACTGATGCTTCACCGTTTCTGAAGCACTGGGCCAGAAGCACCCGCAGCTGCTAAATTGCTGAGACTGTTTCTCTGGCCACAATATTTTTAGTTTTTCTGCCTCCGATGCACGTTTTTTAGTGCAAAATCGATGCGCAGGGTCGGGCTAACACGTCCCTGTGGGCAGCCCGAGAATACGTTGGACTGGCTGCCGTGTTGAACCCTTCAACAACGGAGCAACCAGCGTGGGCAGCTTTATCAAAAATAATTACAGCAACAATGCACTGCTTAAAGAGTTGACCACTATTCCGCCGATGAGTGCGGAGCGGCATGCAGCCATCATGCGTAAGCGCATTGCTCACCGTCGTATGCTGGAGGAAGCCAAGGAACTCAAGTTAAGTAGCGATCCACTCTTCGGTCAATCCTAAAAAATTTTCCTAACTTACAACATTCTATTGAATCTTTCTACTTAATTTAAACGAAAAAAAAGCGCGGCATGCACCGCGCTTTTTCTATTTTGACTAAGCAGATTTAGGCAGTAAGCTTCTTTTTAAACTGTGCCTTCGTCGATGTTAATTCGGCCGGTAAATGATGCTGGAGCTTTTGGAACAGTTCATCATGCAGCTTCACTTCTTCTAGCCAGGCAGCTTTGTCGATTGAAGTAATTTGCTCAAACTGCTTTTGAGAAAAGTCGCTGCCTTCCCATGACAGGTCGGCGAACTGTGGTGTCGTACCAAAGATGTGCTCAACGCCACCGGCATTATTTTCCACCCGGTCGATCATCCACTTCAACACACGCATGTTGTCGCCAAAGCCGGGCCAGACGAACTTGCCGGCTTCATCGGTACGGAACCAGTTGACGCAAAAAATCTTCGGTAACTCGGCCGGGGAGGCAGCAATTTCCTTGCCTATGTCTAGCCAATGTTGGAAATAATCACTCATGTTGTAGCCGATGAATGGCAACATCGCAAATGGATCACGGCGAACAATTCCCATCTGGCCACTTGCTGCAGCCGTTGTTTCCGACCCCATGGTGGCAGCCATATAGACGCCTTCAACCCAGTTACGTGCCTCGGTTACGAGCGGCACCGTTGTTGAACGACGGCCACCGAAAATGAATGCCGAAATCGGCACGCCTGCAGGGTCGTCCCAGGCAGCGTCGATCACAGGGTTTTGTGTCGCCGCAACGGTGAAACGTGCGTTGGGATGAGCAGCCTTGCGTCCGCTTTCGCGTGCAATGGCAGGCGTCCAGTCCTTGCCTTGCCAATCAATCAGGTGGGCCGGCGCTTCTTTGGTCATACCCTCCCACCACACATCGCCGTCGTCGGTCAGGGCGACGTTGGTGAAGATCGTGTTGCAGGCCATGGAAGCCATGCAATTCGGGTTGGTATCCGTGTTGGTGCCGGGCGCAACGCCGAAGTAACCTGCTTCCGGGTTAATTGCATACAAATGGCCGTCGGCACCTGGCTTGATCCACGCGATATCGTCACCGATCGTCGTTACTTTCCAACCGTTAAAATTCTTTGGTGGTACCAACATGGCAAAATTTGTCTTGCCACATGCGGAGGGGAAAGCTGCCGCAACGTAGTGTTTTTTTCCGGCAGGAGATTCAATTCCCAAAATCAGCATGTGCTCTGCCAGCCACCCTTGCTCGCGTCCCATGGTTGAAGCGATGCGCAACGCGAAACATTTCTTGCCAAGCAACGCATTACCGCCGTAACCCGAGCCAAACGACCAGATCTCACGCGTCTCAGGGTAATGAACAATATATTTTTCTGGGTTGCAAGGCCATGCGACGTCTTGCTGGCCTTCTGCCAGCGGCGCGCCGACCGTGTGGACGCACGGTACAAAATCGCCATCCGTACCAAGGACGTCATATACGGCCCGACCCATGCGGGTCATGATGCGCATATTGACCGCCACGTAAGGCGAATCGGACAATTCAACGCCGATGTGGGCAATCGGTGAGCCGAGTGGGCCCATCGAAAAAGGCACGACATACATTGTGCGGCCTTGCATGCAGCCATCGAAAAGACCGTTGAGCTTTTCGCGCATTTCCTGCGGATCAGTCCAATTGTTGGTGGGGCCAGCATCCTCTTCGTTGGCTGAACAGATAAAAGTGCGGTCTTCTACACGCGCAACGTCTCCAGGATCCGAGCAGGCCAGGTAACTATTTGGGCGTTTTGCAGGATTCAAGGTCTTCATCGTGCCGGCTGATACCATCAGCGCACAAAGCCGGTCATATTCTTCTTGGGAGCCATCACACCAATAAATAGTGTCTGGCTTTGTCAGCGCTGCGATTTCAGCAATCCAGTTGACCAGTTTTTGCTGCTTTACGTAAGCAGGAACGTTGAGAGTGGCTATGCCACCCATTACAGGTTGATTCATGGGTACTTCCTCCAGTGTCTAAGCGAATACGGTAGTCGTGTGCACACTACAAACGGCTTTGGGAAAGCGGTTTAGCTGCTCCCGTTTTGCACGTGCTATCCCGCCGACTGACACCGTGCCCCTTAATTGCCCACAAACTGGGCAATGACTGTTTTGGAAAGCAGCGGTTTTTAGAAATCGCGTTGGCGATGGTGAGCGAAAATGCACGCGGACCGTGTTTTTGCCATAACGAACGTAAATGATGTCAGTTGTTCAAGATTATCGCGGATTGTACACCCGAGTTTTGCTTGCTTCAATATTGTGAGTCAAAATGACAATAATCGCGTTGTGGCCGCCATGCATTGATATAAACAGCATTTTCTTTGTTGCGGCCGGTTTCAGGTGAGTACAATTGAGAAACATATGAAAATTGTTAGCGTCAATGTCGCTCGGGTGAGCAATCTTTGTGCGGTGGTGGCCGGACAGCAACCCGTCAAGACCGGTATACACAAACAGCCGGCAATGGGGAAAATATGGGTCGGCCCACTTGGCCTGGAGGGAGATGAACAGGCGGACCTCAGTTTGCATGGCGGGCTAGATAAAGCGGTGTATGCCTATCCGGCCGAACACTATGCGTTCTGGAACGTGCAATGCGGTGCCAGCCTCAAACGGATTCCAGGTGGTTTGCCGCTTTCCCCCGGGGCATTTGGAGAAAACTTGACCATCGAAGGTTTACTCGAATCCGAGGTCTGGATCGGCGACCGATTGCATGCGGGCGATGTGGTGATGCAGGTTACGGAACCGCGCCATCCGTGTTTTAAACTCAACATCAAGCTCGGCTTTTCGCATGCCTCGAAGATCATGGTGCAAAGCGGGTATTCGGGGTTTTATTTGCGCGTAGTGCAACCAGGTGCGTTGGCTGCCGGTGATGTCATGACGCACTTACCCGGCCCGCGTGAAATGGCGGTGGGCTGGTTAAATGAGCGGCGACGCAAAGGCCGTCAAGAAGACCTCTTCTGAATTTTTCTTTTAGTTTGATTAACCATTCTTTAACCCCGCCGGTAATGCCAGGGAGCCTATCGGTGTGGCACGAAGTGCCGGTAAAGTCTTATTCCATAAACGATGCCAGCCGGGTGGCCAGGGAGGCAGCGTACCTTGGTATGGAGGCACATTAGCACGCACAGCAATCACCGGTACACCTTCCGAATCCGACTGTGTTCTTCCACGCAAAGTTTGTTCACGATGCAGGCTGTAAGCGTAATCGGGCAAGAGTAAATCGCAGACGGTGGCGAACCATGCTGTATGGTCTTCGTCACGCCCTAGCGCCTGGGCCAATCCTTGCGGATCGGTTCGTGCAAGTGCGCTGGCCAGTTCTACGGAAGAAGCTCCTGGCGCATCACCCCAACCCATCACCGGATTAAAATTGTAATCGGCGCCAGAGCCATACCAGCCTTCGCGCCAGGGCCGCTCCAGCCAATTGCGCTGGCCACTAAAAAGATGCCAGCGCCAATGCAAGCCCGATGCTTTCGGCCAGCTATAAAGATAAAGCCGTTGGTACCCGGCGCGGTGCAGTTCGCGCACCATGCCCATCAAGCGTGCGTGGGGCATCCGATCTGGCGGCGCCCGCCGAAAAAGTATTGGTTCGCCATCGGCATGTTGTACCTCATCCATCGACAAATTTAGATCAAGCGTACGCGCTTCATCACCAAACCTGGCTGCAATCCATCCTGTCAAAAGATTAATGGACGTGACAACGCCAAACCCGCGATGACGGTGAAAGATAACGGTTCCAGGGGCAACGGGCTTCATATAAATACAAGATATCTGGCTGGTGCGAGGTGAATAGAAGGTGCTTCAATATTACAATGGTTTGCTAGCGTCGCGGTATGCTCGCAGCTCAACGGTTTTCAGCACAGGCACCTATCATGAATTTAAGGATCATTGCCACGGGCGGCACTCTCGACAAGCATTATGACGAGATCGCCGGTACGCTCGGTTTCGGCGCAAGCCATTTGCCGCATGCAATTGAGCGCGCCCGCATGGCGCCTGCACCGGTGTTACAGCAGTTGCCGCTTCTGGACTCACTCGACATGCAGGCATCAGATCGGGAGCGCATTCTGCATGCCTGCCAAGCCTCGCCTGAAACGCAAATCGTGATCATCCATGGCACTGACACCATGGCCGAGACGGCTGCCGTTCTTGGGCCGGCTTGCGGTGACAAAACCGTGGTGCTGACGGGCTCCATGATTCCCTACGAAGTGGCCGGCTCGGATGCGTTCTTTAATATTGGTTTTGCTTGCGGCGCTGCACGGAGCATGCCGCCTGGCGTCTATGTGGCGATGAATGCAACGGTTTTTGCATGGGATAAAGTGGGCAAGGATCGGGCTCAAGGTATCTTCATACATCGGGCTTGATGCGTGAAAACATGGGGGGCAGGGTTAAAAAGTTTATTTTCCAATACAAAACCGACTAAAAATCACCCCCAGCAAATCATCGGCGCCAAATTTCCCGGTAATACTGTTCAACCGTTCCTGCGTCAGCCGAAGTTCTTCGGCAAAGAGATCCAGCGCTCTGTCTGCCTGCTCTGCCAACTGGCTGGCTTGTTCAAGATGCATACCGGCTGCTTTCAAAGCGATCAAATGTCGTTCCCGCGCCAGAAATAAGGATTCGCCTGTCTGTTGCCAACCCGCCAGGCGCAGTAACTCCGCATGAAGCAGATCCAGGCCGAGGCGGTCGGTTGCCGAGATATAGAGGTGGGTTGCATCGCTGCGCCGGTCGACTCCCGGGCGATGGCCTGAAAGGTCGATCTTGTTCCAGACCCGTAGCACCGGCACGTTGGGCGGCATGCGGGCTGCGATTTGTTCATCATCGCGCGTAGGGCCGCGGGTGGCGTCCAGCAATTGCAGAATCACATCGGCTTGCTGCACCGCATGCCACGTGCGCTCGATGCCGATACGTTCGACTTCATCGGTGGCTTCGTCGGGGTGGCGGATGCCTGCCGTATCGATGATGTTGAGCGGTATGCCTTCGATCTGAATAGTTTCGGTCACCTTGTCGCGGGTGGTGCCGGCAATGGCTGTGACGATTGCCACCTCCGAGCCGGCCAGCAAATTGAGCAACGACGATTTGCCCACATTGGGTGGGCCGGCCAGCACGACATTCAAGCCATCTCGCAGCAACGCACCTTGGGCTGCATGGCGAAAGACAGTGTCCAGTTCGCGTCGAATGTTTACCAGCTGGCCTCGGGCATCCGAGCTTTCGAGAAAATCGATTTCCTCTTCCGGAAAATCGAGTGTTGCCTCAACCAGCATGCGCAGCTGGATCACCTTCTTGACCAAGGCGTCGATGGCCGCAGAAAATACACCCGAGAGCGATTGTGTGGCCGAACGTGCGGCGGCTTCGGTGGACGCATCAATTAAATCGGCGACAGCTTCTGCCTGCGCCAGATCAAGCTTGTCGTTTAAAAATGCGCGCTGGGTAAATTCACCAGGTTGCGCCAGCCGCACATCGATTTCCTGGCCGGCCTCGATACAGCGTGCCAGGAGCATTTGCAAGACCACCGGCCCACCATGGCCTTGCAACTCCAATACATCCTCGCCAGTGTAAGAGTGTGGTGCTTTGAAAAATAGCGCCAGACCCTGGTCGATGACGCTGCCGTCCTTGGCAACAAAGCTGGTGTACGTTGCATGTCGCGGCGCTAGTGTGGCGCCTGCAGGCAGTTTGCAAACAGCGTCGATCACAACTTGGATTTGCTTGCCCGAGACACGCACCACGCCGATGCCACCGCGTCCAGGAGCTGTGGCGATTGCAGCGATGGGAGAGGAGTTTACAGTCATAAAAATTCAATTGGTGAATGAGTTAAAAAGCAAAAAGCCTGTGCAGAATGATCACAGGCTTTCTTTTTAGTAACAAGTTAATGAGTACCTAAGCAGGCTTGCCGCTTTCCATTTTCTTGGTGATGAACCATTGCTGCGCGATCGACAGGATGTTATTGACCACCCAGTACAGCACCAGCCCTGATGGAAAGAAGAAGAACATGACTGAAAAAATAATCGGCATGAACAGCATCACTTTTGCCTGGATCGGATCAGGTGGCACTGGGTTGAGTTTGGTTTGGATGAACATCGAAACCGCCATGATCACCGGCAGGATGTAATAAGGGTCCGGCGCTGCCAGATCTTGAATCCATCCCAGCCATGGGGCATTGCGCATTTCCACGCTGGCAAGCAACACCCAGTAGAGCGAAATGAATACGGGAATTTGCACAATGATCGGTAAGCAACCACCAAGCGGATTGATTTTCTCGGTCTTGTAAAGCTCCATCATGGCCTGGTTCATCTTGGCCGGATCGCCTTTATGACGCTCACGAATTGCCGTCATTTTAGGTGTTACCAACTTCATCTTGCCCATGCTGCGATAACTTGCTGCCGACAATGGAAAGAACACCAGCTTGATCAGCACGGTGAGCACGATAATGGTCCAACCCCAGTTACCGAGCAATTTGTGAATTTGCGTCATGAGCCAGAAAATAGGTTCAGCCACAACTTTCAAAATTCCGTAATCCTTGACCAGATCCAGTCCAGGTGCAGTCTTTTGTAGCACTGCTGATTCTTGCGGGCCTGAATAAAGGCGTGATTGATCGGTAATCGTGGCACCCGGCGCAATAGCGCCGAGTTGCTCGATGGTGCCGACTGCATAAAGGTTGGTTGCCACTTTCTTGGTAAAAATTTCACGCAACTTGTTCGTGCCGGGAATGAAGGCTGACACAAAATAATGCTGGATCAAGGCAATCCAGCCGTTATCAGCTTTGGTGGCGTGCTCGGCATTGCCTTTTTCGATATCTGCAAATGCAATTTTCTGGAAGAAATTGTTGCTGGTATAGACCGCCGGGCCGGTGAACGTACTGTAAAAATACGATTCACCCGCTGGCGCGCTGCCGTCACGCAGCAGTTGCATGTAAAGCGCCGGCGCAACAGGTGCAGCCGATGTATTGGTGATGTCGTGGCGCACATCAATCGCGTATTCACCACGCTTGAACGTATAGGTTTTTGTGAGCTTGACGCCACCTTGCTCGGCTTCCAGAACAACCTGCACCTGATTGCCGGAATCGAGCGACCTGACACCGGGTTGGGCAGTAAACAGCGTTTTATGATTGGGGTACGGGCCGCCAATCAACCCGGATTGCGCTAGATAAGTGCGCAGCGAGGACGAGTCGAACAACACCATGTTTTTTGTCTGGTCTTGTGAATCTTTATGCCGGAGTAATTCCAAGCGCTTCAATTCGCCACCGGCGGTATCGATCTGCGCATTGACGAGGTCGGTCACAACTGTGATGATTTCGCCGCGTGCAATGGGCGTCGCATCGGTTGCAGGCACTGCACCGGCTCCAGCACCGGCTGCCGATTGCGGCACCGAGCCGATCGGCCCTGCCGCGCTGGAAGGAACACTTCCCGTACCTGAGTTTGTAACGCCTGTGCTATCCGGATTCACAGAAAGTGTTGGATTAGGGAAAAACATGGAAGGCTTGCCGGCGGCACGCATCCAGTTATCCCACAGGATCAGTAGCGATAATGAAAACACAACCCACAGGACGGTACGTTTGATATCCATTTTGGTTCGGTCGATTAATTAATGTAATTGGTCAGACGTGGCTGCGGTCGCAAGCAGCCGCAGAATTTTTTGTAGGTTCAGGCACCGGGTCGAGCCCCCCAGCGTTCCAGGGGTGGCATTTGCACAGCCTTTTCACTGCCAGCAGCGACCCCATGCAGGTGCCGTGCCGATTCACCGCCTGCGAGGCATATTCCGAACAGCTGGGATAAAAGCGGCAATTACAGCCGAGGTAAGGACTGATACACAGCTGGTACACCCGCAAGAACAGCAACACGACCGATTTCAAGTCGACCTTTCTTTCAAGCACTGGCTCCACAATAAAAGGGACAATTCTTGCTTGAGCAGACGATGTAGTGCAGCCGTTGTTGCCGGGCCGGATTTGCCATTCACCGGCTTGGTCAGACGCACGACACAATCGATTGCAGGTAGCGGCGTATGCCGAAACAATTCACGGGTTACGCGCTTGACGGTGTTACGGGTCACTGCACGTGGCGCAAGTTTTTTTGCTGCAACGACACCTAGTCTCGCGGCAGGCAAGCCATTTGGCCTGGCGTAGAGCATGAAATGTGCCGTGCGATAAACCGGGCGCAAGTTAAAAACGGATGAAAATTCATCCGTTTTTACGATGCGTCGTTCGCGCGGAAATGCCGGGGAAACGTCGGCTGCCACACTATCAGGCACTCTCTCTGGCGGTTAAGCTGCCAGACGTTTGCGACCCTTGGCGCGACGGGCATTCAAGACAGCGCGGCCGCCACGTGTGGCCATCCGGGCACGAAAGCCGTGGGTGCGCTTGCGGCGAACGACGGAGGGTTGGTAAGTACGTTTCATGTTGAGCTCGCTGATCGGTCAAAAGATAAATGCGGTGGTGCAAATAGAGAACCCGAGATTAAACCGCATTTCCCCGGGTATTGTCAATTGTTATGCATAGTTTCCTACGACATCCCTATAGTCGCCGGATTCCCAGGCAGGCTAAAATAAGCGTGCCACCTGTGGATAACTTCCTTGCGCAGGCGTAGAATACCGGCACTCTCAAGTCGTTTTTTTGCACTTCTATACAGACAATCAATGGATAATTTCTGGCAGAGCTGTTCCGCTCAACTGGAGCAGGAACTGACTCCCCAGCAGTTCAGCGCCTGGATCAAACCGCTTGCACCGCTCGATTTTGAAGAGGGCAAGCTGCGTATTGCAGCGCCCAACCGCTTCAAGCTCGATTGGGTAAAGACGCAGTTCGCCAGCCGCATCAGTACCCTAGCTGCGCAATATTGGGAAGAAGCCATCGATGTGCAGTTCGTGCTCGATCCGCGTCTCAATGTTGCCAGAAAAGCAATAGCGGGCAACGAAAGCCAGGTTGCACCGAATTCAAATGCATCGAATGCATCAACCGGGCGCAGCGGCGGCAGTTACGGTGGCATGCCTACGGATATGCCCGTTCGCGAAAGTATCGCCGAACGTGCACCGGATAGCACCTCGCGGCGCGAACAAAGCCGCATCAATGATGCGCTCACATTCGACAGTTTCGTCACCGGTAAGGCAAACCAGCTTGCACGGGCAGCTGCCATCCAGGTTGCCAATAACCCCGGTAGTTCATACAACCCACTGTTTCTATATGGTGGCGTGGGGTTGGGCAAGACGCATCTGATTCATGCCATCGGCAATCAGGTGCAACATGACAACCCGTCGGTGCGCATTCGCTACATCCACGCAGAACAGTATGTTCGCGACGTAGTGACAGCTTACCAACGTAAGGGATTTGATGATTTCAAGCGGTATTACCACTCGCTTGACTTGCTGCTAATTGATGATATTCAGTTTTTTGCCGGTAAAAACCGCACGCAGGAAGAATTCTTTTATGCCTTCGAAGCGCTGATTGCTGCAAAAAAACAGATCATTATCACCAGCGATACCTATCCAAAAGAGATTTCAGGCATGGACGACCGCCTGATTTCCCGGTTCGATTCCGGCTTGACGGTTGCCGTCGAGCCGCCGGAACTAGAAATGCGCGTGGCGATTTTGCTCAAAAAAGCAGCAACCGAAGGGATTGCGCTTTCAGACGACGTAGCTTTTTTTGTTGCCAAACACTTGCGCTCAAACGTGCGTGAGCTCGAAGGCGCGTTGCGTAAAACGCTGGCCTACTCGCGCTTTCATGGCAAAGACATCACCATTGATTTGGTCAAGGAGGCATTGAAAGATCTGCTGTCGGTGCAAAACCGCCAGATCTCGGTAGAGAATATTCAAAAGACCGTCGCCGATTTTTTCAACATCAAAGTCGCTGATATGTATTCAAAAAAGCGTCCGGCCAACATCGCTCGCCCGCGCCAGATCGCCATGTACCTGGCCAAGGAATTGACTCAAAAAAGCTTGCCGGAAATCGGTGAATTATTTGGTGGGCGGGATCACACAACGGTGCTGCATGCCGTGCGCAAGATTGCCGCCGACCGTAGCAAGAGCCCGGAATGCAATCATGAACTGCATGTGCTTGAGCAGACGTTGAAAGGCTGAGCATGAATAGCGCAGGCTGCCTCGTGACCTGTGGATAACTTTTTTGGTTCAGCTGTAGAAAAAGGCGCTGGCATTATGGCGACAATCGTTTATCTGTCAGAATGCCGGATTTAACTTTTTACTGACAAGGGAGTCTTATGCAATTGGTAAAAACCCCCCGAGATGCCCTTCTCCGTCCACTGCAAATTGTGAGCGGTATTGTCGAGCGTCGGCACACATTGCCGATTCTGGCCAATATCCTCATTCGCAAGGATGGCGAACAAGTCTCGTTTCTTTCCACCGATATTGAAGTGCAAATTACTACGCATGCAGCCGTTGGCAGTGGCGGTGAAACAGCCGCTACCACCGTTGCAGCACGCAAGCTGCTCGATATCTTGCGCGCCCTGCCGGATTCCGGTGATGTTTCCCTCACGCTTGCCAACAAGCGCATGACGGTTCAATGCGGCAAATCACGGTTTGCATTGCAGACCCTGGCTGCCGAAGAATTTCCGACGGTAGCGCAAGCCGAGCATTACAACGCCAAAGTCACGCTCCCGCAAAAAACCTTGAAGCATCTGTTCAACATGGTGCATTTTTCCATGGCCCAGCAAGACATCCGGTATTACTTGAACGGTCTGTTGCTGGTGGTGGATGGCAAGAACGTTATTGCAGTGGCGACCGATGGCCACCGGTTGGCTTTTTGCCAGGTTGCCACGGAAGAGGAATTTGCACGCCAGGAAGTGATTATTCCACGCAAGACGATCATTGAATTGCAACGCCTGCTCGACGACAACGACGAGCCCGTCTCGATCGAAATCGCCAGCAACCAGGTCAAACTCAGCTTTGCCGATATCGAGTTGATCTCCAAACTGGTCGAAGGCAAATTTCCGGATTACACCCGTGTCGTGCCGAAAGGCTATAAAAACAATTTCACGATCGGGCGTGATCAATTGCTGCGCTCGCTGCAGCGCGCCGCCATCATGACGTCGGATAAATTCAAGGGCGTGCGCTGCATCGTCACGCCCGGCAGCATGAAGGTCAGCTCGACCAATGCCGACCAGGAAGAAGCGGTCGAGGAAATCGAAATCGATTACGGCGGTGACAGTGTCGACATTGGGTTTAATGTTACGTACCTGCTCGATGTGTTGAACAATTTGAAATCCGACAGTATCAATATTGCTTTGGGCGACGCCAATTCTTCGGCCCTGATCACGGTACCTGACAACCCGGATTTCAAGTACGTTGTCATGCCGATGCGTATCTAAACTAAACGGCGCACAGGCCCCACCACAGTATGTAGTCGTTATTAAAGAAAGCAGTCCATGTCCGCCATTCCAGTTGAGCCTATGTCCCCAATCGTTCCATCGCAGTCGAGCCAGTACGGCGCTTCATCGATCCAGATCCTTGAAGGTTTGGAGGCCGTGCGAAAACGCCCTGGGATGTACATCGGCGATACTTCGGATGGCACTGGGCTGCATCACCTCGTTTTTGAAGTGCTGGATAATTCCATCGACGAATCGCTCGCTGGCCACTGCACGGAAATCCACGTCACGATTCATTCCGACAATTCTATCTCCGTTACCGACAATGGCCGTGGCATTCCCACCGGCATCAAGTGGGACGACAAGCACGACCCAAAACGTAGCGCCGCTGAAATCGTCATGACGGAGCTACATGCCGGCGGCAAGTTCGACCAGAATTCTTACAAAGTCTCTGGTGGTTTGCACGGCGTGGGCGTCTCGTGCGTGAACGGCTTGTCGAAACTCTTGAAGCTCACCATCCGGCGCGATGGCAAAGCGCATTACATGGAGTTCGTACGCGGCATTCCGCAAGACCGGGAAATACAAACCATCGACGGCGTGGTGGCGTCGCCGATCAAAGTCATCGGCGAGACGGACAAGCGTGGCACGGAAGTGCATTTTTGGGCCGATGAAGAAATTTTTACCCACATCGAATTTCATTATGAAATTCTGGCCAAGCGTATTCGTGAATTATCGTTCCTGAACAATGGCGTACGCATTCGCCTGTCGGATCAGCGCAGCGGCAAGGAAGAGATTTTTGCCTTCGAAGGCGGCACCCGTGGTTTTGTTGAATACATCAACAAAACCAAAAACGTGCTGCACCCAACGATCTTCCAGGCTACCGGCGAGCGCATGTCGGACCAGAACACCAACATCTCAGTCGACGTCTCCATGCAATGGAACGATGCCTACAACGAGCAAGTGCTGTGCTTCACTAACAACATCCCGCAACGCGATGGCGGCACCCACCTGACCGGCCTACGTGCAGCCATGACGCGCGTGATCAACAAATACATTGAAGAACATGACTTTGCCAAGAAGGCGAGGGTGGAAGTCGCCGGCGACGACATGCGCGAAGGCTTGACCTGTGTGCTATCGGTAAAAGTGCCGGAGCCGAAATTTAGCTCGCAAACCAAAGACAAACTGGTATCGAGCGAAGTACGCGGCCCGGTAGAAGAAATCGTTGCCAAGACGCTTTCGGACTACCTGCAAGAAAAACCCAACGACGCCAAGATCATCTGCGGCAAGATTGTCGAAGCCGCCCGTGCCCGCGAAGCCGCACGCAAAGCCCGCGAACTCACGCGCCGCAAAGGCGTGATGGATGGCCTGGGCCTCTCGGCTAAACTCGCCGATTGCCAGGAAAAAGACCCGGCCCTGTGCGAACTCTACATTGTCGAGGGTGACTCAGCCGGCGGCTCCGCCAAGCAAGGCCGTGACCGTAAATTCCAGGCGATCTTGCCATTGCGCGGCAAGGTGCTGAACGTCGAAAAAGCCCGCTTCGAAAAGATGTTATCGAGCGAGCAGATCACCACCCTGATCGCCACCCTGGGCACCAGCATCGGCGCCGATGAATTCAACATCGACAAGCTGCGCTACCACCGCATCATCATCATGACGGATGCCGACGTCGACGGCGCCCACATCCGCACACTGCTATTGACACTCTTGTATCGCCAAATGCCACTGCTGGTCGAACGCGGCCACGTCTATATCGCCCAGCCGCCGCTCTACAAGGTCAAGCACGGCCGGGACGAGCGTTACCTGAAAGACGACGTTGAAGAAGCCAGCTACATGATGCAGATTGCGCTCAACGATGCCGCACTGGTGCCACAAGAAAACGCCGCAGCAATATCCGGCGAAGCACTGGCCGAACTGGTCCGCCAATACAACACCGCCAACGCCATCATCATGCGCCTGACGCGTGCGGTAGATAACGCCGCCCTCTCCGCCATCATGACCGGCGTCACGCTCGACCTCACCACCATCGAAGCCGCCGAGGCCTCGGCCATTGCAATGACCAAAGCCATTAACGACCCGGCAGTCGACGTGCTGGTGAAATCGGATGAGTTGTCCGATAAGCACATGCTGCGCATTCGCCGGCTGTATCACGGCAATTACAAGATCAGCACCATCGATGCCGATTTTGTAGATGGGCCGGATTACCAGGTGCTGGCCGATGCCGCTGCCACGTTCAAAGGCTTGATCGGGCCGGGTGCATTAGTGCGCCGTGGCACGGGCGAGCGGGTGAAGGAATCGGCGATTGGCGATTTTCATCAGGCGATGGGGTGGCTGCGTGAGGAGGCGGAGCGCGGCGTTTCCAAGCAGCGTTATAAGGGGCTGGGCGAGATGAACCCAAGCCAGTTGTGGGAGACGACGATGGACCCGACTGTGCGGCGGTTGTTGAAGGTGCAGATCGAGGATGCGATTGCTGCGGATCAGATCTTTGCTACGTTAATGGGAGATGACGTGGAGCCGCGGAGGGCGTTTATTGAGTTGAATGCTTTGCAGGCTGGGAATATTGATGTTTGAGGTTGTTGGCGACTTCAAATAGAACTTAGGTGTCATGAAAGTTGCCCACATCGCTTTGAACGTTCTTGCCGCGTTGATTGTCCGTAAGCGCGAATTTCACCGCACCTAGCGCTGGTGCGTGAAGGAGTCGAGCATAGGCGTCCACTAATCATGGAGGTGGACACCTGCCGATGGCCGTGCCCGGCAGGCACTGGATATGATCGGCCGACTGTATCAAGTCGAGGCGTTGGCCAAGGGTGAATTGCCGGCTGGACAAAGCCGTGCCGACTACACCTTCGCCTTGCGGCAGCAAC
>Ga0326733_1000142_pt1 | contig 24090 bp, 30 predicted proteins | sample 14_GP2_308_FD_207946 | JGI IMG/M metagenome (GOLD analysis project Ga0326733, IMG submission 207946) | Glacier ice microbial communities from Ngari, Tibet, China - 14_GP2_30.8 | ecosystem: Environmental > Aquatic > Freshwater > Ice > Glacier | place: China: Ngari, Tibet | collected 2018-07-17
ATGTGGAAACGCATCTGCTGATCTCGGAAGCTGGCATGCTCAATCTGCATCAGGAACTCGACATGAAGCGCAAGAATGTCGAAGCACTGGCGGATGTTGTACATAACGTTCGCGATGTAGGCGCATCAATTGCCAGCGGCTCTTTCCAGTCAGACGGCATGATCATTGCGCCCTGTTCGATGAAGACCCTGGCAGCGGTCGCTCACGGCCTGTCTGACAACCTGATCACGCGCGCCGCCGATGTCGTTTTAAAAGAGCGTCGCCGTCTGGTCTTGATGGTGCGCGAAACGCCATTCAATCTTGCGCACCTGCGCAATATGACCGCCGTGACAGAAATGGGCGGCATCATTTTCCCGCCACTCCCCGGCTTTTATCATCGCCCTGCAACGATTGCGGAAATGGTCGACCATACTGTCGGGCGCGTACTTGATTTATTCGACATACAGCATGCGCTGACGCCACGCTGGTCTGGCATGAAACCCGAATAAATCCGCCCCAACTTTGTGACAAGTTTTCCAGCACGTCCATCATCCTTCGCAAACGTAGCATCGTTGCAAATCGGAATTATTTCCCCATCCTTATCTTTGTATCGCTGTAACCTTTTCCTCTGCACGACGAAATAACTTGTGTAAGCGAATCCGACTATGCCTGCGGAACGTATACGCATACGGGCGCGAATTTTTGCATGCTTTATCTAGGAGACATAATGATCAAGGACGGACCATCCATCAGCGAAGCTGACAAGCAAGATGACGACACTACTTCGCGCCGTGCTGTATTAAAAGGTGGTATCGCGGCCTTATTTGCGGGCGTTTTTTCACGCGAGCTTGGTGCAGCGACCAATACAAAAGAATCTGCCGCCGCTGCTAAGGATGTATCGATAGAAATTTTTTCCGCTGCCGGCAAGAGCGAAAAGATTGTGATTGTTCCAAAAGTCATCAAGACAGACGCAGAGTGGAGGAAGCAACTATCGGTACAGTCATTCAAGGTCGCTCGCAGATCTAACACTGAAAGGGCTTTCAGTGGAGAGTATGCAAAGAGTCGTGGCGACGGCTTGTATCGATGTATTTGCTGCGGTAACGCTTTGTTCGATTCCAAAACAAAGTTCGAATCGGGAACTGGTTGGCCCAGCTTTTGGCAGCCGATCTCGTCTTTGAACGTCATCAAGAATTCTGATCGCAGCTACGGTATGCAACGCGATGAAATTGCCTGCAGCTTATGTGATGCGCACCTGGGTCATGTCTTCAATGACGGTCCCAAACCTACTGGCTTGCGCTATTGCATGAACTCCGTTTCACTGAATTTTGTGCCTCGCGGATAAGTAAAATTTTCGACTTTCATGTGCCGAATACAAAGGAGTATCCAATGAAATTAAGCCACACCAAATTCGCCGGCAAAGCTGTCTTTTTGTCTTTGCTAACATTGGGCAGCTTTGCCCAAACAGTTCACGCTGCCGATGCACCCGTGGTGATCGCCGCACCTGCGCTAGACAATGCCAAGGCCAAAGGCACATTGCAAACCGCTATTTTTGCAGGTGGATGCTTTTGGGGAGTAGAAGGCGTATTCGAACATGTGCGCGGCGTGCGTAATGTGGTATCCGGCTACGCTGGCGGCGACAAGGCTGACGCGACCTACGGTCTGGTGAGCCGAGGCCGCACGCGCCATGCCGAAGCAGTGCAAATTACGTTTGATCCGGCTGAAGTATCTTATGGCGAGTTATTGCAGATATTCTTCTCCGTTGCGCACGATCCAACTCAACTTAATCGCCAAGGACCTGATACTGGACCACAGTATCGATCCGCCGTGTTTTATAATGACGACGCACAGAAAAAAGTAACTGAAGGATACATAGCGCAATTAAATCAGTCTCGCGCTTTTCGCCGCGATATGGTCACGCAGATCAATCCTCTGAAAGAGTTTTATTCAGCCGAGACATATCATCAGAATTTTTTGCAACGCAATCCGCGGCACCCCTACATCGTCCGCCATGATTTGCCGAAAATCCGTAATCTAGAACGCACCTTCCCTACGCTATACGTGCAAGAGTCGATCGCTTTAAATAAAGCTGCTACTGCGAACAAGTAAAAGCAAGCGGCAAGAAAAAACCCTCGGTAACGTTCGTTACCGAGGGTTTTTATTTGGTGCCGACTGCCGGTTTCGAACTGGCCACCTGATGATTACAAATCAACTGCTCTACCAAATGAGCTAAGTCGGCGAAACTTTTCGCAGCGCGTATTTTACGCTATTTAATGCGAGTAAGTGTAGGTCTACCACCTTTTTTTGGTGGATCAGGAACATCACCCGGCTCATCGTCGCTATTTTGTCCGTTTGACTTAGGCGCTGTTGGCACTGAAGTCAACGCAGGGCCGGATACCGATTGCAATGTCTGCCCCATAAAATCTTCAGCCTGCTCATTTGCACTCTGCGCATCATCTGATTTTGTCGTTGCTTCAAATGCCATGCCCTGCCCGTTTTCACGTGCATAGATGGCAACAACGTTATCAACCGGGACCGAAATTTCGCGTGAGATACCGCCAAAGCGCGCACTGAAATGAATAAAATCGTTGTCAATTTTCAAACCGCTAGTCGCGCTAAAGCTGATGTTGAGGACGATCTCGCCATTCTTGACGAATTCCATCGGCACGCGCGTGCCCGCATTTACTACCGCTGCCAAATACGGTGTGTAGCCGTTATCGGTGCACCATTCGTAAATGGCACGCAACAAGTAAGGTTTGGTAGAAGTTTCAGACATGATGCCTATCGATTCGAATCGGATAAAAAGTGTGCCATGAAATTAAAACAATGTCGTTGAATGAAAGGCAAGAGAACTACCGGCTTTCACTTAACGACATGTAATGCATGACGCAAATCTTAACGACGCATGACCTTTTCAGATGGGGTCAACGCTTCGATGTAAGCAGGCCGCGAAAAGATGCGTTCTGCGTACTTCATCAACGGTGCAGCGGTTTTCGACAACTCGATACCGTAGTGATCCAAGCGCCACAGCAATGGAGCAATCGCGACATCCAGCATCGAGAATTCATCGCCCAGCATGTATTTGTTTTTCAGGAACAGTGGAGCCAGCATGGTCAGGCGATCGCGGATTTCATTGCGTGCTTTTTCCTGCGCTTTTTCACCGCTACGACCTTTGTCGTTTTCGAGAACATGTACGTGGATGAACAATTCTTTTTCAAAATTGAACAGCATCAGGCGAGCACGAGCACGCATCAATGGGTCAGCCGGCATCAATTGTGGATGCGGGAAACGCTCATCAATGTATTCGTTGATGATATTGGATTCGTACAAGATCAAATCACGCTCAACCAGAATCGGCACCTGACCGTACGGGTTCATTGTCGAGATGTCTTCCGGTTTGTTAAACAGATCTACATCGCGTACTTCAAAGTCCATGCCTTTTTCAAACAGGACCAAACGGCAGCGTTGGGAAAATGGGCAAGTGGTGCCCGAATAGAGAACCATCATTTTTATAGTTCCTTAGAAACAAAGGGGTGAGACGCATGCGGCTCACCCCAAAACAAATGCCCGCAGATTACGGGCAAAAAATTACTTGATATTTTTCCAGTAGGAAGCGTTCAAGCGCCATGTGATTACGATAAATACACCCAGGAACATCAATACCCAAGCGCCTAGGCGTTTGCGGGTATTTTGTGCAGGCTCAGCCATCCAGGTCATGAAAGACACCAGATCAGCAACTGATTTATCGTATTCAAGTGCAGTCAACTTGCCAGGGGTAACTTGCTCGAAACCGGCAAATTTATGGATCACCTTGCTTGTATCATGCGGATCTTTTTCGTCAACGAACTTGGCTTCGCGCATACCCTGCAGTTCCCACAAGGCATGCGGCATCGCTACGTTAGGGTAGGTAAGATTATTCCAACCAGTCGCGCGCGTATCGTCTTTATAGTAGGTACGTAGATAGGTGTAAAGCCAATCCGGGCCCGAACCTGCGCTGGATGCTTTGGCACGAGCGATCACCGACAAATCCGGTGGCGCTGCGCCAAACCAATCCTTCGCATCTTTCGACGTCATGGCAATGGTCATCATGCTGCCGACCTTGTCTGACGTGAACAGCAGATTATTTTTGATCTGCTGTTCGGTCAAACCCAAATCTTGCAGCTTGTTGTAACGCAAAGCCGATGCAGAATGACAGTTCAAGCAGTAATTAACAAATAGCTTGGCACCGTTCTGCAATGACGCAAGGTCTTTGGTATGGTCAGGCGCTTTATCCAGTGGAAACCCACTTTCCGCAGCCAATGCCAAACCCGGCAAAAGTACCAGCGTCGCAATCAGTTTTTTCATCAAATTCATGATTCTATTAACCCTTTTTCGGCTTAGTGCGGATGGAAAACTACGCGATCCGGCACCGGCTTGAATGTTCCCATCGCGCTCCACCATGGCATTAACAAGAAGAAGCCGAAGTAGATAAAAGTACCGATTTGCGAAACCGCAGTACCGACAGGAGTAGGAGCTTGCACACCCAGATAACCGAGAACGACGAAAATAGTGCCGAAAACGATATATATATATTTGTGCCAGTCAGGACGATAGCGTATCGACTTGACCGGAGATACGTCGAACCATGGCAGACCGAACATGATCATGACCGATGCGCCCATCAGCACCACGCCCCAGAATTTTGCATCGGTAACAAACATCGTTGCGATGACCAGCAGACCGATTACCGCAGCAGCAGCTTTGATCTTGCTGGCCAGACGCGTTTTCAGGATGATCAATGCAACGTAAGCGGCAACACCTGCAGCCAGCCACACCATGAAGTCTGAAGTCACTGCACGCAGAATCGAATAGAACGGCGTGAAGTACCAGACTGGCGCAATGTGCGACGGCGTTTTCAGCGGATCAGCTGGAACGAAGTTGTTGTACTCGAGGAAGTAACCACCCATTTCCGGCGCGAAGAACACCACACCGGTGAACAAAAACAGGAAAATCGCCACAATGAAAATATCGTGTACCGAGTAGTAAGGATGGAAAGGAATGCCGTCGAGCGGGATACCTTTTTCATCCAGTTTTTCCTTGATATCAACGCCATCCGGATTGTTCGAGCCCACTTCGTGCAGCGCCACAATGTGTGCAACGACAAGCCCGATCAATACCAGCGGAATCGCAATTACGTGGAATGCAAAGAAGCGACTCAAGGTTGCATCGGAGACGACGTAATCACCCCGGATCCACAGGGACAGATCAGGACCGATGAAAGGAATCGCACCGAATAAGTTCACAATCACCTGCGCACCCCAGTACGACATTTGGCCCCAAGGCAGCAGGTAACCAAAGAAGGCTTCCGCCATCAAGCAGAGGAAAATGCCGACGCCGAACAGCCAGACCAACTCACGCGGTTTGCGATACGAGCCGTACAACAGGCCGCGCAGCATGTGCATGTAGACCACCACGAAAAACGCCGAAGCGCCGGTAGAGTGCATGTAACGCACCAACCAACCCCAAGGAACATCGCGCATGATGTATTCAACCGACGCAAACGCAAGATTCGCGTCCGGTTTGTAATGCATGACGAGAAAAATACCAGTGACAATCTGAATCACCAGCACCAACAGCGCCAGCGAACCAAATACGTACAGAAAGTTGAAGTTCTTTGGCGCATAGTATTCGGACAAATGCGCTTTGTAAGTCGCCGACAGCGGAAAGCGAGCATCGACCCAGTTCAATGCCTTGTCCGCGATAGGAGCATCGGCAGGAAGTTGTTTTTCGTGGAAAGCCATGATTACGCCTCGCCTTTCTCGTCTTTACCGATCACTAATTTGCCATCACCAACAAACATGTGACGTGGCACTTCGAGATTGTCAGGCGCAGGCTTGTTCTTATATACACGACCCGCGAGATCGAAGGTCGATCCGTGGCATGGGCACAAGAAACCGCCAGTCCAATCATCCGGCAAGGATGGCTGCGCACCAGTCTGGAACCGCGTGACAGGCGAACAACCCAGATGCGTACAGATACCGACCGCAACCAGAATTTCTGGCTTGATGGAGCGATATTCATTACGCGCGTAATCCGGCGTCAGTTCCTCTGGCTTGCGCTCCGAATTCGGATCTGCAAGCTCAGCATCAGGCTTCTTAAGCGACTCGATCATTTCAGGCGAACGCTTCAAAATCCAGACTGGCTTACCACGCCACTCAACTGTCTTGAGTTCACCTGGCACCAAGCCAGCGATATCAACTTCTACAGGTGCACCAGCAGCTTTCGCACGTTCCGAAGGCTGAAATGTAGATACTAAAACGCCTGTTGCAGCCAACCCTGCCACACCGCCTGCCGCGCACGTGGCAACCAGCAAGCCACGTCGACCTGAATCGACCTGCTTTTCGTTACTCATACCAACCCCAATCGTCATAATGCGAATCTGAACGAAACTTCTAACAACCTTAGATTATATCGAAGGCAACGTCCGTTTTGAAGAGAATCGATGTCTCAAAGTCAATTTTATGAACTTTTCTAATATTTCTGTTGTTCTATCTACTTATTTGCGACGCATTATCCATCGAATTTACCCGGAATAGCGGAAATTTAATTTGACGTTTAAATCTCATAAATTTAGGATAGGGCGGCGCGTTGCACTTTTACAAACAGGTTAAACGGAGAATTGCCATGGGCATGATGCAGGAATTTAAATCTTTTGCAATAAAAGGAAACGTTGTTGATCTAGCAGTTGCGGTGATTATTGGCGGTGCATTCGGCAAAATTGTCGAATCGGCGGTAAAAGATATCATCATGCCTATCGCCGGAAAAATTTTCGGCGGACTGGATTTCGCGAACTATTATTTACCGCTGAATAACCAGGATCCCAGCCTTCCTTTGGCAGAAGCACAAAAGCTGGGGGCTGTTTTCGCATATGGTAATTTCATCACGATCTCAATCAATTTCCTTATTTTGGCTTTCATCATTTTTCAGATGGTGCGCATTCTCAGTAAATTGAAAAAAGATGAAATTGCGGTGGAAGCCGCGACAACAGAAGATATCGTATTGCTGCGTGAAATTCGAGACTCGCTGAAGAAATAAATAAACTAGCCGCCAAATTTGGCGACTAGTTCACTGCGTAACTACAGATCACAACCATGTATGCATAGCATCAACGTTTGGATTTGAGTTGATCCATTTGCAGCAGCCCGCGACGATTGGCTTCATATACCGCTTCGCCGCGCGAATGCACGGATAATTTATCGTAAATATTCTTGATATGCGTTTGAACCGTACCGACTGACAAGGTCAGCTGTTTGGCAACCTCGCCATAGCTGTCGCCGCGTGCAATTAAATCTAGAATCGAAGCCTCACGTTTGGTCAGAAATACTTGAGGACCGGTTTCGCGGTCAGCAGGTTCAGGTATGGCCTCGCGCACTTTTTTATCGTCGCGCATGCGCGACAGGAGTTTGCGTGCAATCATTGGGCTAATCGGTGAGCCGCCGGTATGCAATTCCAGCAAAGAGCGTCCTATATCAAGCTGGCCCACATCCTTCAATACATATCCGGATGCGCCCGCCTCTATGCTGTCGACCACACTATCCTGATCGCTGGATGTGGTGATGACCATGATGTTGCACGCCGGATAGCGTTGCGCACAAAAGCGGATGATGTCTATGCCGGAACCATCTGGCAAACCCAGATCGACCAGCAAGACATCTGCCGGTTGCAAAAGTAGCCATGCCAATGCTGATTTCACAGAATCAAGCGCATCCAGCAGTTTGAATGCAGGTTCTTTTTCTATACCCAGGCACAATGCGCGTCGTGTTACCGCATCGTCTTCAACCACTAAAACAGTGATGGGCGTAGCCGGCGTTTCTGTTATTGCTTGCGACATGATTGATCGGTATCCCTGGCTCTGGCACACATAGGGTGCGTGCTCTGTTTATGTTCTAGGCACTAGTTATACCATAGCAATTTCCGCGTATGTCGTGCACAAGCGGCATGGTTGCAAAGAATAAAAACGCGAATAAAACTACACAGGATTGTCGATATCGATGAAGTGATGGTTGATTCCGAATTGTGCCGCCAGATGGTCGCCTAAAGCCTGCACACCATACCGTTCGGTAGCGTGATGCCCGCACGCAAGATATGCCACGCCGCTCTCGCGCGCCAAGTGCACAGTTGGCTCGGAGATTTCACCGCTTAAATACACAGTGGCACCAGCACCAACGGCATCGTTTAATAGACTTTGTGCAGCGCCTGTGCACCAGCCGATATTGCCCAGCCTTTGTGCAGGATCGCCAATGACCAGCGGCCGCCTGCCCAATTGGCGTTCGACTTGCAGCGCCAATTCCCCTACGGTTGTAATCGAGGGATCGTTCATTTTCCCCAGCCAGCCCAAATCATCCTCGCCAAAACGTGACTCAACTTGCAAGTCGAGGCGAAGTGCTAGTTGTGCGTTATTGCCAAACTCAGCGTGCATATCGAGCGGTAAATGATAGGCAAATAAATTCACATCATTCGTTAGCAATAATTTCAAACGCTTGTGCTTTTGCCCGATCACGCGTGCATCCTCACCACGCCAGAAATATCCGTGATGCACAAGGATTGCATCGGCGTCTTTTTCTATCGCGGCTTCCAACAATGCATGACTCGCGGTCACACCGCTCACCAAGTTTTTAATTTCTCCACGTCCCTCAACCTGCAAGCCGTTTGGGCAAAAATCTCGAAAACGAGTAGTATCAAGGGTTATCGCCAAATATTTGGAAAGATCATCTCTATTTATCACGCCTCTAATTATCGTTTTCTGACTCATTTTCCCTACCTTTATGCGACGTCTCTGGCTGTTGTTTGCGCAAACCGTAACCGTCGGTTTAGCAATTTTGTTTATTGTAACGACCTTGAAGCCCGACTGGGCGAGTGGTGTATTTGGCGGTGGGCAGAAAATCCGCAGTGCGACATCAGTGCCCATGCTGGAAGCACCACTGAATACTGCACCTACCCAAGGGTCATTCCGCGATGCTGCCAAATTGGCGATGCCATCGGTGGTTAACATCTTCACCAGCAAAACAGCTGCGCCCTCGCAAAATCCATTTATGGATGACCCATTTTTCAAGAAATTTTTTGGCGATCGTTTCGATGAAAAACAGGAAAAACAGGTCAGTCTCGGCTCGGGTGTAATCGTCAGTGCACAAGGCTATATTCTCACCAACAATCACGTGGTCGAAGCAGCCGACGAAATCGAAGTCGCGCTGGCAGATGGCCGCAAAGCGATTGCTAAAGTAGTAGGCTCCGATCCGGAAACCGACTTGGCCGTGGTCAAGATCGATCTCGACAACCTGCCTGCGATTACCCTGGGCCATGTCGAAGACGCACGGGTCGGAGATGCCGTACTCGCTATCGGTAATCCATTCGGCGTCGGTCAAACTGTCACGATGGGCATCATCTCTGCCCTCGGCCGTAATCATCTGGGCATTCTGGATGCATTTGAAAATTTCATTCAGACCGATGCGGCGATCAACCCGGGCAACTCAGGCGGCGCCTTAATCGATGCCAACGGCAATCTGCTCGGCATCAATACGGCAATCTATTCACGCAGCGGCGGCTCACTTGGTATCGGTTTCGCGATTCCGGTTACTACAGTTAAAACAGTGATGGATTCGATCATCAAGAATGGCCAGGTTGTACGCGGCTACATTGGTGTTGAACCGCAAGACATCACGCCTGAACTGGCGGAAAGTTTCGGACTGAAGAAAACCAACGGCGCGATTATCGCGGGCGTGTTGAAAGGCGGGCCGGCAGACAAGGCCGGCATGTTGCCTGGCGACATTTTGGTTTCCGTAGAAGGTAAGGATGTAAGCAATATGGCGGATATGCTGAACCAGATCGCCCAGCTGTCACCCGGAATGAAAGCCAAAATAGTGGTGTTGCGCAGGAATCAGGAAAATGCGCTAAATGTCTTGGTAGGCGTGCGACCTAAAGCGCCGCCACGTTCTACGGAGTAAAAGAAAGACGCCATCATGCATATTCGCGACCTCACACAATTCCTTGCCGAACTAGCGGAAAACAATACTCGTGCATGGTTTGTCATGAACAAGCCGCGCTACGATATTTTGCGCGCTGAATTTTTGGAACTGGTAACTGCTTTGATTGTAGACATTAGCAAGTTCGATCCTGCTGTCGCTGGCTGCAATCCAAAGAAAGCCCTGTTTCGCATTAACCGTGACATGCGTTTTTCGAAAGAAAAAATTCCGTATAAAACGCATTTTTCTGCGGCCATTAATGCCAGCGGATTGAAGAAGCCCAGCCAAGGTGGTGGCGCGACTTATTACTTCCACATCGATCAAACTGGAACTTTGCTGATTGCAGGAGGTGAATGGATGCCGCCAGCTGAGCGTCTACGCGCTATTCGTGAACATGTAATAGCCGATGCGGCAGGATTTTCCAAATTATTGAAAAACAAGAAATTGAAAGAGAGTTACGGAGATTTGCAGCAGGAAGGCAAATTGACGCGTCCACCAAAAGGCTTTGATGCCGATGTTCCACACCTTGAATATATCAAGTTAAAAAGCTTTATCGTATGGAAGGAAGTCGACGTAAAGAAGGTCGCTAACGATCTGGAAAAAACCTTGGCATCCTCCTTCAAGGACGCCTATCCACTCGTTACCTGGTTACGCCAAGCTTAGCGATTTATATCGATTCAGATTCTTTTGGTGTCTGCGTGATTTTGACAAACAAAGGTGCGAGCAGCAAACCCACCTCATACAAAATACACAAAGGTATTGCCAGCAATAACTGACTCATCACATCCGGCGGCGTCACAATAGCTGCAATCACAAACGCGCCGACAATCACATAGGGGCGAATCTCCTTGAGCTTCTCAACAGAGACCAGTCCCATGCGCACCAGCACGACTACAACCACCGGCACTTCAAACGTCAATCCAAAAGCGATGAACATCGTCATCACAAACCCGAAGTAACTATCAATGTCAGGCGCAACCGAAATCGATTTTGGCGCGAAGTTATTAATGAAATGGAAGATAACGCCAAACACGAAGAAGTAGCAGAAGGCGACGCCGATGATGAACAAGGCTGACGACGACACCACAAGCGGTGCGATCAGTTTCTTTTCATGCGCATACAGGCCAGGCGCAACGAATGCCCACAACTGATACAGCACCCACGGCAGGGAAATAATGAAGGCCACCAGCATCGTGACCTTGACCGGAATCAGGAATGGCGTGATCACACCAGTCGCGATCATCTTACTACCTTCCGGCAATGCCAGCATCATAGGCCGCGCCAGAAAATCGTACACTTCGCCAGCCCACGGCATCAAACAAAGAAAGATCGCGATTACAACGATGGACGCTTTCATCAAGCGGCTGCGCAACTCGACCAAATGCGAAATGAATGAATCTTCGTTACCTAGCATGTCTTTTTCTTCATTCAGTATGCTGCAGCCTTTGTAAGCGCCGGAGAGATCAATTAATCATCAGATCAGAAAATAAAAATTGGCGGCGACGCAAAGCTGCGTACCAACATCACTTTATCAATGGAAAAACGGCGTGGACTTGCGTGCACTCGCGGGGCGGAATTTTGCCATCCGCGCTGCGCCAGAAATAACGCGCGATTTTTGCCCGTTTTGACGCTTGTACCAAGAAGGGACTGCTGAATTGGCGGCGAGTTTTTTCTTGCGAAAATTTTTCGATTTGTCTGCATGCTGTTCGAAGGTTGGTGGCTCCATCAGGGGATTGATGTCCGCGCCTGAACCATCCCAAGTGGAATGCAAGCCTTTCTCCGCCGCGGATATATTTTGAGTAACGCTACGTTCGACGTCGCTGGCGGCATCCTGCACATCCTTGTGCATCTTGCGCAGCTCATCCAATTCCATCTCGCGACTTACTTCAGATTTGACGTCATTGATATAGCGTTGCGCACGACCAAACAAGGTGCCGGCCATGCGCGCGACTTTAGGCAGTTTTTCCGGACCAATAAACACCAGTGCCGCAACACCAATAATCGCAAGTTTGGAGAAGGCAATATCGATCATAGGATGGACGATAGGCTAAACATATTGCACGCAAAGCCGCGGCGAAAACCGTAGCACAGCGAGCAAGACATCAGCTGTTCGACTTCTCTTTCACTTCAACGTCGACAGTGCCTTTATCTGCAACTTGTGACGCAGCAGCATTCTGGGTCGCAGGCTTGTCGTCGTCACCCTTCACACCATCCTTGAAGCCCTTGACTGCCTTACCAACGTCCGTACCCATACTGCCGATTTTTTTGGTGCCGAAAACCAGTGCCACAATAACCAGTACGATCAGCCAGTGCCAGATACTAAATGAACCCATTATTTTCTCCTTGAAGGGCATCTCTGCCCGAAATTCAGAATGACTCGTTCAAGCCAATGAGCGACGCCACGGACGCGGTCCACCGATCACATGCATATGTAGATGGTACACCTCTTGCCCGCCATCGGGCCCAGTATTGAATAGCGTTTTAAACCCACCTTGCGGCGCACCGTTTGCATCCATGCCATAACCGCAACCAAGCTCTTTTGCCAACTGGGGAGCCAGCAACAATATTTTACCCAATAAAGCGGTGTCGCTTGCGGTGCAATCGGCCAAAGTAGGCAGATGCTTTTTTGGAATAATCAGAAAGTGGATAGGCGCTGCCGGATTGATGTCATTAAACGCGAGCAAATCGTCATCTTCGTAAATAATCTTCGACGGGATTTGTTTTGCAGCTATTTTACAAAAAATGCAATTATCCAAAATCAACCCCACACATTCATCAATGTTATTCGCAACGCATGACATGCCAATGACATCATGCAGAGTTGCGACCAGCCTTTTCTTCAATGCCGGAAATGCCTTCGCGGCGCGCCAACTCGTTGAGTACGTCTTGTGGTTTTAGATCGAATTGCGCAAGCAAGACCGCAGTATGAAACCACAGGTCGGCGCATTCATACAGTACATGCGATTTATCGCCATCGACTCGCGCATCCTTGGCGGCCATGACAAGCTCGGTTGCTTCTTCGCCGATTTTTTTTAAAATCGCGTCGTCTCCTTTGACAAACAGTTTGGCCACATACGATTTTTCCGGGTCGCCACCATTGGCAGGTTTGCGCGACTCGATTACAGCGGCCAAACGTTTCAGTGTTTCACTCATGACGAGTCGCCTTATTTATAAAACTTTATTGCTAAAACTAATTTTTAGAACTTTTATTTGTAGAACGTCTTCGGGTCTTTCAACACAGGTTCAACTGTTTGCCAGTCGCCTTCTTTTACATCGCCTTCAAACTTCTGAAAAAAACAGGAGTGACGACCGGTGTGACAGGCAATCGCACCAACCTGCTCCACTTTCAGCAAGACTACATCTTCATCGCAGTCGAGACGCACTTCATGCACTTTTTGCGTATGACCGGATTCTTCACCTTTGTGCCAAAACTTCTTGCGTGAGCGGCTCCAATAAATTGCCTCGCCGGATGCGATGGTTTTTTCCAAGGCTTCGCGATTCATCCACGCAAACATCAAGACGTCGTTAGTACCAACTTCCTGTGCGATGACCGGCACCAAGCCGAGCTCGTCCCATTTCACCTTGTTCAACCATTTTGTGCTGCTCATATCAACCTCATTGCAATACCTTGATCGGCCATGAAGCGCTTGGCTTCCTGCACAGTGTGCTGGCCATAATGAAAGATGCTCGCTGCCAACACAGCATCTGCACGACCTATTTTTACGCCATCTGCCAAATCCTGCAGGCCGCCAACGCCGCCGGAGGCAATGACGGGAATGCTGATCGCATCCGATACAGACCGCGTCAGGTCGAGGTCAAAACCGACTTTGGTACCGTCGCGGTCCATGCTGGTCAGCAGGATTTCACCTGCGCCCATACTTTCCATTTTCTTTGCCCATTCAATTGCGTCCAGGCCAGTTGCCTTGCGACCGCCGTGCGTGAAAACTTCCCAGCGGCCATCCGACGCCTTCTTCGCATCGATGGCAACCACTATGCATTGCGAACCATACTTTTGCGATGCATCGAATACCAATTGCGGATTACTGATTGCTGAACTATTGATACCAACCTTGTCTGCGCCTGCATTCAACAAACGTCGCACGTCATCTACTGCGCGTACTCCGCCACCAACCGTTAGCGGAATGAACACCTGCGATGCCACTGCTTCGATGATGTCGAGGATCAGATCACGACCATCCGAAGTCGCAGTAATGTCGAGAAAAGTAATTTCATCGGCACCTTGATCGTCGTAGCGTTTGGCGATTTCTACCGGATCACCGGCATCGCGCAACTCCAGAAAATTGACGCCCTTGACGACGCGACCTGCAGTAACGTCGAGACAAGGGATGATGCGTTTTGCCAATGTCATTCGTCTGCTTCCGGCTCAAAACCGCTCAATTCATCTGCTCTATCCTGCGCCGAGCGCAGATCCAGCGTGCCTTCGTAAATCGAACGACCGCAGATCACGCCTTCGATGCCTTCGTCCTGCACGGCGCACAAGGATTCAACATCCTTGATATCGTGCACGCCGCCGGATGCGATGACAGGGATCGTCATGCTTTGCGCCAGTTTGACGGTCGCTTCGATATTCACGCCGCCCATCATGCCGTCACGGCCGATGTCGGTATAGATAATCGATTCGCAGCCATAGTCTTCAAATTTTTTCGCCAGGTCGATCACTTCGTGACCGCTCAACTTACTCCAGCCATCAGTCGCTACTTTGCCGTCTTTGGCATCGAGGCCAACGATAATCTGGCCCGGGAATGCGCTGCAAGCATCGTGCAAGAAGCCGGGATTCTTGACTGCCGCAGTGCCGATGATGATGTAGCTCAAGCCATCGTCGAGATAACGCTCTATCGTATCTAGATCGCGTATCCCGCCCCCGAGTTGAACCGGGATTTCTTCAATCCCGTTTTTTTCCGCGTATTCGCGAACTGCCTGCAGGATTGCTTTGACTGCGGGTTCATTCTTCGGCTTGCCGGCGAATGCGCCGTTCAAATCGACCAAATGCAAGCGTCGCGCACCTTGTTCCAGCCAGTGGCGCGCCATATCGGCAGGGTCTTCGGAGAATACGGTGGCTTGCTCCATATCGCCTTGTTTCAGGCGAACGCAATGACCGTCTTTGAGATCGATGGCAGGTATGAGCAGCATGGATGCGTTGAGTAGTTGAGTTAGAGAAATAGATGTTGCGGGTTAATGCTTACGGCTTCCAGTGAACAAAGTTTTTGTACAGTTGCAAACCGGCGCTTGCGCTTTTTTCCGGATGGAATTGCGTTGCAAAAATATTGTCGCGGGCGATTGCGCTGCAAAATAATGCGCCATACGGCGTTTCACCTGCGATATGTGCACGCTCCGTCGGCACTGCATAATAACTATGCACAAAATAAAAGTAGCTGTCGTCGGCAATTCCGTTCCACAAGGGATGGGACAAGGATTGATGCACGCGGTTCCAACCCATTTGCGGAACTTTGAAGCGCGAGCCGTCTTCCTGTACGCGATCTTCAAAGCGGAACTTGATGACCTTGCCTGGAAACAGTCCCAAGCCTGGCGTATCGCCTTCTTCGCTCCAGTCGAACATCAGTTGTTCACCTACGCATACGCCGAATAAAGGTTTGTTGGCAGCGGCTTCTAGAACCGCCTCTTTCAAACCTGATTCCTGCAGCGAACGCATGCAATCCGGAATGGCTCCTTGCCCAGGCAACACAATCCGGTCTGCGGAGCGGATATCGCCAACCTCGCCGGAAATACGTATATCGGCTTCTGGCGCAACTTGAAGCAAGGCCTGCGCAACCGAGCGCAAATTGCCCATTCCGTAATCCACTACAACTATTTTGTTCATACCGATGATTCAGATTTCAGTGAATGGAAACGTTCTAGTTCGTTACCGACAGCTTACAGGCTGCCTTTGGTCGATGGAATCGTGCCAACGGAACGCGGATCAAGCTCGGCAGCCATGCGCAATGCGCGGCCAAAAGCCTTGAATACGGTTTCGCACTGATGATGGGCGTTCTCGCCGCGCAAGTTGTCGATATGCAGCGACACCAGCGCATGATTAACGAAGCCTTGGAAAAATTCATGCGTCAAGTCGACGTCGAAAGTACCGATCATCGAGCGCGTAAATGGCACGTGGAATTCGAGTCCTGGGCGGCCGGAGAAATCGATAACAACACGCGACAGCGATTCATCCAGCGGCACATAGGAATGACCATAACGACGGATGCCTGTTTTGTCGCCTATCGCTTTGGCAAAAGCTTGACCGAGCGTAATGCCGACATCTTCTACCGTGTGATGCGCATCGATATGCAAATCGCCCTTGGCATCTATATCCAGATCGATCAACCCATGACGCGCGATCTGATCCAGCATGTGATCCAGAAAAGGCACGCCGGTATTCAGTTTTTGCTTACCTGACCCGTCGATATTGATCGCAACGCGGATTTGCGTTTCGTTGGTATTGCGGGTGATTTCTGCGGTGCGTGGCGTAGACATATTCGAGTGACCGTTACGATGAGAATGAGGTTTTAAAACCGTCGAAGGTGCAGGTATTTCCTGATGTTGCTAGGCCAAACCCAAAGCGATTTCTGACAATACATGTATTTTACCCATATTTTCAGCAAGCACTTTGCGTTCCGGCCAATGATTCTGTCTATCTCCGCATTTTTACATGTGAGGGACGCATATCAACCCGGGAAATTAATGGCGAATACGCGCGAATGAGGTGGATGAAATTAGGGCCATCAGGTTTCTTCTGAAACCGATTTACCTTGATCAACCTGCACTGCCGCCGCTTGACCATCTTTTACATCAAGTTCGGCCAGCCGTTTTGCTATCAAATCGCAGTATTCGATATTCAGTTCAAAACCGACAAAATGGCGGCCGCAACGTTTGGCGGCCACCGCCGTCGTTCCACTACCCATGAAGGGATCGAGTACCACCCCATCCGGCGGACATGATGCCTTCACCATGCGCTCGATAATTTCCAGCGGCTTTTGAGTAGGATGATCGGCGCGCTCTTTATGTTCGCGATGCAGGCGCGATACGCTCCACACATCTTTCGGGTTGTAACCCAGCTCCAGCCATTTGGCGCCTACGAAAATAGAACGTGAGCGCGCCTTCTTGGTTACTGCATCGTAAGGGATGCGAATCGCGTCCAGATCGAAATAATAATCCTTGGCCTTGGCAAAAAAACCGACCGTATCATGCACCGATGAAAACCGACGCGTGCTGCCACCCATCGATGGCACGCGTCTATCCCAGATAATTTCGTTCACCATCGTCATGCGTTTTTTCAGCATGACGAATACTTCTGGCGAATAACGCCACGTCAGGAAAATATAGAGGCTGCCGTTAGCTTTGAGCTTGGGCAAGGCTGCGTCTACCCACTGTTCCATCCACTGCAGATATTCGTCAGCTTCCATCTTGTCGGAATCGTTGCCGTAATCCTTACCCAAACCGTATGGTGGATCCGCGATGATCAAATCGATAGCAGCATCGGGAATACGCGCCAGACCGGTCAGCGCATCTTCGCAAAAAATGCGATCGCGCCAGTCTGTCATTGCGAGACCCGCAAGCACGTCATTTTTTGAACCGATATTCCGCCGAACGCGCATGTGCCTGCAGACCTTCGCCATAAGCAAGTTCTGCGGCGATTTTTCCTAAAGTCTGCGCGCCGCTCTCACTTACCTGCAGCATGCTGGAGCGTTTCTGGAAGTCATAAACACCCAATGGCGATGAAAACCGCGCGGTGCGTGATGTCGGTAAAACGTGGTTTGGGCCAGCACAATAATCCCCCAGCGATTCCGAAGAAAAACGACCGAGGAACATCGCGCCTGCATGGCGAATTTTGTCCGCCCAATGCTGCGGATTTTCTGTCGAAACTTCCAGATGTTCGGCAGCGATAGAGTTAGCGATCTCACACGCTTCATCCATATCGCGTACCTTGATCATCGCGCCACGATTGATCAGCGACGTAGCGATCACATCCTTGCGTGGCATATCCGCCAATTGACGATTGATGCTTGCTGCCACCGCATCAAGGTAAGCCGTATCAGGACAAATCAAAATTGATTGCGCCAGCTCATCGTGTTCGGCTTGCGAAAAAAGATCCATCGCAATCCAATCCGGATCAGTCGTGCCATCACAAATCACCAGAATTTCCGATGGTCCGGCGATCATATCTATGCCGACCGTGCCGAATACGCGGCGCTTGGCAGCAGCTACGTATGCATTGCCAGGGCCGACGATTTTATCGACTTGTGGAATCGTCGCCGTGCCGTATGCAAGTGCGCCAACCGCCTGCGCACCACCGATCGTGAACACTCGGTCAACGCCAGACATCGCGGCGGCAGCCAACACCAATTCATTCTTTACGCCATTCGGCGTAGGCACCACCATGATGACTTCTTGCACGCCTGCTACTTTGGCAGGGATCGCATTCATCAAAACCGATGATGGATATGCGGCTTTACCACCCGGCACATAAATACCGACGCGATCCAGTGGCGTGACTTTTTGTCCCAGCACAGTACCGTCAGCTTCGGTGTAGCTAAAACCGTTGGAACCAATCTCAGCCTTTTGACGTTCGTGATAAGCACGCACGCGATCGGCTGCAGCCTGCAAAGCCGCCCGACGTATAGGCGACAAGTTATCCAACGCAGCTTGCAACTCATCTTGCGTAATTTCCAGCTCATTCATATTTGCAGCAGCGACCTGATCGAACTGCTTGGTATATTGCAATACCGCTGCATCGCCTTCGCGTTTTACATGATCCAAAATCAGCATGACGCTGCGATCTATTGCTTCGTCTTCGCTCGCCTCGAATGCCAACACATCGGCGAGTTGCGCCTTGAAGTCGGGATGAGTGGAATCAAATTTTCGGATCTGTATGGACATTTTTTTCTCGATCAAGTCATGTAGAAATGAGTGCTCTTATTTAATTAAGCGCACATTATTTCAAGACTGGCGTTTCGACGCCTTTTCAAATGCTTCAAGTATCGGTTGCAAGCGTTCACGTTTTAATTTTAACGCGGCCTGATTCACAACCAGACGCGATGAAATTTCCATGATGTGCTCGACTTCAACCAGATGGTTTGCGCGCAATGTGCTGCCAGTGCTGACCAGATCGACGATCGCATCGGCCAAGCCAACCAGCGGGCCAAGCTCCATCGAGCCGTACAATTTGATCAAATCAACGTGCACGCCTTTAGCGGCGAAATGTTCACGCGCTGTCTGTACATATTTGGTAACGACACGCAGACGCGCACCTTGGCGCACAGCACTGGCGTAATCGAAGCCGTCTTTAACGGCAACCGACATCCGGCATTTAGCGATATTCAAATCGATAGGCTGATACAAGCCTTCGCCGCCATGCTCAAGCAAAACATCTTTGCCGGCGACGCCAAAGTCAGCCGCACCGTATTGCACGTAAGTCGGCACGTCTGATGCGCGCACGATAATCACACGCACATTTGCATCGTTAGTTTGCAAAATCAGTTTGCGCGAAGTTTCCGGGCCTTCCGTTACCTTGATACCGGCAGCTTCCAGCAGCGGCAAAGTCTCTTCAAAGATGCGGCCCTTAGACAAGGCCAGCGTCAATTGCTGGGGATTATTTTGAGAATCAAATTTTGAATCGGATTGCGTCATTATTTCACTCGCTGAATATGTGCACCGACTGCGGACAGTTTGACTTCCATGCGATCGTAACCGCGATCCAAATGATAAATGCGATCGATCAGGGTTTCGCCTTCCGCTGCCATTGCAGCAATCACCAGCGAAGCAGAAGCGCGCAAATCGGTTGCCATCACAGGCGCGCCTATCAATTTTTCAACACCATTGACTATCGCGGTGTGGCCTTCGATCGTAATCGATGCACCCAGACGATTCATTTCCTGCACATGCATGAAGCGATTTTCAAAAATCGTTTCAATCACGCGACTACTACCTTCAGCAATACAGTTCATTGCCATGAATTGCGCCTGCATATCAGTCGGGAAACCCGGATATTCGGTTGTACGGAAATTGACTGCTTTAGGACGCGAAGACATTTGCACGCGTATCCAATCGTCGCCAGCAGTCAAAATCGCACCAGCTTCACGCAACTTGTCGAAGGCAACATCCAGTGTGTCGGTACGCGCTTTGCGCAAAGTTACATCACCACCTACCGCTGCCACTGCACACAGGAAAGTGGCCGTTTCGATGCGATCCGGAATTACTGCATACGATGCGCCATGCAAACGCTCTACACCTTGAATCACCAAACGGTCGGTGCCGATGCCAGCAATTTGCGCGCCCATCGCCACCAATAGATTCGCAAGATCGGTGACTTCCGGTTCGCGCGCAGCGTTCTCCAGTATCGTCTCACCATCGGCCAGCACTGCTGCCATCAACAAATTCTCTGTACCAGTGACGGTAATCATATCTGTGACGATACGCGCACCCTTCAACCGTTTTGCTTTTGCATGAATGTAACCGGCTTCGATTGTGATCTCGGCACCCATCGCTTGCAAACCCTTGATGTGCTGATCGACCGGACGCGAACCAATTGCGCAACCACCGGGCAGGGAAACTTTCGCTTCACCAAAACGCGTCAGCAATGGACCGAGCACCAAGATAGATGCACGCATGGTTTTCACCATTTCATAAGGCGCTTCCAACTTGTCGATGGCGCTGCCGTTCAATGTGACGTTCTCCCCATCCTGCTCGACTTGCAAACCCATTTGACGCAACAACTTCAACATCGTCGTCACGTCCTGCAAAAGCGGCACATTGCTTAGCTGAACGGAATCGGCAGTCAGCAGTCCGGCGCACAGAATCGGCAAAGCGGCGTTCTTCGCGCCGGAAATGGTGATATCACCAGAAAGACGATGACCACCTTGAATCAAAAGCTTATCCATTTAAAGCTTGTCCATTAATGAGTTGTTTATGTGTTGCGTGCGAAATTGCGTGCGAATTCTGCAAGCGAGTAAATTTACGAACGTCTGAATTCTTTACGTGCATTACTTCTGAAATTCTTCCGGCGTCAGCGTCTTCATCGACAAGGCATGAATTTCTTCGCGCATGCGATCGCCTAGTGCGGCATATACCAATTGATGACGTTGAATCAAACGCTTGCCTGCAAATGCATTTGAGACGATCACTGCTTCGAAGTGCGCGCCATCGCCGCTTACCTCAAGGTGGGTGCAATCCATGCCTGCGGCGATATAACTTTTAACTAGTTCTGGTGTGGGCAACATGATTTTGCCTTCTTAAATTAGGTGATGATTAAAAAAATAAAATTGATGTGCTAACAATCAATGACGCAGCTTGTAACCGCTTTTCAATAACTGAACTGCCAGTCCCGAAAGCAGTATCAGAAAAATCGCAACAGCAAGACAACTATGCAAAGGATCAACGTCCGACTGACCGAAGAAACCGTAACGAAAGCCATCGATCATGTAAAAGAATGGATTAAGGTGCGACACCGTTTGCCAAAACGGCGGCAAGGAATGCACCGAATAAAACACACCCGACAGGAAAGTCGCCGGCATGATCAGGAAGTTTTGAAATGCCGCTAATTGATCGAATTTTTCCGCCCAGATGCCAGCAATCAAACCCATGGTACCCAGAATGCTCGCGCCAAGAATACCGAAAATCAATATCCACCACGGTGCAGCAAACGACATATCCGCAAACCATGCAGTGACTAAAAATACGCCACTCCCGACCACGAGACCGCGCACAACCGCAGCCAAAACATAGGCACCGAACAATTCCCAATGCGACAAAGGTGTCAGCAAAACAAATACCAGATTTCCGGTAATCTTTGATTGAATCAGCGACGACGACGAGTTGGCAAATGCGTTTTGCAACACGCTCATCATCACCAGGCCTGGTATCAGAAAGACAGTGTATTTCACGCCAGGATAAACCTGTACATGATCTTCCAGCACGTGACCGAAAATCAACAGATACAACACAGCGGTCAAGATAGGTGCAGCAACCGTTTGCGTCGCCACTTTCCAGAAACGCAGCATCTCCTTATAGAACAAGGTTTGGAAGCCGGTCATTTTTCACCTTCCATGATCTGAATGAAGACGTCTTCCAGATCGGCTTGCTGCAATTGCATGTCTTCTATGACGGCACCGGACAAACGCAGTTTGGCAAGTATCGGCTCCACGTCTTGGTATTCATTGACGCGCAAAGTGTATTTACTGCCCAGTACCAGTTCTTCCGGATGGGAAACCAAATCCTTTAATTCATCCGGCAGTGAGCCAGATGCCAGTTGCACCACTAATTGCGATCCCGATACGCGCTTGATTAATGCGGAGGTCGAATCAAGTGCAACGACTTGCCCCGCCTTTAACATCGCGATGCGATTACACAATGCTTGTGCTTCTTCCAGATAATGAGTCGTAAGGACGACGGTGTGACCTTCGCGATTGAGGCGCGAGATAAACTTCCACAAGGTCTGACGCAATTCTACGTCCACACCCGCGGTCGGCTCATCCAGCACAATCACAGGCGGCTTATGCACTAGCGCCTGCGCTACGAGTACACGGCGCTTCATTCCGCCAGACAAAGCGCGCATATTGGCGTCGGCCTTGTTGGTCAGATCGAGGTGATGCATGACCTCGTCTATCCATGGATCGTTATTTTTTAACCCGTAATAACCAGATTGCATGCGCAGGGTTTCACGTACGGTGAAAAATGGATCGAACACCAGTTCCTGAGGCACGACGCCGAGCAGCTTGCGCGCTTGGCGATAGTCGCTCACCACATCATGACCATGCACTGTTACCGTGCCCGAATCTGCGCGATTCAAACCGGCGATGATCGAAATCAATGTCGTTTTACCGGCGCCATTCGGTCCGAGCAAGCCGAAAAATTCACCTTCTTCGATAGAAAGTGAAATGCCATTCACGGCTTTCAGCGTGCGATAGCTTTTTTCGACGTTGTTTATTTGAATTGCAGCCATGGTGGCTAAACACACTTTACGGAAAATGAAACGCTGATGCCGCTATTCGCTGCGCAAGAGACGCTACGCGAATGACGAAACCCTCGATTATATTGGATTTTCGCTATACACCGCCGTTTTTAGGGGTGTTAAACAGCGAGTGGCGAAGGAGTCTTGAGAGATTTGACCGCTAAAAAAAGGTCAATGATGCGGCAGATCGGCGCGAGCGATATTTGGTGCAATCAGCGCGGTCACGTCATACAGGGAAATCAGGCTAAGCAAATTATCAGGAATATTCCGAAAAGACAAAACCACGGCTTTGGCAGCAGCAACTCGCTTCCAGGCCAGCATTGTCGCTACCGCTGCAGAATCAACAGTAATCAAACTGGAAAAATCGATATCGGTTTGACCACCGGCGATCGCCTGCAAACCCGCATCCAATGCCGTTTTGGCATTGTCGAAGGTGAGCGATGCGCCGGGTAGAAACATGATCACTTATTGCGCAGGAGCAGACGCCTTGCCAGTTTTGGAAATGCTGCCAGCAAGTTTTTTGTTTTTTTCAGACAAGGTTTTGATCAAGCCATCGATACCGGTTTTGCCGATTTCAGACGCAAAGCTGCTCTTGTATGTTTCAACCAACCATGCGCCTAACACATTGATATCGTAGATTTTCCATCCGTTAGGTGACTTGGCCAAACGATAACTCAGCTGGATCGGCTCGCCGCGCGATTGCAACACTTGCGTATTGACGATCACTTCTGTATCGGCAGGATCAGCGCGCATAGGACGATATTCAAGTTTTTGATCACGAATTTGCGAAATCGCGCCGGAATACGTGTACACCAGCAGGCTGCGGAATTCAGTCGTCAATTGCTTTCGTTGATCAGGGGTCGCCTCACGCCAATGACGGCCAGCAGCCAACGAAGTCATGCGTTGAAAATCAACATGCGGCAGAATCTTTTCTTCGACAATTTCCTGCACGCGACGAGAATTTCCGCTTTGAATTTCCTTGTCGGATTTGGCAATCGCCATCACTTCTTCGCTGATGCGCTTAACCAATACGTCAGGCGCTTCATGCGCTGCTGCAGTTGCAGTTGCGGCGAAGGTCATCGCAACTGCAAACATAAGTTTTTTCAATAAGTTCATCTTGTCCCATTTCTGTTTAATAACTCGTCCAGCACTTGC
>Ga0326733_1000143_pt1 | contig 24043 bp, 40 predicted proteins | sample 14_GP2_308_FD_207946 | JGI IMG/M metagenome (GOLD analysis project Ga0326733, IMG submission 207946) | Glacier ice microbial communities from Ngari, Tibet, China - 14_GP2_30.8 | ecosystem: Environmental > Aquatic > Freshwater > Ice > Glacier | place: China: Ngari, Tibet | collected 2018-07-17
GGTTATAATATTTGTTTTTATGCTAGATTTACTTTATGGAATACAAAAATCAGTCTGGCTTTGCTCACTTAGCACTTATGCTTATCGTTCTAACTTTGAGCCTAGTAACGTTTACTGGCTTAAAAGTTGCATCAAGCAGTAAAAAGTCTTTAAAGCCCACGCAGTCATCAGTAACTGAACAAAAACCTGCTTCAAAAAATAAAACAGTCGCACCAGCACCGGACGCTACAATTGAAAATATGAATAAACCTGCAGATGAGAATACGGCGCAGGCTCCTATTTCAAAAACACCAGCGCCAGCGACCACACAGGTTGCTGCTTCAAAACCTACGCAAGCACAATCCGCTGCACCCGCCCCAACCAAACCTCAACAAGTAAAAACTTCGTATGCTGCAATATTTGCTACCCCAGTGTATGTTGAAGTAAATGGAGACACGAGCCAATCATATATATCGGCTTATGCGAACACATCAGATAATTTGAGAGGAACATGCTACTTCGATTTTATAAAAGATGGAGTTGTGCGTTTGCAAAAAAGCGCAGTCACCGACTCGAATGGACAATGTGAAGCCACGCCACGCTTGTCTGAATTTCCCAAAAATGGAGATTACACCGTGCGAATAACATTTTATACGTCGAACAATTCACACTTTGCCGACGAGACGACATCGTTTAATTTTCGCTAACACTTTACAATCCCACCGAAGTTGTTTATAATTTGTCAGGTACTTTGTGTGGATTCTACAACTTCCGTGCAAACGATTAATAATATAACTAAGGAGTTATCACCAATATGGCTGATCTATTTGACCGAACAAAACCACACGTTAACGTCGGAACCATGGGCCACGTGGACCACGGTAAAACAACTTTAACAGCTGCTATCACTGCAGTTCTAGCTAAGAAGCTTCCTAGTCCCACTAACAAGCCTGTCGCTTATGACATGATTGATAACGCTCCAGAAGAGCGCGCACGTGGTATTACCATCGCGACTTCTCACCAAGAATACGAAAGTGCCGCTCGTCACTACGCCCACGTCGACATGCCAGGTCACGCCGATTACGTCAAGAACATGATTACCGGTGCTGCTCAAATCGATGGCGCTATCTTAGTAGTCGGTGCGAACGATGGACCATTACCTCAAACTCGAGAGCACGTTCTACTTGCTCGCCAAGTCGGCGTCCCTAAGATCTTAGTCTTCCTGAACAAGATGGACCTAGCTGATGCTGAGCTCGTCGAATTAGTTGAAGAGGAAATCCGCGAACTCCTTGAGAAGAACGGTTTCGATCCTAAGTGTCCGATCATTAAGGGTTCAGCGACTCAGGCATTAGCCGGCGACGCTAAAGCCGAAGACGCGATCATGGAACTGGTCGAAGCTATGGATAGCTTTATTCCTCAGCCAGCTCGTGAACTCGACAAGCCTTTCCTTATGCCTGTCGAAGACGTTTTCTCAATCAAGGGACGTGGTACGGTCGCTACTGGACGAATTGAGACTGGTATCGTTAAGATTAACGAACCTGTTGAAATCGTCGGTATCCGAACCACTAAAGCCTCAGTCGTAACTGGTATCGAAGCTTTCAAGAAGCAACTCGACCAAGGACAAGCTGGTGACAACGCTGGAATCCTCCTTCGTGGTATTGAGCGCGATGACATCGAACGCGGTCAAGTTATCTGTAAGCCAGGTAGCATTACACCGCACACTGAATTTGATTCAGAAGTCTACATCCTGACCAAGGAAGAGGGCGGTCGTCACACACCATTCTTCAAGGGTTACAAGCCACAGTTCTACTTCCGAACGACGGACGTAACTGGTGAAGTCGAACTTCCAGCTGGCAAAGAAATGGTCATGCCTGGTGATACGATTACTTTTAAGGTCAAATTGTTAGCTCCAGTCGCCATGGACCAAGGTCTCCGTTTCGCTATTCGCGAAGGTGGCCGAACAGTAGGTGCCGGCGTCGTTACTAAAATTGATAAATAAGTAACACACCAATACTGATAGGTGCCTGGCAACGGGCACCTATTTTTATTTAACTCATTATATTTAGGAGGATAAAATGGAAATCTATGGAAGTAAAGTTGAAATTATTAATGAAGAGATGGGTACTGCCGAGGCGTCTGTCCGACACTCGAGCGCGATGTCATTAGCTAAAACCGAACAGGCCATTAGTTCACTATCCACTATTGTTGCTTTAGCTTTCGAACATCATGATCAACCGGTCGAATTATCGTATGTCGCTATTACTGATGTAAAACTGTAGAGGATTATGTTATAATCAGCTTACATTAACTAAATTGCTGACTAAAACTTAAACGTTAAATGCCGTTTAAGGTTACAGCATCGACACTAGTCGAAAGGAACACCACCTATGGCCGACGCGCCGAAACCAGATGCCAAACAACGGATCCGTATCCGTCTTAAAGCTTACGACCACAAAGTAATCGATCAGGCTGCTAAGCAGATCGTCGACACTGCTTTACGCACCGGGGCAACACTTGCCGGACCAATCCCATTACCGACTCGTCGCAGTACCTTTACTGTCGTTAAGAGTCCTCACGTCTATAAAAAAGGCCGTGAGCAATTCGAGATGCGCGTTCACAAACGCCTTATCGATGTCTTTGAACCAACTCCAAAGACGATAGACAGCTTGATGAACCTTAGTTTACCAGCAGGTTGTGACGTCGAAATCAAGATGTAAGCCTAGCTATAATGCTGACAAAACCGCCTCTTCATGAGGCGGTTTTGTTTTATTGTAAACAATTTCATTTACTGTAGCGCGGCAGTAGTGTAGTTTAAAGAAATAACTAGGAGATACCATGACCCACCGACACGCATCATCTGACAACAAAAGCCAAATTGCCGGGATTGCTTTTTTAAGTGCAGTCATCGGAGCGGTAACTGCCTTACTAATGGCTCCGAAGGCCGGCGGCGATACCCGTAAGTCGATTAGAGAACATATTAGAAGCCTCAGTAAGAACGTCAAAGATATCGACGTTGAGGTCAAGACAAAGCCGACTCCAGCTAAGCGCGCAGCGACAAAAGCTTCTAATACAGCCAAAACAGTTAAGTCGACTGTTGAGTCGACAGCCAGACGGGCCGCCGACAAAACCAAGGTCTAAATCTTCGGATAGTAATATTTGCAACACATTGACAGGAGTTACTCTATCGTGTTACTCTATTATGGTATCTTTTTGAGACACACACTTGGTTTACTGATAGGTCGCCTCCAACAGGGGTCGAAACCGCCAGTCACCAAGCATTTTTATGTCAAACCTTAGTCCGTATCTATCTGTTCGGCCCGATAGGCAATTGACCACTAAACTAATAAAGGAAAAATATGAAAGCACTTATTACTCGAAAAGTCGGTATGCTGAGCACCATCGCTGAAGATGGTGTCATGACAGCTATTACCTTGCTCTCGGTTGGTGAACATACCGTTCTCCACCACAAGACCATTGAAAAAGACGGCTATACAGCCGTCCAGATTGGTGCCGAACAAGCCCGCAAGCTCTCTAAGAGTGTTGCTGGTCACGTTAAGGCCGCTAATGTCTCTCCAAAAGTTATCCGTGAAATTCGGGTTTCAGAAATCTCTGAAGAAAACAGCGTCGGCGCTAAAATAACAGCCGACGTTTTTACTGTCGGTGATACCGTCGACGTAACCGGTACTAGCAAAGGTAAGGGTTGGGCTGGTACGATTAAGCGCCATAACTTCCACCGCCAGCGCAAAACTCATGGTGGTAAAGGTAATACTCGTAAGCCAGGTTCAATCGGTTCAATGTACCCGCAGCACATTTTCAAAGGTAAGAAGATGGCTGGCCACATGGGCCACGAACAAGTTACTATCAAGAACCTAAAAATCGCTTTAGTCGATCTCGAACACAATGTTATCGGTGTCACTGGCGCAGTGCCTGGTCCCCGCAAGAGCATTGTCATGGTTAAGGAGGTCAAATAATGGCTACTACTTATAACAAAACCGGCGCTAAGGCGACTACAGCTGTCAAATTAGATGCCGCTATCTTTGAAGTCGTTCCTAAAAATCACCAACTTCTTAAAGAAGCATACGATGCTTACCTAGCTAACGGCCGAGAAAACCTAGCCGTTACTAAGACCCGCGGACTGATCAGCGGTGGCGGTAAGAAGCCTTGGAAACAAAAGGGAACTGGTCGCGCACGTTTCGGTTCATCCCGTAACCCGATTTGGCGTGGCGGTGGTATCGTCTTTGGTCCAACTGGTCTAGAAAACTATTCCAAGCAAGTCAATGTCAAGGCCAAGCGTCTTGCAACTCGCCAAGCTCTCAGCGTCAGTAACGAGGCTGGTAAACTTAGCATAATCGAAAGTATTGAAGCAACTGGAAAGACCGCCGATTTAGTTAAATTACTAACTAAGGTCAGTGCTTTACGTAAGACTCTTATCGTCGTAGACGTTAAGTCACCAGAACTATTACGTTCCAGTGCCAACTTAAAAAGTGTCAAAATCGTCTCAGCTAAATATTTGAACGTCTTCGATATCTTGAATGCTGATAATATCCTGATGAGCTCAAACGCATTAACTGTTGTAAACGAATGGCTCGGGGAGAAATAATTATGAGTAAAACTATCAATCTCCGCCCGCACTTAAGCGAAAAGACTTATGGCCTCAGCGCCAAAGGAGTCTACGTCTTCACAATCGATAAAGACGTCAATAAGCACTCGGTGGCTCGCGCCGTCGAATCGCAATTCGATGTCAAAGTCGTAGCCGTAAACGTTACGAACTTAGATGGCAAAGCTAAGCGGACCGTAAGCGTTACTGGCAAGCGTTCAGTCAACTCTAACGGTAAGCGTAATGACATCAAGAAAGCCTATGTCACCCTAGCTAAGGGCGAAAGCCTTCCGTTCTTTGCTGCCGTTGAAGAAGCTGAGACTAAAGAACAGAACACTCAAGTTAAACTCGAGAAAGTAGCCGCTAAGCAAGCTGAAAAAGCTGCTAAGCCTGCTCGACGCGGATTACTTGGTAAGAAGAAAGCGGAGGCATAAGCCATGGCAATCAAGCAATATAATCCAACTACGCCCGGCCGCCGTGGTATGACCAGCCAGGATTTCGATGGTATTACGACTCGTAAGCCATTACGATCCTTATTAGTTGCTCAGAAACGTGGCAGTGGCCGTAACAACCAAGGCCGCATAACTACCCGACATAAGGGTGGTGGTGCTAAAACTTTCTACCGAAAGATGAACTTTAATTTAGCAGCCGATACGACTGTCACTATCGAACACATCGAATACGACCCGAACCGTAGTGCCCGAATTGCCCGTGTCAAAGAATCTAATGGTACCTATCACTACATCCTAGCCGCTCAAGGCATGAAGGTCGGTCAATCATTGACTTCCGGCAGCGAAATCGCTATTGAAATCGGTAACCGGTTACCACTTAAGAATATTCCTTTAGGCAGTACGATCCATGCTATCGAGCTAAAGCCTGGCAAAGGCGCTCAATTAGTCCGCTCCGCTGGCAACAGTGCCCAGCTGATGGGTCGCGGCGAAGACGGTTACGTCCAAGTCCGTCTGCCATCTGGTGAAGTTCGCCTGATCCTTGATACTTGTACCGCAAGCATGGGTGTCATTGGCAACGAGCAACACCAAAACGTCAAGATTGGTAAAGCCGGTCGAAACCGTCACCTTGGCAAGCGTCCAGGTGTCCGTGGTGTCGTTATGAATGCCGCTGATCACCCGCACGGTGGTGGTGACGGTGGTCGTCACGGTATCGGTGGTGGCAAGAACCACGGTTCGGCTCCGAAAACACCATGGGGTCAGAAGACCTTAGGTTTCAAGACCCGACGTCGCAAGAGTACTAATAAGTTCATCGTAAGAAGCCGTCACGCGGCGAAGAGGAAATAACTATGAGTCGTTCACTTAAAAAAGGTCCATTCATTGATTTCAAACTCGCTAAGAAAGTTAGCGCTTTGACTGGTGATGACCGAACTATCATTAAGACTTGGGCCCGCGCCAGTACGATCGCACCTGACTTCGTCGGCCGCACGATCGCTGTACACAACGGCAAAGTCCACGTTCCTGTCTTCATTACTGAAAACATGGTCGGTCACAAACTCGGTGAATTCTCACCGACTCGTAAATTCCGCTCACACGGTGGTAAGTTAGCGAAGGGGAAATAAGATGTCCGTATTAGCAGTCGCCAAAGGCGTTCGATTAAGTCCTCGTAAAGTTGCTGTCGTAGCCGCTCTAGTTCGCGGCCGGACTGTCGAAGATGCTTTAGTCATTCTCGAACACACTCCCCGCCGTAGCGCCTTAGCCGTTAGTAAAGTCATCGCTAGCGCACGAGCTAACGCTGATCACAACCACGGCCTAAAGCCTGGTACTTTGAAAATTACGGAGATTACTGTCACTCACGGTCCGCGACTAAAGCGATTCCGCCCTGCTGCCCACGGCCGTGCCTTGCCATTTATGCGCCGGACCAGTCACATCAGAGTTATCGTTGATGGTGATATTCGTGAAGTTAAAAAACCTGCAGTTAAAACTGCCGCTAAAGAGGAGGCAAAGTAATGGGCCAAAAAGTTAACCCAATCAGCATGCGTCTCCAAGTCAATAAGGACTGGCGAAGCAAATGGTTTGCCGGTAAGCAGGATTATGCCGCTTATCTAAAAGCCGACCTTCAAGTCCGCAGCCTTATTTCTAAGAAGCTTGGTTCCCGCGCTGCTATCAATAAAGTTGATATCTCCCGCACGCCTAACCTTGTCACGGTTACGATTGCCACGGCTAAAGCCGGTGTCGTAATTGGTCGGGGTGGTGCTGGTGCCACTGAACTTAAAGCTGCTATCGAAAAGATTTACGCAACTCCGGTTCGCGTCAACATCGAAGAGGTTAAGAAGCCTGACATGTATGCAAAGTTAGTTGCTGAGAATATTGCTCACCAACTTGAACGCCGCATGAGTTTCCGTCGCGCCATCAAGTCTGCAAGTGCCGCCACCATGCGTGGAGGTGCCAAGGGTATTCGTATCCAAGTTGCTGGTCGCTTGAATGGTGCCGAAATGAGCCGAACTGAAAAAGAAGTTCAAGGTTCAGTTCCATTGCACACTATCCGAGCTGATATCGACTATGCTCAAGTTAACGCTCAAACAGTCGCTGGAATCATCGGTGTCAAAGTTTGGATCTATAAAGGTGAGGTTGTCTAGCCATGTTGATGCCTAAACGAACTAAGTTCCGACGGATCCGCAAGGGTAAAATCCGCGGCGTCGCGACATCCGGCAATTACATTGCATTTGGTGAATACGCTTTACAAGCTCAAGGTCACGAACGGATTACTGCTCGTCAAATTGAAGCTTCCCGACAAGCCATGACCCGCCACATCAAGCGTGGTGGTAAGATTTGGATCCGAATCTTTCCGCACATCGCGGTTACTCGCAAGCCTCAAGACGTTAAGATGGGTAGCGGTAAAGGTAGCCCAGAATTCTTCGTCGCTAAGGTCAAACCTGGTACTATCCTGTTTGAAATGCAGGGTGTTACTGAAGAGGTTGCTCGTGAAGCCATGCGCTTAGCGGCACACAAATTACCTGTTAAAACTAAGTTCTTGACGCGAGAGGAGGCATAATTATGAAAATTGCTGAAATCCGCAAATTATCAACTAGTGATCTCACTAAAGAGAGCACTAAGGTCCGAGAAGAAATAACTGAACTGAAGCGACGCTTGCACTTGGGTGAAGTCCAAAATGTGCGGGTTATTCGCACTAAGCGCAAAGATTTAGCTCGTTTGCTAACCGTGCTTAGCGAACAGCTCGTAAAGGAGAACATCTAATGGCACGTACAATCATTGGCACCGTATCGTCTTCTAAAGGCGATAAGACTATCGTCGTCACGGTCCAGACCCGAAAAACCCACCCGTTGTACCGCAAGCAGTACACCGTATCGACCAAGTTCATGGCTCATGACGAAAAGAATGAAGCCCAAACTGGCGATAAAGTAGCTATCGTTGAAACTCGACCACTTAGTGCTCGTAAACGTCACATTTTGGAGCGGATCATCGAGAAGCCAGCTTTACGTGAAGATTCATTGACTTTGACTGCAGCTACGGCTGAAGAGAAGACTGTGACCAAAGCCAAGAAAGTGGAGGACGCGTAATGATTCAACAAGAATCCCGCTTAGTCGTATGCGACAACAGTGGAGCGAAAGAAATCCTCTGTATCCGCGTCTTGGGCGGCACCCGTAAGCGTTACGCTCGCGTCGGTGACGTAATCGTCGCTACTGTAAAAGTAGCTAACCCGAGCGGCGCAGTCAAAAAGAAGAGTGTCATCAAAGCCGTAGTCGTCCGCACCCGAGATACGATTCGACGTAAAGACGGTTCGACCATAAGTTTCGATGATAACGCTGCTGTTGTCATTGGTGACGATAAAGCTCCACGAGCAACTCGTATCTTTGGACCAGTTCCTCGTGAGTTACGTGACCTTGGTTACGCCAAGATCATCTCACTCGCACCGGAGGTCTTATAATGAGTTCTGACAAATCAAACAAGACATTGAAGCCGGTTAAGATCCGCTTGAATAAAGGCGACACAGTCGTCGTTCGTACCGGCAAGTATAAAGGCCAGACTGGTCAGATTACTGCGACTCACCCACGCGAGAACAAGGTGACCGTTGAAGGCATCAATATAGTTAAGAAGCACGTCAAGCCAAACCAAGCTCACCCACAAGGCGCCATCGTTGAAATTACGAAGCCACTTTGGGTCAGCAAGGTCGCTATCGTTGAACCGACAACTAAGAAAGCCAGCCGTATCGGCTATAAGTTAAACACTGATGGTACTAAGACTCGTGTCTTCAAGTCCACCGGAAAGGAAATCAAGTAATGGCTACAGAAACTACTAAGAAACCAGCTGCTAAAAAAGCTGTTTCAACTATGCCTCGTTTACGAGCGCAGTACAATGATGTCATTGCCAAGGAACTCCTGAAGGAACTTGAACTGACCAACCCTCACCAGGTGCCTCGCTTGCAAAAAATCGTCATCAACGTCGGTCTCGGTAAAGCCATAAACGACAAAAAGATTATGGAAGTTGCCACTAACACCTTACGAAAAGTGACTGGTCAAGCACCTATCCAAACTACTGCTAAGAATTCAATCGCTGGCTTCAAGTTACGCGAAGGTAACAAGATCGGCCTGAAAGTTACCCTCCGTGGCGACAAGATGTATGAATTCTTAGACCGTATGATAACTGTCGTCCTGCCGCGACTGCGTGACTTCCATGGTGTCAGCGCCAAAGCCTTTGACGCCCAAGGTAATTTCAGCCTAGGCATGGTCGACCAATCAGTCTTTCCAGAACTTCCGTTTGAAGAAACTACTACCCCACATGGCTTACAAGCTGTATTTGTCATCGACTGTGAAGAAAAGGCCCACTCACGTGCGCTCTTAGAGAAATTCGGCATGCCGTTTGAAAAGGAGAATAAATAATATGGCAAAACGATCAATTGTTGTTCGGGACGAAAAGCGTATCCGCATGATTGCGAAATATGCTGCTAAACGAGCAGAATTAAAAGAACTTGGTGACCTCGAAGGATTAGCTAAGCTACCTCGTAATAGCTCACCGACTCGTCGGACTAACCGCTGTTTTGAAACTGGCCGACCGCGTGGCTATATGCGCCAGTTCGGTTTGAGCCGAATTACTTTCCGCGAACACGCCAGTAAGGGTGAAATCCCTGGTGTAACTAAGGCTAGTTGGTAGGAGATAATATGAGCACAACATCTACAGATCCAATCGCAGACATGCTGAGCCGCATCCGGAATGCTATCGCTGTCCGCAAGAATCAAGTCAGCTTACCTCACTCTAAAGTTAAAGAAGCCGTTGCACGTATGCTTGCGGCCAACAACTTTATTGATGACGTCAAAGTTGAAAAAGCAACTATTGGGAAAATTATGACATTAAGTCTTTTCCCAGAAAACAGTAATGCTCGCATTACTGAAATCAAGCGCCTGAGTAAGCCTGGTCGACGTCATTACGTCAATTCCCAGGGTATCCCAGTCGTTATGCGTGGTCGAGGTTTGGTCATCGTTAGTACTAGCAAAGGTCTTATGACTGGCGTCGATGCTAAGAAGTCCAAAATCGGTGGCGAATTAATTTGTAAAGTTTATTAGGAAATAAGGAATAATATATGAGTCGTATAGGAAAACTGCCGATCGCCATCCCGAGCGGTGTGACAATCACTATCGAGCCTGATGAGATTACTGTAGCAGGAGGCAAAGGCACCCTCAAACAGTTCACCATGCCCGGAGTTACTGTCATCAACAATGATGGTGAAGTAAATGTAACTCGCGTCAATGACGAGCCGAAGAACCGTGCGAAACACGGTCTGATGCGCGCTTTGATCAATAACATGGTACTTGGAGTCACAACTGGTTTCAGCAAGAAACTGGAAATCAACGGTGTTGGTTATCGTGTCGCGGCCCAAGGCGCAGGGCTTAAGTTAAACTTAGGTTTCTCTCATGATGTTATCTTCAATCTGCCAACCGGTATCACCGCGGCCATTGAACAGAACACAATCACTATTACCGGCATAGATAAACAGCAAGTCGGCCAAGTCGCTGCCGAAATCCGAGCTTTGAAGAAACCGGAACCATACAAGGGCAAGGGAATTAAATACGAAGGTGAACGCATAATCCGCAAGAGCGGAAAGAGCGGTAAGGACAAGTAATCATGAATATACTAGCTAAAAAACTACACAGCCGCCAACAACGTAAAGGCCGCATCCGTGCCGTCGTATCAGGCACGACCGAACGACCTCGTTTGCATGTTTACATCAGCAATCAGCACGTCAGTGCCCAAATTACTGATGATTCAGCCCACAAGACTTTAGTTTCTGCCACGACCGTTGGTCAAAAAGCCACCGGTACGATGCTGGAAAAAGCCGAAGCTATCGGTACGGAAATCGCTAAAAAAGCCAAGAGCGCCAAGATCTCGACCGTAGTATTCGATCGTGGAGGCAAGCTCTATCACGGCCGGGTCGCAGCTTTAGCTGACGCTGCCCGTAAGCAAGGATTGGAGTTCTAGTATGCCTGCACCTCAAGCCCAAACTGGTAATGACCGCCGTAACCGACGACCTGAAATTCAACCCGAAGAAAAGCAGTTTGACGAACGAACTCTTCACATCGACCGAGTCGCTCGTGTCGTAAAGGGTGGACGTCGATTCCGTTTCCGTGCATTAGTTGTCGTTGGAGACAAGAAAAACCGTGTCGGTATTGGTACTGCTAAGGGAGCTGACGTAACGGCAGCTGTCACTAAAGCTACCGAGATCGCAAAGAAAAACTTCATAACTGTCTCCCTTTACAAAGGCACATTTCCTCACGAAGTTGAAATGAAAGTCAGTGGCGCACACATCCTTCTGATTCCAGCTAGCGCTGGTACCGGTCTGATCGCTGGTGGCGTTGTCCGGACGATCTTAGAAGTTGCTGGTGTCAGCAATGCCTTAAGTAAATCTATCGGCTCGACTAACAAGACCAACACAGCGTACGCTACAATCAAGGCTCTCGATGCTTTGGTTCCTGCTAAACGCTGGGTGACGACGGCAAACGTAATCAAGCCGGCAAAAGCAGCTAAAAAGCCAGCGGCAGTTAAGAGCGAGGCTTAGTCATGAAATATAACGAATTAAAAACTCTCAAGAATAAAAGCGCCAAACGCGTTGGTCGCGGTATTGCGGCTGGTAAAGGTAAGACTGCTGGACGGGGAACTAAAGGACAAAAGTCCCGAACTGGTTCCAGTGCTAAGCCAGGTTTCGAAGGTGGTCAGAATCCACTGATGCAGAAACTGCCTAAGCTACCAGGCTTCAAAAGCAAGCGGACTCCAGCTGAAAATGTTACGACCGGTCAACTTAATGCCCTCGGCAAAAAAGTTATCGACACGCTAGAACTAGCTAACGCTGGATTAGTGTCAGGACCTTTCGTGAATGTAAAATTACTTTTAAAAGGTGATTTAACTAGCCCAATCACTGTAAAATTAGCTGGTGCCAGTAAAACCGCTATTTCCGCTTTGGAAACAGCTGGTGGAACTTTTGAGAAAACAGCTCGCGCCCAACGGCCAGCCAGTACTCGTAAAACTGTGTCTGAAAAATAGTTTCTTAACTATTCATAAAATCGACCGTTCGTAACAGAGCGGTCTTTTTTTATGACTTCGTTTAGCGTTGGCTGAACATATCTTGTATACTTATCGTTAATACTTTACTTATAAGGGTCAACACATATGAACTGGAAAATTATTGGGCGGTCACTGACGCAATCTGATATGCGTCGCCGCATCTTCATAGTCTTAGGAATATTATTCATCTACCGGGTCCTGGCTCACATACCTGTACCTTTAGCCGACCCGGAAACTTTAAAGCAAGTTCTCCAGAACTTGTTCAACTCCGAAAACACTCCACAATTACTGAGCTTCATTAACGTCTTGTCTGGTGGCGCCTTAGCTAATTTTTCAATCATGATCGCTGGTCTTGGGCCGTACATCAATGCTTCGATCATCATGCAGCTGCTGACTAAAGCCGTGCCCCAGTTAGAAGCCCTCCGTAAGGAAGGTGAGTTCGGTCAGAAAAAGATAAATCAGTACACTCGTTTACTAACTTTCCCACTGGCGATCATCCAAGCCATCGGTTCGATTTACTTGATCCGACAAGCTGCTCAAAGTATTGGTGGAATTGGTGATATTACTGCTAATACATCAATCGGACAATGGATACTTATGGTATCGGCCTTAACTGGCGGATCTATGTTGTTGATGTGGCTAGGTGAATTAGTGACAGAACAGAGTATCGGTAATGGTATCTCACTCCTGATTACAGTCGGAATTGTCAGCGGGTTGCCATCCTCAATCGGCAGTCTGGTTACAAATGCTTTAAACAACGGTGATAAGTGGCAACTGTTCGGTCAGACCTTACCGATTAACCGGGGCGCGTTCATAACTGCCTTAATCATAGCTGTGGCGGTGCTAATCACAACATTCCTCGTCGTGAAGCTGAATGAAGCCTCGCGTAACTTGACGGTCAATTATGCCAAACGGGTGCAAGGCAATCGCGCCTACGGCGGTGTCACGACAAAACTACCGGTCAAGCTGATAACGGCTGGTGTCGTACCGATCATCTTTGCCGTCGCATTCCTAAGCGTGCCAAGCTTTGTCGGTCAGTTAATGACCGGTTCAGATAACCCGAGATACTCTGAATTAGGTGCCCAATTAGTCAATATTTTCACAACCCCGTCATCCCAGACTTTTGCAGCTTTAGGCTTACAGGCCTTGATCTATCCGATTTCTTACTTCCTTTTAGTCTTTGTGTTTACCTACTTCTACACTAGTATCACATTCAACTCGCAAGAGATCGCTGAGAACTTACAGAAACAAGGCGGCTTCCTAGAGGGCGTGCGCTCCGGAAACCAAACAGAGACTTATCTATCTAAGTTGTCGAATCGACTGACTTTCTTTGGAGCCTTGAGCTTGGGTGTCTTAGCTCTAGCTCCAATCATCGCTCAGCTATTTGTAGCTACAAATATAACTATCGGGGGAACCAGTATCCTAATCCTTGTATCAGTGGCCCTGCAGACGCTCAGAGCGCTTGAATCACGGGCTTTAATGGTTACCTACGACCAATATAGCCAACCTGACTTCTTTCAAGACACTACGGCTAATCCGCTGACCGGCGGTACTGTCTCACGTCGTTCACGGTTGGTACCTAGTATTTTAAAGCGCAAGAAAAAGAGTTAATTATTTACTTCGCTCATTTTAACTTAAACACTTTACAAAACGTTGTGCCTACTGCTATAGTAATAAGTTGTTATATTTATGGCAGCAAATAAAGAAGTAATCGAGTTAACGGGAACTATAATTGAGACCTTACCAGGTACTCAATTTCGCGTCGAACTCGAAAATGGCCATAAGATTATAGCTCATGTTGCTGGGAAAATGCGGAAACACTTCATCCGCATCGTACCGGGTGACAGCGTGACGGTCGAGTTGACCCCTTACGATCTTACTAAGGGAAGAATCACCTATCGCAAAAGCTAGGACATTAGGTTCAAGTACGTTTATAAATTAAGAGCAGTGAGTCATTGCGAAAGGTAGCGTGATCCGCATGAAAGTGCGTGCCAGTGTTAAAAAAATAAGTCCAGACGACAAGATTGTTCGTCGCAAGGGGCGTTTATACGTTATCAATAAGTTGAAACCTAAGCATAAGCAGAGGCAGGGTTAAGCATGGCCAGAATTTCGGGAGTTGTAATCCCTAACGAAAAGCAAGTATGGGTTGCTTTAACTTATGTCTTCGGCATAGGTCCCAAGAGCAGTCACGACATATTAGCTCGCGCTAAAGTTGAACCGACTGCCCGCGTTAAAGATCTGACAGATGGTGAAACATCAGCTATCCAGGACGTCGTCAACGCCGATTACGTCGTCGAAGGCGAACTCCAGCGTGTCGTCAGTGGCAACATCAAGCGCCTAAAAGATATCAAAGCTTATCGTGGTTTACGCCATGCTGCTGCTTTACCGTCTCGTGGCCAACGAACCAAGACTAACGCTCGAACCCGTCGTGGTAAGAAAACAACCGTTGGTGGAACCGCTAAGAAGGTAGCATCTAAGACTTAGGTCTAAGTAATTATATTATGGCTGATACATCGAAAACTACAGGTAAGACTGTAACGAAGAAGAAAAAAGCAAAGCGTACCGTTGCAACTGGACAAGTTCATGTCCAAGCAACCTTTAACAATACGATCATCACGTTCAGCGACACTAGTGGCAACGTTCTCGGCGCGTCAAGTGCCGGAGCTTGTGGCTTCCGTGGCTCTAAAAAAGGAACTGCTTACGCAGCTCAGGTCGCTGCTGAACGCGCCGGCCAGTCTGTCAAGCAACAGTACGGTTTAAGCCGCGCTGATGTTTTCATCAAAGGCATCGGCCTTGGTCGCGACGCCGCTGTTCGGGCTTTGTCCGCGCTTGAAATTCAAGTTGAAGTAATTAGAGACATTACCGGCGTACCGCATGGTGGTGTCCGCCCAAAGAAAGCACGGAGGGTCTAACCTATGGCTCGTGATACTCAATCCATCGTTAAGATGAGCCGACGTGAGGGCTATGCTCTTCACCCGAAAGCTCACAAAGCATTACTTAAGCGACCAACCCCTCCAGGCCAGGCTCCAAACGCCCGCGGTCCTCGTGGCGGTGCGAAGATAAGTCAGTATTCTCGCCAACTGCGCGAAAAGCAGAAGGTCAAACGATTATATGGCTTGCTCGAAAAGCAATTTAGTAACCTGATGAAAGAAGCTACTCGCAAGCAAGGCCAATCTGGCGCTGTCTTACTTCAGTTTCTCGAACAGCGAGCTGACAATGTCGTCTACCGAGCCGGTTTTGCGCCAAGTCGCCGAGCTGCCCGACAGTTGATGACCCACGGTCACTTTATGTTAAACGGCAGTCGTGTCGACATTCCGTCCATCCGACTCAAGCCCGGCGATACTTTGATAGTACGTCCGCGCTCATCTGATTCCGAATACTTTAAGAAACTTGACGAGGTCAGTCCTGTTCCGACAGAAACTCCTGGATGGTTGAAAGTAGACCGTAAAAAAGTGCAAGTCAGTGTAACTGGCCTGCCATCACGCGATGACGCTGAACTCGAAATTAATGAGCAGTTAATTGTAGAATATTACTCGCGCTAAGGAAGGAACTAGCAGTATGTCAAATATGATCCACACCCCAGGACTCGTCAATGTAGACGACCACAGCACAACCAGTGCAACCTTCACCATCGAGCCACTTCACAGTGGTTACGGTATGACTCTAGGTAACTCCCTTCGTCGCGTCCTGCTTTCGAGCATTTCCGGTGCAGCCGTTACTTCGTTCAAAATCGAAGGAGCCAGCCACGAATTTACGTCATCAGCCGGTGTCAAAGAAGATATCGTCGATATCATGTTAGCTCTTAAGGGTGTCCGTTTCCGAGTTTATGGTGGCGAAACACAAACACTTCGTATCGCTAAGACCGGTAAGGGATCTATAACCGCCAAGGACATTCAAACCAACGCTGATGTCGAAATCGTAAACCCCGATCACATCATCGCTACTATGGATGACACCAAAGGTAACTTTGTCATGGATCTGATCGTCGAAATCGGCCGTGGTTATCGCACTATTGAAGAAGGTGCTGCCAAAAAGCCTAGCGACATGATCGCATTAGATTCAATCTTCAGCCCAGTCTTGCGTGTCCGCTATAAAGTTGAAAACACTCGTGTCGGCCAGGCAACTGACCTCGATAAGTTGTTGATCACCGTCGAAACCGATGGTTCAATTACTCCAAGTGACGCCTTCGAAGAAGCTTCAGCAGTCTTGGTCAACCAATACACTGCTCTTGCTGGCAAGACCCGAATTACTAGCAACGAACCAGTCGTTGGTGCAACAGCTAGTAACAACAGTGAGCTAACTACCGACATGCTTGGTGACGAGCCGACAGCTTTGAACACTTCTATCGAAGATTTAAACTTGAGTGCCCGCACGACTAACGCCTTGATCAACAACGACATTCACACTATCCGCGATTTATTCGCTCTTAATGATGCTGAATTACGTGATTTGAAAGGCTTTGGTAGCAAAGCGCTTGATGAAGTTAAAGAAAAGTTAGCGGAACTGGAACTCTAATATGCATCGTCACGGATACCAAGGTCGAAAACTACACCGCGAGCGCGATCAGCGCCGAGCCCTTATCAAGGGCCTAGCTGATTCACTCATTAAGTACGAATCGATCGAAACGACTTTGCCGAAAGCTAAAGAAGTCGTTCCTTACCTAGAGAAGTTGATAACCAAGGCTAAGAAAGGCGATTTACATAATCGCCGCCAAGTTGTCAGCAGTCTACAAACTGTCGCCAGCGCACACAAGCTGGTCGATGAAATCGCCCCTAAGTTAACGAAGCGAAGTAGCGGTCACCTACGAATTGTCAAAACGGTAAACCGCCGTGGCGATAATGCGTTGATGGCTAGGGTCAGTTTCGTCGATGATTTAACTAATGCCCCAGTCGCGGCTCCCGCTAAGCCGGTCAAAGCTGAAAAACCAGATGAACCAGACGCAAAGGAGACTAAATAATGAAGACTTATAGTGCAAAACCAACTGACGTCGTCCGAGCATGGTACATCGTTGACGCCAGCGAAGCCCCGATTGGTCGCGTCGCGACTCACGTTGCGACCTTACTAACAGGTAAAGCTAAGCCTCAGTTTACAAAGCATATCGATTGCGGTGACTTCGTCGTCGTCATCAATGCTGAAAAGCTGATCGTTACCGGCAACAAGCTTGAGAAGAAGAAGTATTACCACCACAGTCACTACCCAGGCGGCTTAAAGGAAATTACATTGTCTAAGCAGATTGAAAAAGATGCTACTCAAGCAGTCATCCACGCCATCCGAGGCATGTTGCCAATCAACAAGCTACGCGATGAGCGCTTGGCTCGTTTAAAGGTTTACAATGGTAGTGACCACAAGCACGCACCTCAGCAACCGATCACTTACTCAGTAAAGGATAAGAAATAATGGCAGCACATACTTACTTTTACGCATTAGGCCGACGAAAGAGCGCTACGGCGCGCGTTCGTATCCAAAGTGGTAAGGGCGTCTTTACAGTCAACGGCCACACGGCTGGAGAGTACTTCGCCGACAGCAGTTATATGCTAGCTAAATTACAGCAGCCTTTTACGGTTCTTGATTTGACTGACAAGTATGATGTCAGCGTCGTCGTATCCGGTGGCGGACATGACGGCCAAGCTGAAGCAATCCGCTTAGGTATATCCAAAGCCCTCGTTCTTGTCAACGAAGAGGTTAAGAGTACTCTCAAGCGCGCTGAACTGCTATCACGTGACTCCCGCGAGAAAGAACGTAAAAAGTTCGGTCTTAAGGGCGCTCGTAAGCAACGTCAGTTTACCAAGCGTTAATCTATTTCGCTTAGTTATTTATAGCCTCCATTAGGAGGCTATTTTTAAATCAAGGCTATACTATATTTATGAATACACCTGATAAGATTGCTCGGAAGCGTCAACAATTAATCGAACGGACGGCTGCGGCCCTGTCAGTATCCGAAACCGAAGCCGAGCGTTTATTTAGCATCGAGCGGAAATCAAGTTTCCGAATCAACACGAATAAAGTTGAAGATGAATTATCGCTGCTGGCGGAACTATCGCATCTTGGCTGGCACGGTGTACAGTCGAAGATATATGAACTTGGATACACGATCTCAGACGGACGCTCTAGTGTAGTTGATTCGCCGGCCGCGCAAAATGGGCAAATCTTTATTCAGAACCAAGCCAGCTTACTACCAGTCTTAGCCCTCGACCCTAAGCCCGGTGAAAAGATTCTCGATATGTGTGCCGCACCCGGCGGAAAGTCTGCTCATATTGCTGAGTTGACGGATGGTCAAGCTGAATTATGGGTCAATGATAATTCGCGGAATCGACTGTTTAAGCTTCGGTCTAATTTTGAGCGGTTAGGCGTGCGCTATGACAAGTTAACTATGTACGGAATCGACCGCTTACCGCATGTGATGTCAATTGAGAGCTTTGATAAGGTTTTGCTAGATGCACCCTGCAGCGGGGAAGGTCTGATTGATATTAATCGAGCTAAGGACTTCGAATATTGGTCATTAGCCCAGATCAAACGACTCCAACAGCTACAGAAGAAGGGGGTTTCAGCGGCATGGCGGTTACTAAAACCGGGTGGAACGCTAGTTTATAGTACGTGTACGATTGCGCCTGAGGAAAATGAAGCCGTTATTAATTATTTGTTAACACGCAATGACGATGCCGAACTGGAGCCTATTAACTATTTACCGACGAGTAGAGTACCGGCATTGTCGCAATGGGGTAATAAGGATTTTACAACTGATTTAAGTGACTGCGTAAGATTGGCACCGTCGGAATACTTCGAGGCTTTCTTCGTTGCCAAAATCACTAAAAAGAATGTCTTTTAACTAATTTATACTATACTGAGCTTATGGAATTGTTGCCAGGTCAGGGACTCGACTTACCGCCTAATCTCCGGACGCTTCACGTCATTACTCAGACAGTTATCAACAACGCGCGCACTTATCAATCCGATATCAACGCAAGCTCAGTCAGTCCCGGAATAAAAGTAGACCTTGTCCGTAAAGCGGTGGCTGCCTTGGATAAGCAGTCCGAAGCTTGTTTTCTTGGCAAAGAAGTTCAAATTGAAGGCAGCTACGAATACCCGGTACCGGTTTTAGACGAAGGCGAATTTATTATCAGAGCCGTCAGTGAGTACGGTATCCGACGCGGACAATCACTTGGTTTTTACGGCAATGTCTTGCCGGTATTTGATGGTGATGGCGAGCTCAAAACAGATGAAGTAACGGTAGAATTGAGCCACGGCATCGTCATGGCGGAAATGGCCTTCGGCAACCGTTTGTTCTCACTTAACGGAAGAGCCAATATCAACGCTCCAATATCGAAAAGTTCATTAGTCCCGTGCGAGATTGAAGATTATCGCAATAATATGTTCGCGGAGATGTTCGTTCGTCAAACAAAACGCGATTCCCGCTGGACTGACTCTATCGACGAAGTTCTTTACAAAGTTAATGGGCCAGATCTCAGAGCACTCAGTACTCGTTTATCACGACTCCGTTCTATTCGGGGGGACCGAGTCGAAGAGTACTTGACTTATATTAATTCCAAACTCGGGGTCGAGTCATCTACGGCCATAGTTTTATGCGACAACTTATTAGTCCACGGCCCCGATCATCAGCAACCATACGTTATTACACCGAATGAGTTGATTGAGGGCCACAGTCCGGATATCTGTTTTGCGGATGCCTATATACTGGAAAAAGGCTCAAATATCGCTCGAAAGTCAGATAAACCAACGCCGACACTTAGCTTAAGATCAACTATTGCCGGCAAAGAGGGTGAACATATCCTTCATATTCCGCTCTCGGGCATACAGTACGCTGAGTTCAAGTAAGGTATACTGTTAGCAATGAGTAAACCTGTCATCTTAACTGGCCTGAGAGCTAATGGAGAATTGCACCTTGGTAATTATCTAGGTGGCATCTTGCCGATTGTCCAATTACAAAAACAGCACGCCGGAGATTATCAGATAAATATGTTTGTGCCCGATCTGCACAGCTTCACTACGCCAGTTGATCATAGCAAGTTATACCTTAACATTATCCAAAACTTAAAATTGTTCGTCGCCTCGGGATTAGATATTAAGAACGACGACACGTTCTTATATCGACAAAGTTATGTCGCAGCCCACAGCGAGCTGACTTGGATCTTAGACTGCTTTACTTATTTCGGCGAATTAAACCGGATGACAGAATTCAAAGATAAAGCTCATCGCTTAGGAAATGAAAGTATATCAGTCGGTTTATTTAACTACCCAGCTTTAATGGCAGCCGACATATTGTTGTACGGAGCGCGCTATATTCCAGTCGGAGACGATCAACGTCAACACTTAGAACTTATACGGGACATCGCGCTGCGTATGAACAACAAGTTTGAACGCGAATTATTCGTCGTTCCAGCTGAGTGGAGTGATCAAGTTGCCTTTTCCGACCGCGATGCCGGCGTCCGCATCAAATCGCTCCGTAACCCGTCCAAAAAGATGAGTAAGTCGATTGATGATCCAGCCGGAACGATATTACTGACAGATGAACCTGAATCGGCCGTCAAAAAGATCATGGGTGCGGAAACTGACTCGTTAGGTGTGATTCATTACGATATTGAGAAGCAGCCGGGTGTCAGCAACCTTTTGCAAATCCTAGCTTTACTTATCGATCAACCGCTACGGCACGTTGCCGACACCTGGGACGGCAAAACAGGTTATGGTGACCTCAAGAAAGCTGTGGCTGCCGAAGTCAAAGTCTTTTTACGAGATTTTCAGACGAAGCTCAAAGCCGTCGAAGAGGCGGAGCTGATGCGTAAATTGGAATCCAGTGAACTTTTGATGCGCGAAGTAGCGGCCCAGCGCCTTTATAAGATTCAGCAAGCAGTTGGCTTGAGGCCTTAATCATCATGAGTAACTTAGAAATCTCACGGGCTCAACGGCTCGATCAATATGTTGCCGAACGGCTACCCCTCTTGAGCCGGGCTTTTGCTGCCAAACTTATCAATGAGGGCTCAGTGACTGTCAATGGAAAGATCAATCTGAAACCGGGCACGAAGATGCGCGGCGGGGAAGTCGTCGAGATAGATTACGACGAAACTAAGTTAGCCGTGATACCGGACATCGATTTACCAGTCTTATATCAAGATGATGACTGTGCCATCGTTGTCAAACCAGCCGGCTTACTGACTCACAGTAAGGGAGTCTTCAATCCGGAAGCAACCGTGGCGACTTGGTTGCGCAGTCAATTGAACATCCCTGATATGGGTCAAAACTTATCAGGTAGCGAAAATGAACTAGTCGAAACCATGCACAACCAGCGCGTCGGTATAGTCCATCGCTTAGACCGTGCGACTAGCGGCATTATGATTTGTGCTAAGAATTCGGACGCTCTCAGCTGGCTGCAGAAACAATTTGGTCAACGCCGGGTCAAAAAGACTTATATCGCCATCGTAGCCGGGCATTTTAAGCAAGAACATGCCATCATCGACATGGCAATAGAGCGCAATCCGCGTAAGCCGCAAATGTTTCGAGTCGGGACTAATGGCAAGACAGCTCAAACGGAATACAAAGTTTTATCGACGACTGAAAACTATAGCATAGTCGAGTTGAAGCCGACGACCGGACGGACGCATCAACTCCGGGTTCACCTCCATCATATCGGCCACCCTATCGTTGGCGACCCCTTATACGACGGTGAAAAAGCCGAACGGATGTTCCTGCACGCGCTAAGTCTGGAAATTACCTTGCCCAACCGCGAACGGAAAACTTTCACAGCTGATTTGCCTGAAGAATTTCCTAAATTCATGTCCAGTCATGACTAAGCTAGTCTTACACGATATAACCCGTCTCCAAATTGACCAGTTTATAGCTAGGCCGTCACACGCTCTACTTCTGCATGGACCGACCGGCAGCGGTAAACGGGCTATCGCCGAATCTGTCGCCCAGTCGATCCTACAAATCGATGACAATCAATTTGCAGTCTATCCGTATCGGCTGACTATCAACAGTACCGATATCAGTTCAGAAGCGATTGAAACAGTTCGTAAACTCGAAAAGTTCTTATCACTCCGGGTGCCAACAACGGGTGAGGTTAACCGGATAATAATTATCACTGACGCTAACGAGTTGAGCGCCCAAGCCCAAAATGCACTCTTAAAAACAATCGAGGAGCCTCCAATGGGGACATTAATAATCCTGACGGCCCCGAAATTGGCAGGCGTCTTGCCGACAATCAGTTCGCGTTTGCAGGCAATTGCCATCAAGAAGCCTGGCGCTGACGATTTACTGAATCATTTCAAAAGTTTGGACCGAACTGAAACTGATATCAAACAGGCTGCTGCTATCACAGGCGGGCTACCAGGCGTTATGACAGCGATATTGTCTGACGAGGCGCATCCTTTAAAGACAGCGACTGAAACGACCCGACAATTGCTCCAGGGCTCAATCTATGAGCGTTTCCTTTTGGCCGAGGTCTTGATAAAAGACAAATCGGCCCTGAAATCTGTCTTGTTCATTTTGCAACAGATGGCTCACAGTAAATTACTGACTTCGAGCGGCGATCAGTTTCGGCGATGGCAATTAATTCTCAAGTCATCATACGAAGCTACTGAGCAGCTTAACAACAGCGCCCAACCGAAACTCGTCATCGACAGTCTTTTGCTAAAGCTTAACTAATTTTGCTATACTGCTTACAGATATGTATGAGTTAGCAATCGTGGCTGCCTTTGGCGCCTTCGCCTACCATAACGCCAAAGTGCGCGATGATGAGTTCGCTAACGTTTCCCGCAAAGTCGGTGACCGATTAGGCAAACTTTGGGACATCGCTCACCAAGGTATGCGCGAGAACCGATTCTTACGAGCCGAGAAAGCTCTCCTGACCATCCTTAAAATCGACGAGAAGAACGCTGCCGCCTACAACCGCTTAGGTATTCTTTATGCCAAGCAAAAAGAGTACCGTGACGCCATCGATTGTTTTGAAATTGCCAGTAGCATCGAAGCGACGCCCTCTAGCTTACATAATCTAGGGTTAATTTATTACGAGACTGAGAACTACGAGAAGGCCAGTGTAGCCTTTGAACAAGCTCTTAAGTTGGAAGATAATTTAGCCGCTCGTCACGTAGCTTACGCCAAAGTCCAGGAAAAACTTGGTAATGATAAACTAATGTTCCAAGAGCTAGAAAAGGCTGCTGAACTTGAACCAAACAAGGAGACTTACTTACTCTTATTCAAAGCTTACTCAAGCCACAACATGCAGGCCCAAGCTGACTTGATTCAAGACCAGCTCAATAAAATGATAGTCCCGAAGGGCAAAGCCAAACGAATATTGCGCCCGCGTAGGGTTGTAGTCTAACCTCTGTTTTGATACACTAACGCGAGTTCAGTATGCCACCTTAGCTCAGCTGGTTAGAGCAGCTGTTTTGTAAACAGCAGGTCGTCGGTTCGAATCCGACAGGTGGCTCCAGCTTAACAATTCGGTATGCGGGGTTAGTGAAGCGGTCAAACACTGCAGACTGTAAATCTGCCCTCTTATGAGTTCGTAGGTTCGAATCCTACACCCCGCACCAAATGCCCACGCCGCGATAGCTCAGTGGTAGAGCACTTCCATGGTAAGGAAGGGGTCCTGAGTTCAAATCTCAGTCGTGGCTCCACATCGCATGTATCGCCTGTTAGATTCCTAGCAGGTTTTTTTATTGTTCGATGATACAGTAAATTCAGGAGGCAATTATGGCTAATCAGTTACATCGTTCTCGGACAGATAAGAAGATTGCCGGAGTCTGCGGTGGGCTAGGGCAGTACTTCAACATTGACCCACTAATCTTTAGGATTATATTCGTAGTCTTACTTTTACCGGGAGGTTTACCGGGATTCATACCATATATCATTTTGTGGATCGTTATGCCTAAGCAAGTAAAAGTAACCTAATAAAATAAAAGTTGACAATTAAACACAAGCGGAATATATT